>Ga0209045_1001208_pt1 | contig 24738 bp, 15 predicted proteins | sample SaaInlLV_10m_DNA_4_FD_184664 | JGI IMG/M metagenome (GOLD analysis project Ga0209045, IMG submission 184664) | Marine microbial communities from expanding oxygen minimum zones in the Saanich Inlet - Saanich Inlet SI072_LV_200m_DNA (SPAdes) (version 2) | ecosystem: Environmental > Aquatic >...
GGGGGGGGGGGCATCGCGTCGCCAGCAGGTGCTGCCTCCCACCTTGGGACAGGCTTCCTCCCATTGTGGTTACCATGGGTAAGGTGGGACAGGCCTCCAGAATGTGGGAGGCAGCACCTGCTGGCGACTGCGTTCCCCTGCTGAAGGTCTGCCGGGTGGTGGCGCCTCTCACTTCGGGCTTGGCAATCCGGATCAGCAACCGCATTGAGAGACGGACGGGCCGAGCTATGGTACGGGCTTCTTTCGGCACCACGGGCTTGTTCGGTCTCGGTCGTGGTGCCTCTCCCGCAACGGAGTGATGGCCCCATGGACCCGCAGCCTGCCCCAATCGAGTACAAACGACTGGCGTTCGGGATCTATCTGCCGGCCTTTCTGCGCATGTTCGGCGGCGCTCTCTGCGGGACGTACATCCCGCTCTACATGGCTGAACTCGGTGTTCCGACGGCGGGCATTGGTTTCGTCGTGGGAGCCCAGGCTGCCGGGATGCTCGCCGCGGACCTACCGGCCGGGCTGATGGTGTCCCGGCTCGGTACCCGACGCAGCATGCTTCTCGGCATCCTGGGGGTGGCTGTTGCGTTCGCGTTCGCCGCCTTCACGAAGGGCGTCATCCTGCTTGCCGGGCTGCTCTTCATGGCCGGGTTCTGCGGGGCCTTAATCCAGATCTCGCAACTGACCATCATGCGCCATGCCATGCCGGACAGGATACGGGGGCGCGCCATGTCGTTAGTTGGGGGAATTGTTCGGCTGGCGGGGGCGATCGCCCCCTTCCTCGGGGGGCTGCTGGTCCAAGCTGCTGGGTACGCGGCCGTGTTCGGTTGCTACGTTGCGCTGCTCGTTTGCGCGGGGGGGCTCTTCGCCTGGCTGGGGCCGCGGCGGCAACTTGGGGGCACGCGCGGTGATGAGCACATTCTGGTCGGGGTCAAGCGGGTCGTGCGTGAGAACGGTCGTGTGCTGCTTCCCGCCGGCGGGTCACTGCTGGTGCTTTCTGTGCTGCGAACATCGCGTCGGGTCATCCTGCCGTTGTGGGGGCACGGTCTGGGGTTGTCGCCTGCCACCATCGGCATGATTGTCAGTGCAGGTGCGAGTGTGGACACCCTCCTGTTCCCGCTTGGTGGGATTATCTCGGACAAGAAAGGGCGCAAATGGTCTCTCGGGGGATGTCTGGGGGTATTCTCGTGCGGCTTGATTGCGCTTGCCGTGCTGGGAGGGAACGTCCCCGGCTTGATCGCTGTTTCAGCGCTGATCGGCGCTGGCAACGCATTGGGTGCCGGCATCAATATGACCGTAGGCACAGATCTGGCCCCCAAGGGGGCCGATGCCGGCCCTTTCCTGGGGTTGTGGCGAGTAATCACTGACACGGGGGGGATGCTGGGACCGCTCGCGGTTGGCGGAATCGCCCAGTTCTTCGCGTTGGGGCCGGCGGCCGTGGCCATCGGTCTGGCCGGCCTGGGAGGGACCGCACTCATGTGTCAGTTCATGCCTGAACCGAAGGAGTTCCGGCCTCATACAGCGTCCGGGCTATGAACTCATCCTGCATCTCCGCAGTCAGTTGGACGAATCGCGCGGAGTAGCCGTAGAGGCGAACGACCAAGTCCTGATGGCGTTCAGGGCGGGCCTGGGCGTCCAGTAGCTGTTCACGGTCGATGCAGTTCATCTGCAGCATCCCGATACCTGACGTGGCGAATGCTCGCTCGAGCTGGGCCAGTGTTTCCAGGTTGACCGTTCCGAGCGGTAGAGAGACCGTCAGGACCGAGTTGGCCGGACATGCAGTCAGGTCCAGGGCGCTCGCGCTGTTGATCGTGGACGTGATCGCCTGGTCACGATGCAGACGCGAAGGGGTGACGCCCTGCGTGAGAACATCCCCGGCTCGGCGTCCATCCGGAGTGGCTCGGGTCAGTTTTCCCCAGCCGATGACCTCTCGGTAGATATAGAGACCGAGCTGGAACGGGCCCCCACGCTCGTTTGTGAGGCCGCGAGTACCTGCCTCGATATCGTTCAGGATGCGGCGGGCAAGCGTGTTCGACTCAGGTGTGTTGTCCCCAAAGTGGGGTGTGGTCAGGGCTCGGGCTCGCAGGGCCTCATACCCTACCCAGTCCGCCCGGATGGCGCGCAACAGCTCTGCGAGGGAACAGTGCTGACTCTCGAAACAGAGGGTCTGCATCGCGAGTAGGGAGTCGACGAAGTTCGCGAATGCGCCCAGGGGCAGCCCGTGCGGGTTGTAGCGTCCGCCTCCCGCCGTGTAGTCCCTGCGCTTCTCCAGGCAATCGGCCAGGCAGGCGGAGAAGAACGGGGCTGGACTCACCATTGGCCAGATCGAGCCGTTCCTGGCCATGGTCGCACACATGTGTCGGATGGCACGGGTGACATTGTCCAGCACGATTCGGTAGACGTCGTCGAACCCCTGAGCCGCGTCAATCCCATTGCAGGCAACGCCGGTGTCCGCAGCTTCCGGTCCTCCATGGATCGTCATGTCCATGATCCGCAGGAGATTGAAGTAACAGTTTGCACCTGCTGAGTGTTCGTAGCCTTCCAGGATGATCTCCCAGCATCCGCCGGCAACGTATCTCCTGGCGTCCTGCAGGTTCTTCCCAGCCTTGAGCTGGGCGGGAATCAGCCCGTCGTCATTGAGGAAGGCAATGACATTCCGGCCGCTGACGAAGTCGCGGTTGATCGCATCCAGGTAGTCCTTCCGCGAGTTCTGCGTGACCCGACAGTGGACCTTGGGGTAGATCAGTTTGAGTTCGTGGTGTGCGTTCAGGACCATGAAGGTGATCGGGTTGCAGACCTCGTTGCCATGTTCATCACAGCCGCCCAAGATGATGACATCACCTTGTTCGTGGCGGTTGTAGGCTTCGTCCACGGGCTTGTTGAGATCAAGTTTGCCCTCCGTATGGAGCATGAAACGGCAGATCAGATCATAGGCCTCGCCCGGGGTGAGGCGACCAGCTTCCAGATCCCTCTGATAGAGATGGCCCAACATGCGGTCAAGGTGCCCCATCACACTCATGCCGATGCCCTCGATTGAGGCGCAGACCTCGTGGAGGAACCAGACGGTGCACAGCCCTTCGTAGAAGGTCCTGGGCTTGTCCCACGGGACTCTTCCTGCGGTCTCCGCGATCATGCCGAGGAAGCGCTTCTGCCCCGGATCGCCCGTCTCGTCCCGGGCCGTGGCCGCTGCATCCCCGAAAACGGTGGCGATTCTCCTGACGGCGAGCAGACCGCGCATAGCGCACTCGACGAATTGGGTCTCTTCCCGGTTGCTGCATTGGGGGAGCGCGGTCTCGGCCTGCGCGTAGATTCGTTCGAGCCCGTTTTCGAGCACGTTGGAGTAGGGGAAGCAATGATGGTCGTAGTCGGCGTAGGGACCATAGGCCAGGTGGATACCGTGCCTGTTCGCTGCGAGGTATTGATCGTAGTCAGCAGGGCTGGCATCGCGGAATAGGTGCGCGTTCCGTTTGAACAGCCAGCCGCCGGCGCCGAGCCCGGGGACGCCGTCGTATTCGGCGACTTTCATTCCCATTTCGGAGTAGAACGGCGAGTTCCTGAAGAGCACGGGCTCGAACGTGTCCGCGATGATCTCGTACTGAGCGGCCTTGAGCTGCACGGCGGAGAGCTCGGGGTGCGTGGCGGCATAGTCATCCAGCGTATCGAACACAGGGGGTCTGTAAGCTGCTCCACCCAGGGCACTGAAGGAGTGCGCATCGTAGTAGTCACGCAATTCTGCGCATAGCCTGTCGATGCTCATGGTCAACACTCGTTCGGTTTAGAATTGCGGCGTGCGACGCCCTGTACCACTTGTGGAGTGCTCCCGTCTGCCATCGGTGATCAACTCCCGGTGAATCCGCCATCGACGATGAGTGTCTGGCCATGGACGTGTTCGCTCATACTACCGGCCAGGAACAGCATCGGCCCGATGATGTCTTCCACCTCGCCCAGTCGCCCGGACGGAATCGGCTTGCAGCGTGCGGCCAGGGCCTCCGGATTGCTGAACAGTGCCTCGTTGATGTCGGTGTTGAAGATCCCCGGGGCGATGGCATTGACGTTGATGCCGTGCTTGGCCAGGGCTCCGGCCAGGGAACGCGTCAGCCCGACCAGCGCACTTTTTGCCGTGGCGTAAGCGATCAGGGATGCTCCCTCCTTGAACGCCGCAGTTGAACCGATCTGGATGATCTTCCCTCCGCCCTGCTCAACCATGATTCTGCCAGCCTGCTGTGACAGCTCGAATGCAGCGTCGAGCAGCACGGACATGTCCTGATCCCATTGCTCCAGCGGGTACTCCAACGCCGGAGCGCAGTGTAGATAGCCGGCATTGTTTATGAGAATATCGAGGCGGCCGAAACGGCTGCGGATCTTCTCCATCAGCCCGGCTCGTTCATCCCGACGTGCCAGGTCGGACTGAATGTAGGCGGCCTCGCCTCCCAAGGCCCTGATTTCTCCCAAGGCGTCGTTCGCCTCAGTGCTCTTGGACACGATCGCCACTTTGGCGCCGTGCCGTGCCAAGGCGACCGCCATGGCACGCCCTAAGCCGCGTCGTCCACCGGTGACAACCGCCACTTTGCCCGAGAAATCCAGGTAGTCATCCATCGTTCTCATCCAGCGATCATTTGCATCGTGTTAGGGAGTCGACCCCGCTTCGTTCGCTGTTGCTGTCGTGGCCCTGGTCGTGAGCGATCTCCACGCCCCAACCATCGGGGCCCGTCCACGGAGACGATAGCTTCTCGCGTGCCGATTCGCGATCTCTGGGCCTGCTCAGCGGGAACAACGAACCGCCTTGGCCTCAAACATACACTCCGAGGATGTGGGGTGTCGGATTGACCGGGAGGAGGGAACGATATCGACAGACAGTGGGGGTATGGTGGGGCAGAGTCAACACGGGCATGGTCGACCTGGATGAAGACTAAGGAGTACAAGGCATGAGAGTCGTTTCTGCTTTCTTCACTGTCGTTCTGCTTAGCCAGCTTGCGGTGTCCGCGCAGGATGCCGGCCGCCTGGGGCAATACGCGGATCGCTGGTTCTACGTTGGGCAGCAGATCAGAACGGAAGAGGACCTGCAGACGGTGCAGGAGACTGTCGCCACCGCAGCGGAGCACGGGCTGAACGGGATGCTCTGGTCCGGGGCACTGGAAAGCGTTGGGCGTTGGCCGGCGGACCGTCTGGCTCTACTGGCGAAACTGAAGACGTTCTGTGCCGAACGGAAGGTGACGATCATTCCCATTCTCTGGTCCATTGGCTATGGAACGCAACAGTGGCGACATCCTCACTTGGCGGCCGGTTTGCCCTGTACCGACGTGCCCTTCGCTGTGGCCGGGAACGCAGCAACCCTTGTGCCGGATGCGAGTCTGGCTTTGGAGAATGGAGGCTTTGAGGTGTTCAAAGGGGACAAGATGCAGGGGTACACGTTCCACGACAAGCCCGGCACGGTGAGCTTTGCCGATACGGTCGTTCGACACGGTGGGCTGGCGTCGTTGCGCATGGAAGCGGTTGGGGCCAATGAGCACGGGCATGCCCGGGTCATGCAGAAGGTTGCGGTTCGTCCGCACCGCCATTACCGGTTCACGTGTTGGGTTCGCACGGCAGAGCTGGAGTCCGTGTCCGCCTTCAAGATCCAGATCTATGGCCCCAAAGGCGCGCTTGTGCCGGTCACCACGCCCATCCGTTCCACGATGGAATGGCAGAAGCTGACCGTGCATTTCAACTCAGGCTCGCACAGCGAGGTGCGCATCTACGTCGGCCTGTGGAAGGGGCGTTCCGGGACGCTTTGGCTGGACGACTTCTCGGTCAAGGAGTGCGGCCCTGTGAATGTCCTGCGTCGGCCGGGCACTCCGATCAGCGTTCGGAATGACGACGGTACCATCACCTACGAGGAGGGACGGGACTTCTTGCCCATCAAGGACGACCGGTTCAACAGTCGTCGCCCGAGGGAAGACGACGTGCCGATCACGCTTGCTCCAGGGAGTCGAATCCAGGACGGGCAACGTCTTCGAGTCAGCTGGTATCATCCGCTGTTCGTCATGCGCAGCCAGGTGAGCACGTGTATGTCCGAGCCGGCTCTCTACGACTACTTCCGGGAGTCGGCCGCAGCATTGGCGACGCACCTGGGCTCGGGCAAGTGGTTTCTGAGCATGGATGAGATTCGTGCCGGAGGATCCTGTGCGGCCTGCAAAGCGCGCGGCCTCACAATGGCTCAGATTCTGGGGGAATGTGTCAGCCAACAAAGGGCGATCATCCGGGGTGTGGATCCGGATGCCGATATCTACATCTGGTCAGATATGTTTGATCCCAATCACAATGCCCATGGGGACTACTACCTCGTGGACGGGGATTTTACCGATGCCTGGAAGGCGCTTCCCAAAGACATTGTCGTTTCCTGCTGGCGCCACAGCACACGTGACAAGAGCATGCGCTTTTTCGCGGAGAACGGCTTCAAGACACAGGCAGCTGCGTACTACGATACGGATACGCTTGACACCTGCAGGGACTGGCTGAAGACCGCCAATGAAACGCCCAATTGCACGGGCATCATGTACACCACCTGGCGGAAGAAGTACGGGCTGCTGGCAGACTTCGGCGACCTCATCCGTGCACAGAGTCGGCCCTTGACGGAAGGCGGCCAACGGTGAGGTGCAGAGGCGATGAGGTGAGCGTGGGATTGATGCTCATCTCCGCGATCTCCCTCTTTGGGGTTGGGAGGTCGTTTGCGGATGGAGGACATTCCGTGGATATACCCAGGCAATACGTCGTGGAACAGCCGACCATTCTCTCTGCAGATCTATCGGACAGCGTGGGGCCACGGTTACTCAAGCTCCTCAGCATCCAGGTCGAACGCAATCTGGAACGCATGGCCGAGGACAGGCGAGAGGGGGGTATTGAGGACGATGAGACGATCGTCACGGACTGCCCGTACTTCGGGCATTTCCTTGGCGGGAACGTCTATGCCCTCGCCGTGCTGCTCCGTTTTGGGGGGTCGGAGCTGACCGTGGGCCGACACTCGCGCGACGAGCTCGAACGCACGGCCGTTGCCATCGTGTGCGCGCTGGCTGGAGAGCACATACTCGGGGGAGGGGAGAAGGAGTGGTCCACGTTTCGGTCCCCACGGTATATCCATTTGCTGGGCATGGGGGCCTGGTTGCTGTGGGACCGACTCGATGGCCAGACGCGGTTGCTCGTTGCCCGGATCATGGCGCACGAAGCGGATCGCTTCCTGGCGGCCCCCGCACCCGCGCAGCTATTCGACGATACACAAGCTGAATCAAATGCCTGGACCGGTGGCGGCATTGCTGTGGCAGGCTGCATGCTGAAGCACCACCCACATCGAGAACGCTGGCTGGAGAAGGCCAACGAGTACATGATCAGCGCTTACGCGACAGCGGGAGATGTGGCCCGTGAAACCGAGGTCGACGGCAAGCCGCTCAACCAGTGGCTGACCGGACCAAATGCGTTCCCCGATTACACCGTGGAGAACCACGGCATCGTGCATCCGGATTACATCGCCGCTATCTCCGAGATGGTGCGCAGCGCAGTCGCATTTGGGCTGGCCGGTGAATCGCTGCCGGAGGCGGTGACCTTCAATGCGGAACAGGTCTTCGATCGACTCATGTTTCTGTCGTTGCCCGATGGGACACACTTTTATCCTCAGGGCACGGACTACACGCCCCGTCGGGTTGATTCGCTTTTCCAGGCCTGCAATATCGTCTCTCTGTTGCCCAACCCACAGCGGAAGGCCTGCTTCCTACGTTCGCTCGCACGTCTCGAGACCATGGCGGAGGCCTGGCCGACGGTCCCCATGAGTGGCTGGGTGGGCTTCTCCCGTGACCTTGGCTGCATGTGGGGACTGACGCAGAATTACCTCATGTTCAGGCTCTTCGGGACCGGGGGAGCCGCATTGCCCGATGCAGAGCTGGACGCAAGCTTGGCCGAGACGCACGAATGCACGATGGGGCAGTTCATCGTGCAGCGCAGGGCTGAATCGCTTGCCAGTTTCAGCTGGCGTCCGGGAAGCATCATGGGGTTGGCCATGCCACTTGACCGTGACGTACTGTGTTACCCCTTGCCCGGTGGGTATGTCGGCGACGTCCGTGAACAGGGCTCCGACGCCTCCGAGATGGACGTTCATTCGCATCACATCGTCACCTCAGCGGCGGGCTTTGCGGCCAGAATGGAACTCAGTTGGTGCTCACGGAAGGTGCACCAGAGCTGTGCGTTCGTGGCGCTTCCGAACGGCATCGCCGTGTACCTGGAAGAACGTCGTGCTCTGACGGACGTGACCATTTCGGCGGCCAACAGCGGGACAATCGCGTTTTTCGATGATGTGCGTTGGCCCTATCAGGCGCAACCGCGGGAGTATACAGGTGCTGAGGGTGTCCTGAACGCCGCCTCTGCGGCGACGTCGAAGGGCGACTGGATCAATATCGATGGCCGGATGGGGTTTGCGGCACTGGGGACGAGCGGGATGAGCCTGACCAGGCGGGAAGGGAAACCGTGCATTTGGCGTGGTGAGGACACGATGTACCACACCTGTCGATTGCAGTTTGTCCCAGCCATGGATTGTGAGCTGCCGGCGACGTTTTCGGCCGGTCAACGGGTTAGCGTGTTCGCGTTGGTGTCGTGTCCCAACCAGGACGCGGCCGCAACCGAGGCGCTGGCCGCCGAGCTTGCCCAAGCCGGCTGGGTGTGCGATATGGAAGGGATACTCGCGTTCGTCGTTGGGGATCAGTTGATGTACTTCAACGTTACCGAGGCGATGCGTCGTGTTGCTGCTGCGGGAGAACGGATTGAGCTGCAGCCGCAATCTGCGGGGTGGATGCCGTTGCGGTAGTTCGCAAGAGCAGGGGAAATGTACAGCGATCCTGGTCCGGAATGGCGTCAAGATAGGCGGCGGAGAGTGCATCCAGGAAGAGGTCGCCGGATGGCACCGCCTCCCACATTGAGGTCAGGTTCAGCCAACGTGTGTGTGAGTGTCTTTGGCGTCATTCGACGCCGTCCGCTGTGGTCTGATCACTCAGCAAGGATGGCTGTTGCGGCCACTACAAAGATCGATGCGCTGGCCTTCGGATCCGACTCAAGCTCGAGTCTCGTCACCAACTTGCTGGGACTCGGGTTCACCCACCGAACGTGATAGATGTACCGTTTGTCCGCCAGGTTCTCTGGATTGGCGACAATGACAGGTCGCAGCCGATCGTTCTCGATGTGCGCCAGAGCGGGCCACCAATCCTGGATGGTGGACTCTTTACGCAGACGTTCCATCACGTCGAGGTGTTCACTTCCGGAGCCATAGGGGATGATGTCCAGTGCTCTGGCTGTGCCGTCCTCGTACACGATGCGGTACTGGCCGATCGTGGCGTGTTTGGCCCAGCCGCAGCCGTGCAGGATATGCAGCGCACGGAGTTTCTTTCCGACAGGGATGGTCACCTTGGCCGCAAGCTCTGTTTGACCTGTTCTCTGAACTTTGAACGAACGCAGGGCGATGCAGGCGAGTTTGCCCTTGGTCGGGTCGAGGATTTGGAAGGGCACGCCATGAATGGTGGAGCGTCCACCCTCGAGCCAGTCCAGCGTCAGGTTGCCCACTCCCATCCATCCGTCTGTTCCGCGCATGGGCCGGTTCACGTGTGGTTTCAGATTCAGCATCAACCACTGGTCCGGGCGAACAGTTCCCAGATTCGGGAAGGGGGTATTCCAGTTCGCGTCGATGAGCTGCTTCTGTTTGGCGTCGAGCAGATCTCTGGCCTTTTCTGCGTCGAATTTCGACTCCGGTGACGTCCGGCTGGGGCGTTCCCGTCTGGCGGCTCGCACTTGCCACAGGTTCAGGTTGCCGGGATCGACCAGCCCGGGGTTTTCAAAGCGTGAGTTGCTGTCCTGCCCAGTTGTCGTCTGCCATTCTGCCAGCGTCATCTGCACGCCGGCCAGCGACACGATGCGGGGTGAAGACTCGCCGTACCAGACATTCCCGTCGGAGGTCAGCGTCTTGAGGAACAGGTCGGGATCCTGATAGGTCAGATTGAGCCCTGACTGCCGGCTGGTGGTTGAGACGATGATGTTGTCCCGCAGCGTCCAGTCCTTGATCTGGGTCACAATATCCTGTCGTTTCCCGTTCCACTGCCACGTCTTGATTGGGCGGTCACGCTGTCCCATGGGCCCGATCTGCGAGGCAAGATTGCCGTAGATCAGGTTGTTTTCGAGGGTCACTCGGCTGGAGTTGGTCGAGGTGACCCCGTGCTGGTTGAAGGCCAGGACGCTGTTGCGGATGGTGATGGGGCCCTGGTTTGCTTCGATGAAGATGCCAGCCCGCTCATTTTTCACCCACCAGGCACCGTCGACCAGAACGTCTGTGCAATCGGTGTCGAACCAGAACCCAAGCCCGTGGTTGCCGATGGAGCGATTGCGGCGGAACACGGCGCCGTGGATTACCAGGAACTTCGTGGCCCCGACGGACCAGGAATAGTATTCCCCCCAATCTCCGCGCCAGTTGTTGTAGGAGTTCTCCGTATCCTCGAACAGAATGTTGTGGAGTCTGCACCCGCTCAGCCCGGTGCCGCCATTGTGGTTTGCGACCACTCGGCGGACGGTTAGGTCGCGGCAGGTGTTGAACCCATAGCCGCCACAGTTGTTCCACTCGAACCGAACATCCTCGATCAGGATGTTCCTGCTTGCGGAACCGAACGCGCACGCGCTCTGCATGCCGAAATAGCTGTTGTCGTGCCGGATGACCAGACCGCGGATGACGATGTTCCTTTGCGTCCGGCCTACGAACAGCCGATCGCGGACAGGCACTTCCATCAGAGCTGCTCGGGCATCCAGCCCTTTGGGGAGCCACGCGATGAGTTTCTCCTCGTCTTCCGATACGTAGTGTGTTCCTTCACGCAGATCCAGGGGCGAGAGGACGAGTTTCTGCAGCTGTCCATTGCAGTAGAGCGTTTCCTTTTGCAGCAGGATGGGCCGGTAGAAGATGCCGCACCGGATCCACACCGGGTCCTTTATCTGCTCACGTGGGCCCCATTTGTGCGGCCAGTGGTGCCAGTAGAGGTTTTCCTTGCCGTCCACCGCGTGCCAGTCGTTGAAGATATCTGAGCCGGAGAGGATCGCCTTCCCATTCTCGGTCGCTTCGAAGACTATCGGTGCATCGGAATGGTCCTTGTTGTGGCGCGGCAAGCGCACGGCATCGCGGTAGATGCCGGGAGCAATCAGGATCTTTGTGCCGCTGCCCTGCGCTCGGTTTGCCAACGCACGTGTGGCAGCCTGACTGATCGATTTGAGGGGCAATTCCTCTGTGCCGGGGTTCGTGTCCGAAGCCTTTGAGTGCTCGACACTGACGTACAGCACCGTCTTGACGAGGTCCTCGGGCACATTTGCACCGGTGACTTCGGGTCCTTCAGGGCTCTGAGCCAGCCCCGGAACAGACATGCAGAACATTGCTGTCAACAGGGCCAGTGATCTGCGGAGAACGCACATGCCAAGTACCTCTACTTCTGAATCCGGGCCATCCCGGAAGCTGCGATATCGGATGCGAACACACTCACGTCACCCGTGGTCCTGCTCACTCGGTAGATCGTTGCCACCGCAGGGTGTCGGTGTGCTACGAGCAGGGCTTCGCCGATATTGACCACGGGTGACAGCCCCCATTTGGGTGGCGCTCCCGGGAAGATGCTCGGAGCAAGCGGCACGGAGTTGGGCGGGTCGATGGTGTTGACCAAGGTGATTCCCCCCGGGGCATTCCCGTTCACCACGGCGATTTCCGTGTCAGAGAGGGCTGTGAGTCCGGTACCATTTCCGTGTCGGCTGATCCACCAATCGATCTTGTGCGTGCGCTGACCCAGGCCTTCGATCTTCGCGGGGTTGAGGAGTTTGGTCAGCCCGGCCGGCAGGCCGCCGATACGGTAGGCGGTGATCTTCCCCTGCGTGCTGAGCCAGAGCGTCCCTGATGGTGTAATCGTGGCATCCCACAGCCCGAGAAGCAACGCTGTCTCGCGTACCCCTTTTGGCAATGGCTGGCCGCCGACCAGCGTTCTCTTCTGCATAATCAACTCCGGTTTCCCGAAGAAATCGGTCAGCGGGATCGGCCGCCGAAAGCTCTCTGTTGTTGGGTCGAAGGAGATTGCATGCACCCAACGTCCACGGAGGCGTCCGCTCTCTTCTCCTCCCTCTATCCACGGACCTGTTACATCCTCCTCGCGGGGGATTGAGACGACGACATACGGGGAGTCGTCCCAATGGAGAGTGCGGTGGACGTTCGCTTCGTCGGCGAGGAAGGGGGAGACATGCTCAGTCCAGTTGCTCGTCGATGTGTAACGGCGGAGCTTGATCGCCCCGTTCTCGGCACTGCCTGCCCACAGGCACCCCCGGTCATCGGCAGTGATCGGGCAGGACGTTCCGAATGCCGTGACTTGCTTCCCCTGGCGGATAATGGAAAGGGACGAACGCGTTCTCACGACGATGTCGCCGTCTACGAATTCCGTCCCCGGTGCAGCCCGGGACGGGAGGCCGATCAGGACGACGAGGATCGCGACAGGACCGAGCCGCGCAGCACGCCCCGGGGAGGAGACCAAACGCGTGTGCTTCGGGCACGCCTTCACTCGCTGCTCCAGCCGTCTTCCAGGATGCCCTTCTCTCTGTGCTTCTTCTCCAGCTTGTCCACTCTGGAATAGGCGCCCGCTGCCAGGCCGAGACCGGTTATTCCGAAGATCATCACCACAAACTCCAGAGTTCCCATGAATCGGTCGCTCTCCTCTGCTACTCCAGACGCCGACCCCAGGCATAGGCAGACTTGCCCATCGCCTGCTGGCTTCCTCTACCGTACCGCTGGATCGCCCCTTATGTCCAACGACGTCAGCCGCCGCCCGCATCGGCTTCCGCCCTCACGTCGCCCTCGGTAGCACGGCGTCGGGCCGGATACAGGCCGTGGATGAACGCACCGGGATCGAGGAAGGAGGCCGTGATGGTCGTCCGGGGCGTCTGCGTGCCAGACAGGGCTCTGGAATCCATGAGTGCCACTCCGGCAAGCAGGCAGGTCAGCCCCGCTCGTCTCGCGTTTTCCAAGATGCGTTCCATGGGTTCGGCCATCTCCGGTGGGAATGGAGCGCAACGGAACTCCCGCTTTGGTGCAGGGCTTGGTTATGCCGACTATTCCTCGGCGGCTTCGCTCCTGCCGTGGGTGAAATAGGCAATCGCTCCTCCAATCAGGAGGCAAAAACCGACGAGGGCAAAGGGAATGCCGACCATTGTGCTGATGAGCGAGCAGCTAATCCCTTGGGATAGCTCTTCCGCCGAAGCACTGCCAGACTCGGCGACAGTGTTGAAGGAGCGAACCATACCTACGATCGTGCCGCCTATGCCAAGCAACAAGCTGCCGAGGAACAGAATCGCGCCAGCTATCGCTACCTTTGCTGATTTTCTCATTCCACTCTCCGTGCAACGTGGGTCCATGCCATGGCATACGGGCTCTGTGCATCCTGTTTCGCCATCGGTCAAGGCTGCGGGTTCCGAACACCGATCACTGCGCCGCTTCCGTCTCTTTGCTTCTTTGCCTTGATTGTCTCGAGGCGCTTCCGCGCGTCCTGCGCCCACTTTTTCGACTTGTTCCTGTCGAGGTGGCCGTTCACCAGCTTGCACGACGCATACTCGTCACAGGAACCGCAGGAGGCCTCCTTGCGCTTCATGGCGCAGGCTCGCATCTTGCATTTTGCGCAGGATTTTGAGACGTTTTCGCCTCTACAGAAGTTTTGACAGCCTTTGCAGATGCGGCAGTCGAGACCACAGTAGGCGATCGGGTCTCGTGCTGGTGCCGGGCTGGTCTTCCCCGTGTTCTTCGGTCGCTCCTCAGCGCCCCTGCTCAGGAGGCAGCAACCCGCCCACAGAACCGTCGCTGCACTGCCGGTCTTGATGAAACGCCGACGATCAATCTGTTCAGTAGCCATCATCTGTCTCCTGGGCATCGAGGCGCTCTTCTGACGGAGACCGCAACGCGAAATGGCGTGACTCTGCGGTCAGGAGAAGCAAGTTGGGGCGGCCTCCGGTGAGTCGGTATGTCTTCTCCTGTGTGTGGGCAGGGCTGGGTGCATCGACCAGCCCAATGATCTACGCGCCATATCTCGACAGCTTCCTCTTGAGTTGCTCGACTTTCAGCCCAAATGCTGTGGGAATCCCCCTCCTTTAACTCACTGTACCATTCCGATTGGTTAGTCGCCATGGTGGGTTAGATTCTGGATCAGTCACCAAGTCTGTCAGGCCTCCGCAGTTGGGCAGGAGTGCGAGGCATACGAGTTCTTGCTGCTCTGGTGACCTGGTTCACACACAGCCGTCTCCTGAAGAGGCGATATGGATTCACGACCAATGAACACTCTGTGGGACGTTCAGGCGCTTCTTGATTCGCCGCGGATTCATCCGGCCCCGGGGCACCATGCGGACGGCATGCAGGCGCTGTTCTATGACGGTTTGCCCTGGAAGGGCGGGCCAACCCGAGTTTTCGCTTGGCTCGGGCTGCCCCCGGGCCTTGCTCCCGGCGAGACTTGTCCCGGAATCGTGCTTGTCCACGGTGGTGGCGGCACGGCTTTCGACTACTGGGTTCGGCTCTGGAACAGCCGCGGCTACGCGGCGATCGCGATGGATCTGTGCGGGTGTATTCCTGAGCCTCCGCCCACTCCCCCAGGCCAGCCGCGAACGCGACACGCTGCCGGTGGCCCACCGGGCTGGGGCGCATCCTACGAGCAGATCGATGATCCTGTCGAGGACCAGTGGACCTATCACGCGGTGGCCGATATTGCCCTGGCGTATTCGCTGCTGGCCGCCAGGCCGGAGGTGGATCAGAGCCGGATTGGCATAACAGGCATCTCATGGGGTGGCTACCTCACCTCCATCGTCTCAGGCGTAGACGACCGTTTCCGCTTCGCCGTGCCGGTCTACGGTTGCGGCTTCTACCAGGACTGCCCCGCCTTCCGCGTCGGGTTGGAGCCACTGGGCCCTGAGCGGATGCAGCGCTGGCTCGGCCTTTGGGATCCCTCTGTGTACCTGCCACGGGCCAAGATGCCTGTGTTGTGGGTCACCGGCACCAACGATGGAGCCTACCCCTTAGACGCATTGCAGAGCTCGTATCAACTCGTCGCTGGATACCTTACCCTCTGCATCCGGATTGAGATGCCGCACGGGCACGGTGGCCTCGGTGAGAACCCGGAAGAGATCCATGTTTTCGCCGACAGCTTCCTCAAGGATGGTGTGCCGCTGGCCCGGATCATCCGGCAGGACCTCAACGGCAACACACTCCGCGTCGAGTTTGAGGCCGAAGGGCCGGTCGTCCGCGCGGAGCTGATCTACACCCGAGCCCACGGTTTCTGGCAGGATCGCAAGTGGAATACAGCTCCCGCGGAATTGAACGTCGAGGAAGGCTGGGCGGAATCCCAACTTCCAGCCGAGACGACCGTGTGCTACATGAATCTGATTGACGATCGTGATTGCGTGGTCAGCTCCCGGCACATGGAGCTGTGAGAGATGATCAGAGGAGGGAGGTCTCTGCTCCTTCATCGTTCCCCGGTTCCACCGACACGAGGTCGGCGGGGTCAAGGACCTGGTGGTACTGGCTGAGTTATCGGAGAATGTAATGCTGACGTCAACCTTCGCCTTCGGCACTCGTTCCTTCTTCGGTGGGGCTGTTCTCGCCGCTGGACTTTCGGTGTTGTCCCCCTTGCACGCGGCTGAACGCCCCGGTCCTATCGTCTCAACTACCATTGACTTCCTTGACTACTGCTTCTTCAAGACCGACGCTGAGACGGGGTACTTCACGGAACAGCAGTATGACGACGTCATTCGCGCGGTAGCTGAGGCGGGGTTCGCCAAGATCTACCTGCGGGTTGACGTCTGTGGCGTCACTCTCTATCCCACGACGGTTGGGAAGCGCTACGCCGGGGATGGTCGGGATCCGGGCTCCACCTACCTCGTCAACACCCTGCAACGGTACGATCCGGCGGCGAAGACGATCGAGCTCGGACACAAGTACGGCATGGAAGTCTGGGCGTGGGACACGCTGTTCGATGACGAGGCGACGATGGTCTGGTACGGGGATGCAGACGACGATCGTCAGGAACGCTTCGGCGAGTACCCGCTCAAGGATCCCTTCCTCGTGCGGAATCCGCAATTTCAGTGGGAGCTTGACCCTCGCATTGCTGCCCAGCAGAAGGCCGCTGTGGCGGCCTCTGACCGCGATGCGCCGATTACGGCAATCCGGCTCACAAGCGACACGACCTCACGACAGAACCGGGTCACGGCGGAGATGTTCGACATCTTCGTGAGCAACGACAACCGTCGCTATCGCAAGTATGAAGGACCGAGGAACTTCCACGTCGTCACCGCCAAGCCGGCCGTGCTCCTGCTGGACAATCTCCAGATTGCGGAATCCTACATCAAACTGGCTTTCCACAAGCCGTGGCCAAGGGAGAACACCTTCACCATCAGCAGCGAGCCGGATGCGTTTGTGCAACTGCGTTACGGGGGGGCTTGGCATGCGGCGCCTTCCGACTACCGCAAGCAGCCCGAAGGCGCCGAGAAAGGCGGTTTTGACTTTGTTGCCACGCGATTCGCCTGGGACTTTGGAAATCGCGCGTTAGGCATCGGTAAATTCGTTCCGCAACTCCCCCGCTACTACGGGATCGCTGAGATCGCCCATCCTGAGGTCCGCGCCCACAAGCTGGCGAAGCTGCGTGAGTTGGCGGCCTACCCTTTTGACGGCTTTGCTTATTCCATCCGCACGCACACACTCGGGTGCGGGCCGCAGCATTACGGCTACAATCCTGTCACGTGCGAGGCGTTCAAGAAGCGCAACGGTGTGGACATCCGAACGCAGGAGTTCGACCGCGATGCATGGTTGAACCTGCGCGCGGCTGCGGTCAATGCCTATTTGGTCGAAGCGGGGAAATTGCTCAAGCCGCGGCCGCTCTACATGGACTTCCCGCGGCAGGAAGCGAAGGCGCCCTACATCCGAGCCTACGGGGGGATGCCGTTTCAGGCTGGTGCGTGGGCTCGTGACGGTGCCGTTGCCGGAGTTCGAATGCTGGGATTCTCCGGAAAGGAGCCGATCACCCCGCCTTTTGAGGGCGCTGATCGAGTGCGGATAATCCGGTTTGTGGACAACTGGAAGATGCCTCCGCCCGAGGAGTTCCGGGCAAACCTGCGGCGTTGGCTTGCCAATCCCGTGCTTCACGAGATCGAGTTCTACGAGACGCTGATCTACACGCTAAAACCCGACTACCTCACGATTTTCCGCGAGGAGATTGCGAGGCAAGGGGGGGCAGCGCCGCCGCCAAAGCGGTGATTCCGGGTTGCGCGCCCGGTGGGCATTCTCTTGGAGGCCGGTCTTCCCAAACCGGGAGGCAGCCGGTCACGGATGACCGGATCTCCATCACCGGCCGCCCGGTGGGCATTCTCTTGGAGGCCGGTTTTCCCAAACCGGGAGGCAGCCGGTCACGGATGACCGGATCTCCATCAGCGGCCGCCCGGTGGGCATTCTCTTGGAGGCCGGTTTTCCCAAACCGGGAGGCAGCCGGTCACGGATGACCGGATCTCCATCAGCGGCCGCCCGGTGGGCATTCTCTTGGAGGCCGGTTTTCCCAAACCGGGAGGCAGCCGGTCACGGATAACCGGATCGTCCATCACCGGCCGCCCGGTGGCCGTGCGGCGTACTGACACCAAGCAAACGGCGCTTCGGACCGTCTTTCTTGTGTTGAGCACAAGTATCCTGTCACGCCGTTTCCACAACAAGGGACCCGAAAGAACATGATGACTATCTGGCGCAGCAGACGCGTATGGATTCACGTGGTGTGCATGATTGCCCTTGCCATCCCGCTCGCATCGGCTCAGGAGCTACTCACCAATCCGAGCTTCGAGACGGTGGGCGAGAACGGTGTCCCGGAAGGCTGGAAGCCCTATGGTGGGCGTTCGGAGGTCGCCAAGGTCCTGGTTGTCGACGAGGCGTTTGACGGCACCAGGAGTGTCCGCTTCATCGATACGGGTCCCGAAGAACGCAAGGGAAGCTACTCCGTCGGGCTCACCCAGACGTTTCCCGCGGTTGCGGAGGCGATCCATGTCGTGTCTGTCCGAGTCAAGACCCGGGCCCGAAACCACGGCGAGGCCCTTCTGTTGCAGCTTCGGTTCCAGCCGGGGAACACGATCAAACAGATACACCTTCCCGCCGAAGTGGGCGGCGACTGGACGCCGTTCACTCTCGCAGCGCTTGCGCCCAAGGGGACCACAGCGGCTACACTGTACCTCTACACCATGCACTACTGGACCGTGGATACGCTCCTGGATGACGTCTCGGTGCGGACAGCTGACCTTGATGTTCGCGATATCCGGAACACGCTCCTTCTGCACGGTCGTACGGCTCTCGAGAGGTCCCATCCGCTGAATTTGGCGACCCCCGTGGTCACGGGAGGAAAGCCGGCAGCGCGCATTCTCGTGCCTGAAGGGGGCGCATTCGTGGAGCTTGGGGCCCGTCTCGCGAGTGCCATAGGGGCGAAGACGGGTGTCGCGATTCCAGTCACGACGACCTACGCCGGAACGGTTGAATCGACTGAGACCGTGATCGCCTTGGGGAACCTGAACAACAATCGCCTGGTGGAGCGTCTGTACTTCAACCAGTACCTGGCGATTGACGGCCTCAAGCCTGGGCCCGGCAAGTACATCCTGCAGACAGTCCATGAGCCGTACAACGGGCCACGTGGCAAGAACGTGATCGTGATCGGCGCCAGTGACACGAAAGGACTCAGGGCCGGCGTGGATGCGTTTATCGAGCGGCTCCCCGCAGGGCCGGAACTCGTCCTGACCAAGCCATTGCTGGTCAACTCTGGCCACAGGCCACTCTCAGACGCTGCCGGAGAGAAGCTGCTGAAGCGCTCGATTGGCCAGGATGCGCTGGCGGAGTTCTGGCGGGCCGCCCAGACCTACCGCGACACGGGTGATCTGTACCATGCCAAGCGCGCCAAGCGCATCCTGCTGTACTGCGGCGACCGAGTCATTGAGAAGCCTGACTACCACGTCACCTGGCCTGAAGAGACCACATCGAAGATGCTCGGAGCTATGTGGGATGTGCTTGAAGAGGCCCCCATCTTCACCGAAGCGGAGCGCCTGCGTTGTCTGAACACGTTGCTGGCCACCCTCTGCAGCCTGCCCCGCCAGGTGTCGGGGTACGGCGCCCTCGACGACAACGACACCCTCATTTGGAACCACACGACGTTTCCGCTCATCGGCATCTATTGGCTCGCGCGTTATTTCGACCGTTACTACGCCGACACCCGCGGACACACGAAGCCGATGCTGAGCAAGGTGCATGCGGCTTTTGAGGGGCAGGTTGTCTCCTGGAAGCCGCAGGAAGACTCACTTGGGTACTACTCGATCGTGCCCTTGCACACGATTGAGTACACGCTGGCCGAGAACGACTACCGCTATTTCGAGAACGGATCTGTCAAACAGCATGCAGACTACACGATCGCGATCTGCGACAACACGGGCGATGCAGCCGGGTTCGGCGACTCCGGCTACGGTCGCCATCCCTACATACGGAACATCCATTGGGCCCTGTGGTACTACAAAGACGGACGTTACCTCTGGTGGCTGAATAAGGTGCTGCCGAAAGGGTACGAATCGCCCTACGATCCCGAGGTCCGGGAACAGAAAAGTCCCGAGATACAGGGCGTGAAGGCCATCCCTCTGCATCCCGAGGTCTACCGATTCACCCAGAACCACCGTTCGTACTCGGAGCCCATCGCGCCGCCCAACATCCCCCTGGCCAAGGCGTTCGACAAGATCAGCTTTCGCGAGAACCTGGATCCTAATGGGGAGTACTTCCTGCTGGACGGGTACTCGCGCGGGAAACATCTGCAGTATGACGGCAACGCCATCATCAAGTTCTGGGCGGATGGGCAGGACTGGCTGGTTGACGGCGATTACCTGGTACGCAACACCACCGACCACAACATGGTCAGCATCATCCGGGATGGTCGCTGTGACCGTCTCATTCCCTCCTGTACGGGCCTCGAAGCTATCGCGGATTTGGATACAGCCGGACTCACGCAGACGATTGTCCATGACTACAACGGAGTGGACTGGATCCGCAATATCGTCTGGTTGAAAGGGGAGTTCGTTGTCGTCGTGGACGAGGTGGAGGCCCGGGAGGAAGGGGATTACACCGTTGTCGGCAACTGGAAGACCATGGCGGAAGGCGCTCAGGATCTCCGTGACGGCCGGATGTTCAGGACCGCCCGGTTCGCGGCCGGCCATTCCGGCTCGCGCGGATTGGCAACGGTGACGGCCCCCGCGGAGGGCATCGGGCGCACCGTTCGTTTCGGGAAGACCTGGTCACAGCTGGATACGGAGGTGGACCTGCCGGATGGACAGTATCAGCTGACCCTCTTCGCTCTGGGCAGCAACAGTGGCGATAGCTTTTTTGTCCGCATCGACGGGGGAAAGGAGATCCCGTTCCATATCCCCGTGGACGCATTCGGGCCCTCGTCGGATAGCTGGACCAAGGACACCCCGACTCCGAACGTGACCCTCACCGGCCCGGGCAAGCATCGTGTCACCATCACTCTCCGGGAGGGGCCAGGGCCCTTCCTGGATCGCTTTGTCTTCAAGGACGCACAGGGCCGTGAAGCGCTCTCGATCGAGGCCGAGGATGCCCCGCCGCTGACCGAGACTCGACCTGAGCAGAACGTGCAGAACGTGTTCTATGTCAAGAACGACGGGGCCGCGGCAAACCGCCTGACCGGCCGGATCAACCACACCGGGCGCCGGATCACTTACCTGCGCCAGCGGACGGCGAAACACCTGAAGCCCGGCGAGCGTACGCAGCTCGTGAATGTGTTTTACAACGACAGCTCCGAAGCCCCTAAAGACTACGACGTCCGGCGTACTGCCACCGGGTCCGTGGTTGTGCTCAAGCAAGATGTGCCCGTCGCGCTGGTGACGGCGGGGCCTGAGGGCACAGCGCTTCCGGGAATATCGTGCGCACTTCGCACTGTGACCGAACGTCATGCGTATCTCGCCGGTGTCCAAACGTTGCCCGGCGTGCTGACTGCCAACATGCCCATCGGGGTAGAGCTTGACCTGGAGAACGGCACACTGGCGATCTCCGCACCTGCCTCGGCGACGGTCCGGACGGCTTCGGGAAGAACGGTCACTTTGGAGCACGGCAAAGCGACCATCGACGTACGCCGTGAGCCTGGTTTCGACGCCCTGTGCAAGCAGTGTGGATCTTGGTGGCGTGCCATTGGCGAGGCGGTGGTGTCCTCGTCCGCGAGAGCTGTGCGCCGGAGCCTGGGCGCAGCGGCACTCAAGACGGTATGGGAGAGTCGCATCCCGATCAGTCCTGATGAAGAGGATGCTCAACCCATCCTCGAGCTGAGTGTGGATCAGCCAACCCCGGACGGCGCTTCTGAAATTCTCGTGCTGCGCGGCAAGTCGGCCACGTGCCTGGACACGGGCGGGGAACAACGCTGGCGTTTCAGTGCTGAGGACACCATCCGTGCGGCGGCAATGGGTGACATCGACGGCAATGGCACGGCCAAGCGGTTGCTCGGAGCCGACGATGAGATGGTGTACGTCCTCGGTTTGCAGGGGAAGTTGGAGCGCAAACACCATCCCAACATCCCGCTCCGTGTCGGCATGAGCAGTGTGCGACAACCCAAGGTTGCTGACATCGCGATCGGTGACCTGGAGAGTGACGGTACGCCTGACATCGTCGTCTGCCTGCTCAACGGAAATCTGTTGCGTTACGATCGTGAGTTCAGCTTGAAGTGGCGCTACAATGCAATCCCACACGGTTCACGTGAGTTGACGTTCGTTGATCTGAACCGCGATGGCAAGCAGGAAATCCTGCTCGCGAACAAGTATGGCGCCGTACAGATCTTCAGCGCTGATGGTGCGGTTCAACGCGGGCTCTACTCCGAGCTGGGTGATGTGGAGATGGCGTATGGCAACCTGGACGCCGATCCCGCCTACGAGATCGCGTGTGGCTCCTCCACCGGCGCCTTCACATGCACCCAATACGGCGGGAAGCGCGCATTCGAGTTTCCCAACTTCGGGTTCGGCGTCCGCGAGACGCTTATGGCCGATGTCAGCGGCGATGGCCGTGACGAGCTCCTCATCGCATCGGAGACGGGCTACGTGTACGTCCTGGACGGTAGCGGGAATGTGCTGGCAAAGCGTGATTTCGGCTCGGTCGTCGCCGACCTGTGTGTCCTGTCGGTACCAAAGCGGACGAAGCCTGTCATCGCGCTTTGCTGCGAAGATGGTCAGGTGTACGTGATGGACGGGCAAGGTCGTCTGTTTGGGGCAGCCAGTACCGGTGCGTCGAACCGGCTGGTTGTTTCGCTCCCGGGGCACCCGAGCGGAGCCCGCATCCTGGTCGCGACCGCAACCGACATCGTGTGCCTGCAGCTGTAGACGTGAGTGGCACTCAGGTATGACGCGGGAAGCCAATCCAGGAGAAGGTCGCCGGGCGGCGCCGCCTCCCACGTTTGGCTCAGACACAACCAATGCGAAGGAAGGCAACCACTCGACATGACTCGCCGCAGCATCATCCTTGGCTTGATCGGCGTTATCTGGCTGTCTGCCTACAGCTACTTTGCGGCCAACGTCATTCGCCAGGGTGCCCTGATCAGCGGACTCATGCCTACTGCCGCGTTCGGTGGTTTGATCGTGTTCGTGCTTCTGATTAACCCGATGCTCAAGCGGCGCAAGCTCAACTCCCGTGAGATAGCCGCGATCTTCATTTTGTTCCTGGTTGCCTGTGGGATTCCCGGGTGGGGCATGGTCGAGTACGTGGCCAACATGCTCATGCTTCCGCACCACCGGGTCCGCCTGAATCCGAGTTGGGGCGACTATGGGATCGTGGAGATGGTGCCGGACCGGATGCTGGCGGATGTCAGCAGCGACCAGAACCGCGTCCTGGATGGTTTTGTCACAGGCCTGAGCACGGGAGACGAGTACATTGCCGTTGCCGAGGTCCCCTGGCACGCCTGGGGGCGGACCCTCGCGTTCTGGACGCCGTTGCTGGGGTGCTTGTTGCTGGCCATGCTCGGCCTCGCGGCGGTGATCCATACGCAGTGGGCCAAGCATGAACAGCTTCCCTATCCCGCCGTGACCTTTGTGCGGGCGCTATTGCCGGGGAGGGAAGGGGAGAGTCGTGGAGCCGTATTCCGTAACCGGCTGTTCTGGATTGGGTTCAGCTTCACGCTTGCCGTCACGTTCAACAACTTCCTGGTCCGTTTCTGGCCGGATTTGCTGATCCGCGTGCCGTTGCACCTGGATTTCAGTCCTCTGTCCACACTCTTCCCAGTTCTGATCGAGGGCGGGGGAGCTCCCCTGTTGCGCGGGCGGATCGCCTTCATGCTCATCGGTCTGGCCTACTTCCTGCCATCGGACGTGTCGCTCTCCATGACCGTGTTTCCGTACCTCTACTGTGTCCTGGTTGGGCTCCTCGCTCATTGGGGAATCGCGTTCTATGGGGGGATGGACTGGGCCTGCACGCTGAACGGCTTTGCGTTTGCAGGCGGGCACTTCGGGATTCTGTTGGTCGTTGCCTACATCGGTCGTCACTACTATGGGAACGTCTTGCAGGCGAGTTTCACTGGCAAATCGCGTGACAAGGTTGAGCCACACGCTGTCCTCGGTATGCGTCTGTTCCTGGCGTGTTCCCTGCTTTTCGTGATTCAGCTCGCGATCGTCGGGCTCGACTGGCAGCTGGGAGTTATCTACCTCATCCTGGTGTTCAGCGTCCACATCGCAACGGCGCGCATGGTCGCGGAGACGGCAGTGTATCACATCAACACGCATGTCTACCCGGCGGCCGTTCTCTGGATGTTCTTTGGGGAACAGGCGCTCGGGCCACAAACGCTACTGATCATCTTCATCGTGTCATCCATCATCATCAGCGGGCCTGGTTGGGCGCCAATGCCTTTCCTTGTCCAGGGCATGAAGCTTGCGGACACCGCAAACATCAAGGTCATTCGGGCGCTGAAGTGGAGCATGGTGGCGATGATCCTGGCGCTGCTGATCTCGATCCCGGTCACCATCTACCTGGAGTACAACTGTGGTGCTCCCAGTCGGGGGTGGCCCGTGGCCGTGACGCAGTTCCCGTTTGACCGGGCATTAAGCATCACGCGTCGCTTGGAAGCCCAAGGCGTCCTCGAGCAGGCATCATCCGTGAAGGGTTGGGGACGATTGATGCACATTTCACCTCACAAGCCTCAGGTCATCACGTTTCTGGTGGCCATGGTTGTGACACTGATCGTGGCCGCCGGCCGTCTGCGTTTTGCCTGGTGGCCGCTGCATCCTGTGGTGTTCCTGTTCCTGGGCAGTTACACCGCGTATCCGCTGTCGTTCTTCCTGGGCTGGATGATCAAAACAGGGGTTACACGCTATGGAACCGCGGATACCTACCAGAAGCTGAAGCCCCTGATGATCGGTGTCATCGCGGGGCCCTTGTTCTTCAGCTTCCTCCGCATGATCGGGGGAAGCGTGCACTATTTTTGGCTCAAGTGAGGAGGGCAGTGAGGGGCGAGAAGGATGGCCGTTTCCCCTGTGCTGAGGCGCGGACGTTCCCTTCTGGAGAGCGGCGGTCTCCGCCGTAGTTCCTTGTGGAAGATAGGGCAGCACGAAGGACGGCCAGGATGGCCGCTCTCCATAGGGTGCCTGAGGCGTCAGCGTCGTTCATTTGGAGGGAGGATACCGACCAGGGAGAGGTCGATCAGGCGGAAGCCGATG
>Ga0209045_1001209_pt1 | contig 24714 bp, 17 predicted proteins | sample SaaInlLV_10m_DNA_4_FD_184664 | JGI IMG/M metagenome (GOLD analysis project Ga0209045, IMG submission 184664) | Marine microbial communities from expanding oxygen minimum zones in the Saanich Inlet - Saanich Inlet SI072_LV_200m_DNA (SPAdes) (version 2) | ecosystem: Environmental > Aquatic >...
CAAGTGATTAAAAGCGAAGCAGAAAAAGGTAATATATTAAGTTATGATGACATGGTCCAGGACACTATTCATGGTGTAGACCCCGCAAAACAAAAATCTAAGATAACACTTGTTGGGGTAGAGTATGGAAATATCATTAAAAAAGAGTACTTTAAAATCGTAATAAATGACCCTTTATTTGTCATCTCTAGTTATTTGTATAAAATCCCCACATACATAAAAGCGTGTCTTAGTGGTTCAAAAAATGCATCATATTTACCAGAGAGCTACGGAAATGTAGATGGATTACGTAAGTTATTTAACCCATTTCGTATAGCTGTTATTGCTCTTATTTCTTTTTTGTTTTCAAGGGAGATTATATTAACTCATTGGAAAAGCTATTTCCTTTTACTGCTTTTTAATTCAGTCTTTGCTCTAATTCCCCCATTTATAACCTTGCCTGCATGCCATTCTGTCTTAGATTCTACCTTATTATTAAGTATAATTTTCTACTTTTTGTTTGCAATAGGTATTGCTAAATGTATTATTATTTTAAAGCACTTGTTCATCAAGTTTTTCTACCACTATCTGTTCTTTTATCGCGACTAGTTGTCGTGGTTTAAGTCGATAGCAATCTATGAAACTATGAGTTAACCAATGGCAGTGCAGTATAGCTATACATCCATTCGGTTTTGTCCAAATCTAAACTTTTATATTCTGAAGATAAAAAATCAAAATGATCACGAAGATTAAGAAATATATCAATATACCACTCCTTCTTCTAATAATGTTTCCTTTCTACTTTGGATATGATTTGTATAGAGGCAATCTTTTCTTTTCACATAATGACTACTCAGGAATGTACTATCCTTTTCGCCAGTGGTTTTTAGAGAATCTTATGGATTTTAAATTTCCAATCTGGAATCCATATTGGGGTATAGGCCACGAGGCAGTGATATGGGCAACTGTACCTGTTGATTTCTACAGTATTCTGGAAATATTTATTAAACCACACTACGAGTATTTTTTTATTTTGCAATGTATGGCATTAGTAATAGCGTGCTACTGTGCATTCAGAAAATTTGGGTTTGAATCCTGGGCATCTACGATAAGCTCACTGTTTTTCTTTATGTCGCCTTTAATTACTTATTGGTCTTTTGAGTTTATTAAAACTAATCTTTTTATTGCACATATTTTTACTTTTTTCTTTATGGTGAAATGGTTTGAAACAAGGAAGCTGTGTTATGTTTTTCTGATGGGGTGGGCTTTTTTTCTGGGTATGTTTGGCACAAAACTTGAATTCTGGTTTTTTGGTACCGTATTTTTCATTTTGTGCCCGACAATTACATTCTTTTTAATGATACAGGAAAATAGATGGAAAAAACTTCACATGATATTCTTTGCGTGGGGAAGTATCATTTTGGCTATTGCTGCTCAATCTTGGCAAGTAAACCTTTTAGTAAATGCATTAAACAACTCCAATCGCCAGCCCGTTCCACACGGATTACACAACCTTTTCTCCTTTGAAATGTATAGAAATATCTTTTTGAGCCTTGGAGATTCAGACTTTTTTGCTCTTATGTTGATTAGTATTTTTCTTATTGTTGGTTTGCATAAACAGGTTAGATACCGTTGGTTTTTTCTTGGTTTAGCTATATTTGCATCCTTGTTGTTTAAAGCATGGGGGTTTTCTTTTTTAGCTGTCTTTATTAAAAGTCCCATCTTCATCGGGGGTTTATTGGCCACATCCTTAGCAATTCACAACTATTCAAAGAGAGATATGTTTTCAGCATGGACACTATTTATGCTCCCTGCATATTACTGGTGCAGACCAATGGTAAACGTTGATGAATTGTACTTACTTGGTGTAGCGCCTATATTTTTTAAAGGTATTTGGGGATTTCTTGTATGGTTTGGATGTTTGCAGGTTCTCCGTCATAAAGTTGCCCTAATAGCTTACCTATCTATAATCATGGTACTAGTTCTGGAGGTACAAGGACAGATTGTTTTATCATATCTGTTTGGCTATCTGTGGATGCCAGCCAGAGACAATTATATTATAGACTTTTCCTTTGCCCTTTTGGTAGTTTTTGGGTTGTTGACACGATTTCGATTTAAAATAACAGTAAAAAGACTTGCACCTTTTATAATTGTTTTTGCTGGATATGCTAATCTATATTATGTAATTCCACTTGAGTTTTTACCAGGTATTGCAAATCCTTTGCTAAGAGAAGGGCTGCCATATAATCCATTTACAGGTGATCCTGAATTAAATAATACTATCAATAATTTGGATTACAAACCCTACAGGAGAGTGGTAGACCCGGATATTGACCCTCAGCTTCCGCAAAACCATGGAGCATTTCTCCGTAAACAAACTAATAATGCAACATTTTATGGAAGCATGACACCTTTACGCTATAGTGAACTTGTAAATTATCACAAATATGGCATTACACCGGCTGACAATATAACTGGGTATCCCTCTGTATACTCGAAAAAAACTATATCAAGGTTACCTAACGTAGAAAACAAGGATTTTAATAATGGCCTTATCTATTATATGACGGTTTGGACAATTCCCCCTCTTGAACTAGACTTGCTTCAAATGCTGGGGGTAGATCATATAATAACAAGAAATAAGAATTTAGTATCCTCATCTGTTCAAAAACTTAATCTTGTAGACGAAGAATACTTAGGGACATTTAATATAGCAAAGCTAGCAGATACTCTACCAAGAACATTTTTGGTAACCAATGTTACAGAAGAAAACTTAAATGATTTTAAAGAGAATATGAAACCAAATATTAAGATGTATGATAAGGTAGAAGTCGATCAGTTTTATTCAAATGATTATATAGCAAGATCTGCTGAGTTTCTAAAATACGAACCTGAATATGTATCGATAGAAGCAAAATCGGCTGAAGGAGGATACCTTGTGTTGTCTGATGTTTTTCATCCGTATTGGTCAGCAAAAGTAGATGGAAAGTCAGTGGAAATTATTCCGGCATTTCACGCATTTCGTGGTGTAAAAGTGCCTGCCGGATCTCATAAAGTAGAGTTTTTTTGCAATGTACCACATTTCAAAACTGCCTTTTTGGTATCTATCATTTTGGTAGTAGCATCTTCATTGTTTACATTGCGCTTTTGGAAGAAAGAAATATAATAATTTAAATTCTTTTTAATCTTAAAGATTAATATTACTAGAGCAAAGCGAAACTATAGAGTTATTATCAGGTATAAATGTGAAAAAACGTATTAGTTATTTTATCATAATTGGTTCTTCTCGTGGATTAGGAAATGCGTTGGTTGAAGAGTTGTTGAGAAATGAATCTAATCAGGTTTTTGGAATAGCTCGAACCAGGTTTGAAGAAATCAATAACTACGAAAAATGGCGTAATTCGAAGAGATACCGCCATATCCAGACAGATATTACTTCTGCATCAAGCAGTGAAACCATGAAATCGATTTGCCTGGAATTTCCTGGAGAACCGATTCAGATCGTATTTAATGCCGCCGTTGTAGAATCCGACGTAATCAATAATTCAACTATTGATTACGACATCCTTGATAAGGTAAACAATGTTGGCATAGATGGCTTTAGAAATGTACTCAAGGCATTTGAAGGCTACCTTCAGAATTATGGAGGAGTCTTTGTTGGGATTTCATCTTTCAGCGCGTTTATTCCTCCTGCTTTTGATCCGAGAATTGCATATCCATCTTCAAAAGCATATCTTGATATGGGCCTTCGCTGCCTGAGAAGTATGTGGGATAGTAAACATATCAGAGTTGTTACTGTTCATTTAGGACATATTGGAGAAAATCAAACAGGGCTACTTTCCCGGTCTTACACAAGGACTGCTGAAAAACTTGTTAAGTTGCTATCCGGCAAAAAGATTCCATCAGAAATAAATTATCCGAGATTGTATACGTTAGTTTATAAATATTCCTTAACACCTGTACCTGATTTTCTTTATTTAAAACTTTTTAGAATGCTACATAAATTAGGTATAAAATGAGACCAGATATCGTTTTTATCCAACAATATGCAGTGCCCTATTTTGGTGTACTCTCTATCACATCCCATTTGAGTTACAGAGGCTATAAGGCTGAAGTACTCATAGAGTCCCTGGAAGAAGACATAATTGGCAAACTGAAACAACTACAACCGAAACTTATTGGAATCTCACTCATGTCTCCTGAGCACAAATGGCTCATAAACCTGTCCCAGTCCATACACCAGTCCTTGCCGGAAATTCCGATTATTGCAGGTGGTGTTCACGGGATATTTTATCCGGAACAGATCATTTCTCAAGCATCAGTAGATCTTGTCTGTCACAGTGACGGAGAAGACGTAATCATAAACGTTATTAAACAACTTAATAACGAGATCTCAGACTGGAGTTCCATTTCCGGGTTATCTTACAAAACAGATGACGATGAAATTCGTACTACCCAGAGGGCGGACCTAGTTCCCTTCGATGACAATATCATTGCGGATCGAAACATATACTACAACCGATATCCACAGCTTGCCAAGGACAAAGTACAACGTTTCTTTTCAAGCAGGGGATGCCACTTCAGATGCAGCTTCTGCTATAATTCAAATATACATGATGTCTTTAAGGAGAAGGGAAAATATATTCGCCAGAAAAGTGTCAGGAGTTTTATTCAGGAGATTACATCAGAACATGACAGATATCCCATTGATTGCTTTTTCTTCAGCGATGATCTTTTTACTTTTGACAAAAAGTGGCTAAAGGAATTTCTGGATATTTATAAAGAGAGAGTTGGCAGACCCTTTTGGTGTACAACAAGAGCAAACACTATTGATGAAAACACAGCGCGCATGTTGGCAGAAGCCGGATGCATCACTGCAAGTTTTGGTATAGAGACAGGTAATTACAATATAAGAAAAAATGTACTAAAGAAAAATATCACTGATGAAAAAATAATTCGTTGTGGAAACCTGCTCCATGATTACGGTATAAACACCCAAACTGCAAATATGTTCTGCCTTCCTGACGAGACCGTAGAAGATGCTTTAAGGACAATTGACATCAATATTAAGGCAAAAACTAGTTATGCCTTCACCGCTTTATTTATGCCATTTCCGAATACTGCCCTCTGTAACTACTGCATAGAAAAAGGGCTCCTGAAGCCTGATTATTCTTTAAATGATCTGCCAACTTCATTCTTAATTACAAGTATTTTAGATATCCCTAAGAGGCAAAAGGAGTCCATTAAGAACGTTCATCGTTTGGCATTTTTCTTTATAAAATGGCCATGGCTTTTTAGATTATTTAAAAAAGTGGTCTATTTAAATCTTTTAAGTCCGCTTTTCCATTACATATTTCTGTTTGCCACTGTTCTCAGGCATAAAGAAGAGCGCGGTATTTCATGGTGGGCTACTATCAGATATGCCTGGAGATTAAGGAAATCCATTTAGGGCAAAAACTGAGGTAACTTAGAACTTTCACACCTTGTTTGAATCCCATCAACCGGATTTTAGTTCGCGGAATTACTCAATGTAGCAAAAACTACTTTTCCGATTCGCTTCTTTCAGATCAATGCAATTTAAAAATTGAAAGCAAGTCAATTTAAGGAATTGTCATCTACTCTTAACCTGGGCACTAAAGTATATACGTTAAGTGGTTTCTGGAACCGTTTCTTTTGGCGGAGCTTTTAGTTTATTAAAAATATCTTTAAAAGAAAATTTAATTAACGGCAAAAACATCAAGCCAAGCAGAATATTTGTTCCAATTCCTAAAATATAATACACGAGAGAAAAAAGAACAGCACTTTCTTTTGGAATATTATACATAGTCAGAGCCATCATACAGGCAAATTGAAAAGTCCCGAGAAATCCGGGGGCTGCGGGAATACTGACTCCTATTATTGAAATAATTAAAACGGCAAATGCGCTTATGAGTGGGAGTTTTAAGTGAAGGAAAGAGAATATACAGTAAATTGCTAAACCAGATAGTACCCAGATTAATAAAGACAAGAAGAGAGTATAAAAAAGAGTTTTTGGTTTCGATATAATATGAAATCCATCAACAAAATCCCTGACTATGCTTTCTACTTTCAATTGCCATTCCCGACTAAGCCTTTGCGTCAAAAGAGCTAGAATTCGTAGAACCAGATCGGTTTTGAAATAGGTCAGCAAAATAGCACTGACCAGGACAAAAAAAGTAGCTAATAGACCATAGCCCGATTGTGTTACCCAGGAAGCCGTATCTGAGCTCAGAATAACTATCACTAGCATACCCAGCAGGATAAGGGTGTCAAAAACTCTTTCAAGGAAGATTGTTCCCAACGAAGTGGTAAAAGGTATTTGGCTCTCTTCGTGTACAAGGTAAGGCCGTACAAGTTCTCCCATCCTCATAGGAAATAAAATAATAGACATAAACCCGATGCATGTAATTGGAAATAGTTTTTTTATAGAAACTTTTTTTACGGGCAATAAAATTATCTGTAAGCGTACTGCTCTCAATACTAATGTAAAAACAACAGAAAGAAATGACAAAACGAGAAAGAAATAGTTAACACCTTCTAAGCCATTCAGCACATTACCAAAATCAACACCTCTAAAGGTAAAATATACAAAAATAAAACTAATGATGATTCCAATACTAAGCTTTAACATTGCATCTTTCCTCAATACTAAATAATGAAAATATTTCCCTGTTTCCTTTATATCAGATCAATCATAAATATAATAAATAAAGGTGAGATTGCAACCATATAATTAGAGATGGTAAGGTACTTGCATACCCATACTGTATGTGATAAACTCTTCTTCAGGTAGTTCAAGATGCAATATGCTTTAGTAGTGTATCCGAGAAACCAAATCTTGGTTACAGTCATAGTCGGGCAAAATGTCTTTGTGCTTTCCTCTTAAACCTATTGTGTGATGTGTATAGTTTCTACATAGCGATATTGACAATGTACAAAGTAGGAGTTATGAATGAAAGAAAACAAGCAGCAAATCAATCAAAAGGAATTTTGGGAATATGCAGGGGCTATCGGATATGACAAGGCTCAATTCTCTAACACTCTTGTGGCAAACCATATTCTCTCAAAGCAGTCACACACTGCGATGCGAGTTGCAGAATTGCTTGGATTAACTAAGAGTGCAAAGGTTCTAGAGCTTGGTTGTGGAGATGGAACCTTTGCAGAAAGTACACTTTCATCACATTTCGAAAAAATAGATGCCTATGAAATATCTAATTCTTCTATTGCCCTGGCAAAGTCAAAGTCAAAATCGCCTAACGTTCATTTTCATGTAAAGGATATAACAGAATATGAATATGAGACAGATTCTTTTTGGGATGGAGCTTTCCTTATTGGAGTTCTACACCATGTAAAGGAATATACTCCAAAGGCTATCTCTCACCTTGCCAGAGTATGTCCAAAGGTTGTCGTCTTAGAACCAAACGGCGACAATGTCTTACGAAAAGGGCTAGAACTGCTGCCATCATATCAACGAGCTGGTGAAGAGAGTTTTAGAATAAGAGAGTTAATAAATATTTTCAGCTCTGAGGGCTATATCATGAAAGTTAATATGAGAATAAATTTTTTTCCACAATTCCTACCGAAGAAACTTTATCCTCTCTTCCGCATGTTAGAGAGAACCATCGAACAAAATATTATCTTAAATAGATTGTGTGCCACGTATGTTTTAGGCTTCGAACGTATTGTATAATCAAAAATAATTGTACCTATAAGATAGTCTCTTAGGAAATTTTTTGACAATATATTCATTAATTATTTTTTTCATTATATATGACTAATCTGACTGACTGACTGACTGGTAAACACCAAATATCCCCGATGGAGCATATTGATTCCGCGAAGTAGGCAAAAAAGTGCAATTCCAGCCATTAATGAGAATTGCTGTAATTTTTCTAAACCGTGAATCTAGATTAGGATTTGTAAATGATAAACCCTTACAATTTATTCATACGCCACAGGATTGTAAAATATTTAATTCTATTTTCTATACCTGTGGGCATTGCCCTGTATATTACTTACCCGCTTTTAAATGGAGATTATAACTATTCTTTCGCGGAGTATGAGCTATTAAAGGCATTTATGATCAATTTCATTGAGAAATTGAGACATGGCAAGTTGCTTATTTGGAATGAGTATGTAGGCAATGGTTATCCTGGTATGTATTTTGGGCATTACCCCATCACGCAAAATACTATTTTTTATATGATATTTGGTTATAGCGATTTCACATACTATTTTACAAAATTTATAAGCATCGCAATATTACTTTTAGGTTTTATCTACGTATGTAAATATTTCAACTTAAGTTATTTTTATGCCTTAAGTGGTGCACTTGTTTATTTTTGTGTCAATTTTGTGGCCAGGACGATAATCGCTGAGACCGTAGGCAATCTCTATCCTATATTTCCACTTCTCGCAATTTTAGTGATATATTTAGTCGCTGACAAAAATTCTATAAGAAAGAAAGAAGTAGTAATCTTTAGCTTATTTTATATTCTATGGTTAAGCGGAGGCCACCTGACCTATGAATTAATGCCCATGGCTATGCTCTCTGTTGTTTACTGGATTGCTATATTTGTATTCCATTATAAATCCATCAGACTAGTCGATTTTACTAGATTTACAGGGCTTTATTTTATCTTATTTGTTGTTCCTGTATCTGCAGTTATATATCAGTATTATTTTGTCTATGACGTAATTTCCGATTGCAATAGATTTAAACCAGGGTTAATTGTCAGCCCTTTTGAATCAATTGCGTGGAAACAGCTTTTCGCATCTTTTCACTCTTCGTCATATTTTTGGGTTGGACTGTTCTGTTGCATAATCTATGCTATTGTTGAAGTAATTTCCAAAAGAAATATTTGTTCAAAGACAAAACAGATAAAAATATATTCGCTATTGATTCTATTGATCTTACCATTATACTATTTCATTTCAAGTATCGCCCAAATAGAGAAACTTGGGGAGAATATTGTTATCAATGGAGAATTTTCAGAGGCGTCTAATGCTCTGGAATCACATAAATCTACCTTGTTAACAGTTCCTGGAGGACAGACAGGGAATTGCATTAAGATAACAGCGGATGAAAATGCTATTGGCTATGCCTATTTTGTAGTTCCCACAGAGACTGGGAGTAAGTATAGGTTTACGGCATGTTATAAAAACGGAAGCGCCGCAAATAGTCAAATCAAAGTAGGAACTTCTATTGACGCTACTAACATGCTTTATTCGGGGGTTCTTTCAAATTCTAATTGGACACGATATAACGGAGTTTTTAGTCCTGCCACAAGAGAGACATACGTTACACTGGTTAACCTCACTTCCGTAAAAGATCAAACGTCGTTTTTTGATACAATTACCCTTAAAAAACTTGAGCCGCTTCTAATTGCAGATTCAGATTATATACCTATTTTAGGGTCTACAGTCTTTAAGATTGCATTGATATCATACATAATCATTATCCTTCTAGTTTTGTTGAAGAGGAAGGCCATTATACTAGAAATTTCTTTTTCTTCATTATTGAATTCAGCCGTTGTTCATATAGTTTACATATCATTACTCTCTTATTACTTTTTCTCACCGGAGAATATAATTGGTGATGTAAATGGCTATGATTATGACCTCTTCAGGGAACTAAGTCCTACACTCCAAATGATTTTCTGTCTCGCAGTATTGTTTTCAATAGAAGATTATCAAAAAAGAAAACAGGTGAAAATCGTTGTCTTATCATTGATCGCTCTGTATCTGATACGCTCACATTTCACTATTCCTCTAATGCGTTTTACCGGAATTATCTGGTATGCGACTAGAGATGGTACTATCTTTAGTCTATTTTTTGCTGTATTATTCATGTTCGGTCTTAGAAACGGCCTAAACCACCTTGGTGGTTTCTTTAGAAATAGCAAATTCATTAAATATGCTAAATACACTTTGCTTTGTTTTCTGATAATATTGATAACAAGGGACTCTCATAACAAATTTTATAAGGGGACATCACATAGATTTATATTTCCACAAAAGATGGAATTGGTTAGACCTGAAGTTCCAATGGATAAAGGGGTTATAGATCTCCGGGAAGAAATGTATTTGTTAAATGATAAACTGTTAGAGTTGGATAGGGCAACAAATCACTTTTATAAGATATTCTCTCCTCTAAATAGCTTTGCATATCTTGCAGGTAGTTTACAAAATCACAAAATATATGAAGCATTTCTGTACGATTCTACTATTTCAAAGCAACTACATAATTTTTATCATTACACAATTCTGAACAAGAAGCCTGTAAAAGAGTTTGAGCTAAAAGAAGCTCTTCCCTATTTTTTGTTTACCAAGCATGTCCATGCTGGTATAAACTTGCATTCTCGCGAAATCCCTTATGGTGCTGGTAGTTTCTTTCTGTATTCACCAGAAAAAGATTTAGAGTATTTGAGTGAAAATCAAAATATCGAGTTCATGTGGGATCTAATGCAGGTAAAGTATATTATTGTTGGTTCTAGATTCTCAAAAGTTTTAGATAGTTATACGACAAGACACCAATATAAACTACTTGCCAAATATTCTAAATTAGGCTTAGAATTATATGAGATAACTAAGGTGAAAAATTACTCAACCTTGGCAATTTTACCTGTTGATAATGAAGGAAGTTATGATAAAATAATCGCGGATATAAACTCAAAAGACATTAAAGTATTAAAATCGCTGTATAAAAAGCTTGTGTTTCTGGATAGAAACTCTGAAGACTTTACCTTGCTAAGCAGCAAACGGGCGAGCAATAAGAGATATTACGAAATCAGATCTACTCGCAACGGTCTTTTAATAGAATTTGAGAGCTGGAACAAAAATTGGGCCTTAAAGACCAACGGTGAAAAGGAGAGCGTTCTTAAAGCATTTCAGATTTTTAAAGGGATCAAGATCAACCCTGGCTTAAACAAAATTGAAATTTCCTATACGTTGAAATTCTTCAATTTGTTATTTCTTTTCTCATTTATTGTTATCTTGTTCTACTTTTTTCTATTGGTAAAATACCGTTATTTCTAAAAGAATACTGCCTTGAACTAGGTACTTTTTGCCGACTTTAGTACTATGCAATTGAGCGTATTTTGTAGTCTACCTTAATCAATATCTGATAAGGTATCTGCTTTCAGCACTATGACTGAACTGATGCATTGCAAACGCAACATGCAATGTAGATCTGGGTGGGTAATAGCCCTGAAATATTTTATTTTATTGTGTTGTGTTGTAAAAACTATAGTGCTTATTCATTATGAGAAAAATAGATTGGGAGAACATAGGAGACGATAAAGAGGTATTGGAATATCTTAGAAGTTTGCCTAGATATCATAACACTGCAGTAAGATCCGCATTTAGACGTGCATTGTTTTTTCTAAGTTTAGTATATTGCCGAATATTCAAAAAGGTAAAACCTCTTTTTGTCGTTCTCGTGACCAATAATAGCTGTAATTTAAATTGCGTATACTGCTATGGAAGCTACGGTGAACGTGGCAAATACAAGGACTATACGACAAAAGAGCTACTGAAGATTATTGATGAATTAAAAGATTTAGGAACACGTCTGATCACTTTGCATGGTGGAGAGTCTCTTTTACGAAAAGACATTGGTGAGATTATAAATTACGCGAAACATAAAGGATTTTACATAAGTTTTAATACAAACGGATATCTTATTCCAAAAAGGATTGATGAATTACGCAGTATTGATGTTATAGCTATCAGCATGGATGGCAAAAAAGAAAGTAATGATAGAAATAGAGGAGAAGGATGTTATGAGAAATGTATGACAGCTATAGATATAATTAGTGAACATGGTATGCCTCTCGTAGTCTCAGCAACTCTTACAAAGGATAATATGAATGATATGGAGTTTCTAGCAGAGCTAGGAAAAACTAAGAATTGCAGAATCCAATACCACCTTCTTTATAATTCTGGCACTCTCGACAGCAAAAATGCTGCACTTGTAATGTCTCCTGAAGAGATGAAAGACACTATCAAGAAAATAAAACAACTAAGAGATAGTGGATATCCAATTTATTGGTCTGACCATGTCTTGTCTACCGTAATTGAATGGCCCGCTGATGAAAAAAGTTTTCTGACAGAGGACGATCTGTTATTAAAAAACAATGATATTGGGAAAAAAAACAACTTGATAACGTGCTACCATGGTACATTAAAATATCAGATTGATGCTGACGGTAGGGTTGTAACTTGCTGGGCACAAAATGATCCCAATGCACCTAATATTAAAAACGTAGGTGTTGCTGAAGCTATAAAGAAATGTCATGAGAATAATACTTGTAGATATTGCACTTTCTTGGCTAATAACGAGCATAATGATTTGATGGATCTAAGTTTCCAGGGTATTTGGAATATTCTACGTATTCAAATTGTTGATACCTTTAAGATAAAAAAGAAGGAAAACTAACAAGGTGATTACTTGACAATAAGAAAACCCTCGTTGATACAATCAAGCAAGAATACTTTTATGCTATCCGTAGTTACACCTATGTATAATGAAGAAGAAAATATTAGTATGTTTTTATCTAAACTGATACCGATTCTTAATAAGATAACACCTAATTACAATGTTATTTGCGTAAATGATGGTAGTACTGACAACACATTAGAGAAACTCAAAGAAAAACGTAATACTCATTCTGCAATAAAAATAATCAACCTTAGCCGGAATTTTGGCAAAGATAAGGCTTTGACAGCAGGACTTGATTATACACAAGGAGACATTGTTATACCCATTGACTCAGATCTTCAAGATCCGCCTGAACTTATTGAGGAAATGGTTAACAAGTGGAAAGAGGGATTCGATGTTGTCTATGCAACCAGGCGGATCAGGCATGGAGAAAGTTGGTTCAAAAAAAGTACGGCTACTTTTTTTTATAAAATAATTAATGCAATCTCTGAGATACCAGTACCTAAAAATACAGGAGATTTCAGGCTTATAGATAAGCGTGTTGTAGAAGCGATTCGTCGATTACCGGAAGAAGCAAGATTTATGAAGGGCGTATTCTCTTGGGTAGGCTTCAGGCAGACCTCAATCATGTATGACAGACAACCTCGTTTTTCAGGAAAAACAAGCTGGAACTATTGGAAACTATGGAATTTTGCACTTGACGGCTTTACATCGTTTTCACACCTGCCTATAAGGATTTGGTCATATATTGGCATTACTATATCATTACTTTCTTTGGTATACGCGATTGCTATAATTACATACGTTATCACAAAGGGTATTGATGTACCTGGCTACGCATCCTTAATGGTTGTAACTCTTTTTTTAGGAGGAATTATTCTCATTGGCTTGGGAGTGCTTGGCGAATATATTGGAAGAATATTTATTGAGGTAAAAAGGAGACCTCTTTATTTAGTTAGTGAGTTATGGGGATTTGAAAGAGAAACTAAAAGATAAATGATTATAAGTTATGGACCTAAAAGAAGAAGAAATATTAAAAAAAAATGTTTACTCTCACTGGTATTATGTTTCCAAAGGTTTAGCTATTCTTGATTTTGTAAAAAACTTAAAAGTAAATATTATTCTAGATATTGGAGCAGGCTCTGGTGTCTTTTCTAAAACAATATTACAGAATACAGGTGCGAGAGAGGCAACATGCTTGGATACGGGTTATGTGGCAGAAAAAGAAGAGATGTGGCAAGGGAAGAAATTGAAATATGTAAAAACTTTGTCTAAATCTAATGCTGATTTAGTATTACTAGTGGATGTACTTGAGCATGTAAAAGACGATATTTCTTTTGTAAAAAAATATGTTGATAAATTAGATAAAGGGACAAATTTATTTGTTTCAGTTCCTGCTTTTGAGTTTCTTTTCTCTGGCCATGATATTTTTTTAGAACACTATAGAAGGTATACTATCACTTCCCTTGAAGCATGCCTAAAAGCTTGTGGTTTAACAATAGTGAAATCCCGCTATTATTTTTTTACGCTTTTTCCTTTTATCGCAATTCTAAGAGTCCTTACAAAAGCACAGATGAAGTTTTTCTCAAAAACATTTGTACCTAAGAGCAGTTTAAAACTTCATGGAAAACTGATTAATAAAGTCCTTATTATAATTCATAAACTAGAACTCCTATCTCTCTCAAATAATAAGCTTGCTGGTTTGACAGTATTTTGTCTAGCTATTAAAAAATAATTCAGGAGCAAAGTAAAAATAAATTCCTTTTTATTTTCATCGGTCAAATTCGCTTTTTTGTCCAAGTAGAATTAACTTCATTAAAAGTATAGTTTTTGACATTAGTAGCAGTACAGGTTTGCCATTATATAACCTTCCGTCTTTTAATATCACCTGTCCATTGCTAAGGAGTCTTTGTAACCTTAGTTCAACCATTTTCCTTGCATTATAACGTTTAAGAATCACATCAAGCGTAAGCCCCCCGTTGGAATCATACAGTTCTCTTAATATCCTGATTCGTCTTGCAGTTTCACCCAGATTAATAAAGTGGAAATAGCAATACCCCAGTGAAGAATAAATGATGATATTCACCGTCAAGTTCGGTAAAAATGCTATGTTTAGAAATATAGCAGATAACTGTAGAAAAAGAAGGCTTAACAAACCAACAGCAAACCCTGAAAACAATGTTTTCAACAATCCCTTTATAATAAAACGCACACAACATATCTGTGTGGCTACATTTATCGAGAAAGCGGCAATCGGGATAATAACATTAATATAATCACCAATCATAGTTAACTCATGTAAGGTAAAAAGGTTCCACTCAGTTTTTTTTATTTCCAAAGCTGATAACAAAACAGAAGTCACCCACCTTTGCGAGATACATTCATTATTTTTCTATAAATAATAAAAATACGAGCAAACAAGGCCCCCTTTGGTGTCAAGACATATCTATCTTCATCCATTACAACCATTTTATTCAGGAGAAGATCCCTTATCCTGGGTTTTACCAGGATATTATCGTTCATATATTCATCAAATTTTTTTTTGCCCAAGCCGTTTTGCCCTGCATTGGCAATTGTTGTCACAATAACTAATGATGGGCTGTCCGCTTCTACCGCAGAATACGTAATCATGTAAGCTAGCGTTAATGAAATAAAGAACAGAGAGATATGAATATATTCAGCAATGCTTACTGGAGGAGACATTCCCCAGAAGACAGGGTTATCAGGGAGATTCCAGAGAACAAGAATACCAACAAATAAAACAGCAAAAAATATCTGCAGAATTGTTTTTGTCTGCCTTTTAGGTAATTTGATTTTCCAAATCACAAGGTGAATAAAAAACGCTGTAATGTATAGAGTGGAACCCCAAAATAATATTCTCATCTTAAGTAATTGGTTAACATTATTGTGATCTTCATGAATACTGGATATTAGTTACTTCCCGTCTTACGTCTGGAAGAGATGATATATATATGAGAAAAAATCTCTAATGAGAAACCCTTCTTCTCAAATTATCAAAACTTATGAATATCAGCACTGCCAGAATACAAACAAGGATTGTACCATAAAATACGATTAATCCTGCTTTAAATAAAGAAGGGTTAAAAGTGAAATTAATATAACTGGTCCCCTTTGGGATGGATATAGCCTTAAAATTCACATTAGCCCTGTAAACAGGCACTTCCTTCTTGTTAACATAGGCCTGCCAACCTTTATCATATCCATCAGACCAGTAAAGAATCCCGTCATTGTTTGTAGATACTTTCAGGTCACAAGTATCATATGTGTACTTCTCAATGGTGTATGTAGGCTTCCAATCTTCTTTTAGATCAGGAATAATTCCTGATTTTTTATAATCATCAAAAGAAACCGTCTGGTTTCCACTTACATATTCATCTACCGATCTTTTCAATATAGACAAGGCAGGATCAAGCTTTTTGTCTACTATAATAACAGCATCCTGTAATAACTTAATTGATTCCGTGATATCCAATTGCTCAAAAAAAGCCGGGATCTCTTTTTCCGCAACCTGGACAATCCCTTTTTTAATCTGAAATACCGGCTTGTCCACAGCAAACATTTCTACTAAAGCCGGAGAAGGGATATCTTTATGAATAAGTTCAAAGTATTTTTTAGGCAACAGAAAGCTGCTCCACCGTTTACTTTTTAACGCACCCTCAAACTCAAAGGTGTTATTATCTTTGTTATGGGGTGCGGCCTCCATTGTGGACATAACATCTATCTTTACGGGAATAAAATAAACATCTGCAGTGGCATTAGACGTAATGTTACTTGTCAATCGTAAATATTCTGCATTTTCACCAATATACTTGATTAGTTCAAGACGTTCCCATGCACCGCTATTGTTATAAGACTTTAGAATTTTGGTTTTCTCTTTCTCCGGAACATCTATTCCATCCTGTACATCCACTTGAATAGCATCAGGAGCTTTGTTTTCACTCTTTGCCATTACTGAAACTCTAATGTAGCGGTTCCTTAGATCGTCTATCTGGTCAGTTTGGTATATTAAGGTGGAATTACCGCGAGATGACGGTTTTAGCAAAGCACAAACCGTCCCCTTATTATCTCCGTCTTTAGAAATGTACCTTATAACAGCTCCGCGGGATCTGTCTTGTTGAAAAACGAACTCTTCAGGGCAAGAACTACCATCTGGTAACAAACACCATTTTTCAAGAGAAAATTTTTTGTACTCTTCAAAAATAGCTTTGTCTGAAACAATATAATTATGATAAAGAAATTGTTTGTACTCTTCAAAGGCAGATTCATCTGAATTGATATTGTTATAATCGAAAAACTCATTATACGGAAGAACATCTATTGTAATGGAATTAAAATAGACATCCGCGGTGGCAGTAGACTTAATGCTACATGTCAATTGCAAACGTTCTGCATCTTCACCAATATATTTGATCAGGCTAAGATATTCCCAGATACCACTATTTTCATAAGATGCTAAAACTGTGTTTTCTGTTCCATCCTGTAAATCTACTTGAATAGCATCTGGAGTTTTGTTTTCACTCTTTGCCATTACCAATACTCTAATGTAGTGGCCCCTGAGTTCATCTACCTGATCGGTTTTGTATCTCAAAGTAGAATTACCGTAAGATGATGGCTTTAACAAAGCGGATACGTATTGGCTCATGAGTTTGTCTATCTGATCGGCTTGGTACTTAAAGGTGTAATTACCATGAGATAAAGATTTTGCCAATGTAGAAATCTTTTTATCCTTCACTCCGTCATCATAAATGTATCTTTCAACAGAACCGCCTATTCCATCTTGTCTATAATCAAACTGTTCCGGGGAAATGTTACCATCTGGTAACAGAAACCACTTTCCAAAAGATAGTTTTTGGTACTCATCAAAAATAGCCTTGTCTAAGGCAACGTCATAAAAATGCTGATCCATTTTCATTATAGGAGAAAAAATAAATGGCTGTCGATATATAAGAGAAAGATACCTGGCAGATTGGTCATTATAAATGGAATCTGAATATTTTGGAAAAATAGATCTTTTTTGAGGCAATAAAGGTTCTTGAGGGGTTGTTTTTACATTGTGAAGCAATCCGGGATGTGGTGTACCGAGATACAAGTCATGAGACTTTTTAAAGTGATAAGTTAAGTCGGCAACTAAACAGAAGGCAAAACTAACAAACATGAAAAAAGTCAAATAATACCTTACAGATTCAGAAAGTTTTCTGCGCATCATATGGATATATATAAACAATGCGAAAGGGAGTAAAAACATTTCGAGGATAGTTCTGAAAAATATTTGGGAGCTACTGGTAAATATAAAAATGATTACCACATGACTTACTATTATGCATATATATAAGCCCCTTTCCCCCAGATCCTTTCTCAGCAACCAACCTGATACAAAAATTGGAATAAAGAGAACGAATAGATAATTTGTAACAGGATATTCAAGCATTGCCATCCAGTAGAGGCAAGAAATTATGCATGCAGAAAATATAATCATTGCAACACCATTACGATAATTATCATTCTTTATTAGACGATTAAGAATGCCTTGTGATACTTCCGAACGAAAAAGAGAACCACCCCATGAAGAGAAAATATGATTAAAACCCAGAACAAAGAAATATAAAAAAGCAAAAATAAAGATTAAGACAAATGAGTGTGTATGCCTGACAAACCACATTGGTGGATATATATGATACAAAAATCGATGTAAACCTCCTGCCGGACCTAGCATTAACAATCCAAATCCGATAAGCACGAATAACCATACCTTCTTAAGATCATGCTTACCAGCTACCATACCTAAAACGGCAATAACCCAGGGTAAGAAACCCAGATACATGTATGCCTCAGATGGTTTACCCCAATAATCCCTGCCAGACCAACGAATATGCTGGTTCCCGTCAGGAGCAATAAACTGAATAAAATCCCAGATAGTTGAAAATGTCCCGGTAAAGGCTATGAAGCTATATGGCATATTTATGCCTGAGCTGGAAGAGTCCACATCAGTAGACACGCCTTCGTATTGCTGTGGACCACCTTGTGGTAGATACTTCCCTGCATAGTCCGCATCTACCATTCTGGCAGGGAATGCATATCTATCTTTTTCCAGCAGAAGCACAATACTAGGTGTAGCCATGGCAAAGATAATAACAATCAATACCGCAAATTTGGCCAAAATTATTTTAGACTTAAAAAGATCTGCCAGCAAGTCTCTTCGAAAAATCACAAAACCTAAAACGAAGAATAGTAAGAAGGTCCATGTACCGGTAAAAAAATATGATTGCCAATTAATGCCAATAGTACCTGCAAGGGCAAACCAGTTATGCCAACGATAGTCTTTATAGTAAACAATGCGGAGCAAGAAATAAGCCACAAACGGAATCAAGATAAATTGATCAAATAAACCGCATTGTCGAAAAGAGACAACCATAAAAGAAGAAAATAGCAGGATCGGTATCAGAGAAAGCCTGATAAAGAGGTGCAAGGCTAGTGGGCGAAAAACAATGTAAACACCAAAGGCCATCATCAGGCTTTTGGTAATAAAATTCCAATTAAAAAGGATGGCAATATCATCACTGATGAATTGCCCAAGGTATATCGTTAATAGCGTAATAGGTTCAAAAAACCTAAGCTGAGCAAGGACTGTATATAAGGGTTCTCCACCATGCGTAAATGGATTCCAGAAGGGGAATCTGCCGTCCATTAAACTTTCAGCAAAAAATTGAAATATCGGATAATTCCACATAATGTTATCATGGAAGAATGTAGTTTTACCAAAGATCAACGTGGAACGCATTTTATAAATCAAAAATACAATTGCTGAAATGCCGACTATTATCTCTATCGAAATTGAATGTTTTTTTGAAATTCTATCGATATCTTCTATTGTATTTCTCATATTTTAATTGGTATAGGAATATACAACTTGTGTATAAGGTCACATTAAGAAATGTTATTGTCTTATACCTTTGAAAAAAAATCTTCTGCAATTACGGCTTGTCAGGAGGTAGCAAACTGTTCTTATAAGTACGGTACCCGCCAGAAGTGACAGATCAAACAGAACACCCGGAGAGAACATTTTTCCCTTAGGCACCTCAAACCACTTACCACTACCACCTTGTTGAGGATTAAAAAGTTTTTTCAGATTTGAAAGGTTCAGATAAAACAGTAAATTTGCTAACAGGACAGTCCCTTCCAACTCATTTACGGTAGAGCCGTCAGGAACATATGGCAGTGGATGTTTTCTCCTGACTCCAGCTGTAACAGCACCTGCAGAGCTGAAATTTACCCATCCGGGTTCAATATTCAGTTTATCTTTGACCATATCATACATCTCTGTGCCAGGATATGGAGTGGCATTGTTGAATCTTGCCCTGTCAATTTCTATTTCGAGTGCTAAAGCAAGTGCCTTAAATCTATCATCAAAAGTTTCGGTGGGAAAGCAGAAAATAAAAGTCGCTTCAACGGTAAAACCCATCTCTTTTGCGAGTTTTACGGCATCAATATTGTCCTGAACGGTTTCCTTTTTCTGGATTAATTCCATTAAATTATCAACAGCAGTTTCGATCCCGAACATTAAACTATCAAAATTGGCTGCCCGCATGGCAATCATCAACTCTTTATCGATACTATCTCCACGCGTCTGCACTCCAAAAGAGGCTTTCTTGTGAAACCCCCTTTCCTGTATCATTGAGCATAGCTTCATCACTCTTTTTTTATCGCCGGTAAAATAGTCATCAAAAAAAGTAACGTTTGGTTGTTTCAACTTATTTATTATGTAATCAAGCTCTTCCATTACCCTTTCTGAGTTCGTATATCGGTATACCCTCCTTGTAATGACCCTCTGACTGCAAAATATACAATCAAACGGACATCCTCTGGAAGTTAAGATAAAACCCAGGTTATATTTTGAGGGATCAAACATATCATAAGGGAACATTGGTACATCATCAATATCCAGCATTTTTGTGGATGTCTTTGTATAAACAATTTTACCATTTTCACGAAAACCAATATTTCCTAGTTTGTCCTGTTCTATTTTACCGTCTTTAAGCTGCCTGACTAATTCCAACAGTGTATGTTCCGCTTCTCCTTTAACAACATAATCAATATTTTCATTCTGAAGAATCTCATCCGGCATCACTGTAGCGTGAATGCCACCAAATATAACAATCGCCTCTTTATCAACAGATTTGACCAATGATGCGATCTTGTACCCATTTGCCACATTAGCCGTCATCACGCTAATTCCTACAATACGCGGTTTTTTACATTGATTCAATTCCGCTTCCATTGAATCCGGGTTAATGTCTACCAAGTCTGTGTCTAAAATCCTTGCTAAAAACCCATGTTTTCTGAGAAAGCCGGCAAGAATCCCCACACCAATTGGTACACTCACAGGCACAAATCTTTTAAAACGTCCAAGCTGTGTATTTTTTGGTGAAACCAAAATCAAATCATACATATCTAATATCCATTTCTAAATTTTAGCAATTTATTATGTTAATATTTAGTTCCACTTCTTTAACTACAATCTGCTCAGGTTACTAATTCTCACATTACGAACATTATTAATTCTTACAGAGGTAGCACATTTATTTTTTTATGCCAATGATTGTATTTTTCCAATTTCCAGACATAGAACAAGCGCTCACCATAAGGCTTTGCGTTACATGTATCTTGGAATTACTCTTGTTCTGACTAGTATGTATATAAATAAATTTATGCTGCTGAGAACAAGAGATTGAGAAAATGATTTCATTTGACATAATGCAAATCAGTTGTCAAATAAAATTGATGTGTTGCGGAGGGATAGAATCCGGATTTTCAAGATTACCATTTACATCCTTAAGATCCCACAGATATTCATTAACCTTGTGCTGCAAGCATAATGATCCACACATTGTTCTGGCGTCAAATTCGTCTGAAGCAACGCGATCCATAACTTCCCAGTATCTATCACTCTGCCAGATTTCTTTGTATGATTTTTCTGCAATATTACCTATATGATATTTTTCTTTGTACCTATTATTGAACAACATACCGCAGGGTGCCACCAGGCCTGACCCTGAAAACTGTGTAATAAACGGAGGACCATAACAGCGGCTATAACAGCGTTTACCATCGCTTAATATTTTGGACCATTTTGCTTTGACAGAGTAAATATTATCTGAGCATTCTTCTGCTTTTTTCAACATTTCTACCATATCGTGATACTTTGAGTAATCGACTCCAAGACTACCCATTTCGTCATCGCTACAATGTTTAATTACAAGATAATCTACACCGAGCTCTTTTCCCAATTTAGTCAAAGGAGTAATCTGGTCTGCAAAATCTGGTAATAAAACCATTTGCAAGCCAATGGTTACATCAAGGTTATTCTCCTTTTTAATTCTGACAGATTCTTTAACGGTATTAATCACCTTAAAAAAGTGTTTCTCCTGACACCCCATTATCTGAGCATATCGATCCGGTTCTCCAGCAGAAATGTTAAATCTCAGATAGGTCAGAGCGGGTAATATATCATCCAGGTGTTCATCCTTTAGTAAATAACCATTGGTTCCTAATGCCATATCAAGGCCATTGGATTTTCCTCTCAAAATAGCATCGCATAAGTGAGGGCTGCATGTACTTTCTCCGTCGCTTACAAAACTTATGGCCTTAACATCAATCTCAGCAGCATCATCAAGAAACCTGAATATAACGTCGCGTGTCATCTTCTGTTCATCATTTGCCTGAAGCATACCATAACAATAGGTGCATTTATAAGAACATCGCCTCGTTAATGCACAGTCTATTGTTATTGGAGCAACTCGCTCACCCGCAAGCCATGCTTCTACTCTCTCTTTATGCCACGCAAGTTTGTGGCCATCAAGAATTAATTTATCCATAGAAAGTTTTCAAATCCTTTCTTTCTTTTCTGTTTTTCTCCGTCTTCTGAGAAAGGTTAAAGAGTCTCTCGGAAAAAGTGCTAAATGCCTCTTTTTCCTTGTAAAATAGTCGTCTTTTAATAACTGCAGATAGCCCTTAATGACCTGTAACAAAGAAGGGAAAGAGACTGCCTTAGAGTCCCCATGCCCTCTCTGTTTGAGTTTATAAGGAACCTCCGCATAAAGATAGTTTTGTTTTATAAGTCTTATTAATATGTCCGTCTGAAAAAAGAAGCTATTGCTTCTATACTTTAATTTTTTTAAAACTTTTTTACGGTAAAGAACCGTACCATTCGTATAATTGAAATTCACTAAAAATGTTGTGTTAATGATAAAACGATAAATATATGAGTAAAAATTCCGAAAAAGAGACCTTACTTCCTTATTAAAAACAAAAGGAATAACTATATCTACGTGTTCAAGCAACTTACAATACCGGAAGATTTCTACCGAATCATTCTCATTATCTCCAGGAAGCAAAACAACAATGTCACCATGTGCATTGTCGACTCCATCCCAAAACGAAGCCCCGATTCCTTGTGGGGTCTCGTGTTCTATCAATCGAACTTGTTTGTTCTTTTTTATCTCTTCATTGACCAAATCACTAGTTTTATCTGTGCTTCCGTCGTTGACAACAACAATTTCTCCATTTATACTAAAATTTATAAATGAATTTAATGTGTTATCTATAGCATCTAAAATATTTCTTTCCTCATCCAATGCCGGCATGATAACACTGACACTCATTTTCTTTTCAATATTTGGATTCATTTCTTTATACTCTCTTAACTATACATTTTGTTCTGATTATGATTGTATTGCATATACACGGGAAAAACAAATATATCTTAAAAAAGAGCTTTAAACCCTGATGTATCCCGGCCTGCTATCACAAATCCAATCATCTACAAGTTCATTAAATGGCTTTTTATTGGCATATGGGTCATATACATTAATGTGAATTAATTCCATTAAAGTAATGTCGTCATTGCCGCAACAATGAGAAGGCCCGAGAAACTTGAAATAGTCATTAACGCCAGTAGCAATAAGTTTTACGTTAAGATTCTGTAAGATAATATCGTTTCTTATTTGCTCAATTGCCCTAAAAACCAAAAAATTCACTATGGAATATACAATTGGTATCAGTCCACTCATACTCATTCCGGCAGCGATTCCAACAGTTCCCTGCTCCATGATACCGCAGTTAATAATCCGCTTGGGAAATTCCTCTTTTAGCTGATCTATAACACCAAATCCCATATCACATACCAGTAGATAATATCTCTCATCTGTACGAAAATACGGGATAATATTGCTTATTATGTCACTTCTATAATTTATCTCATTCATAAAGCAGATTCCATAATTGGTCAAGTATCATTAAAGTAGGATTATTTTTTCATATTTGACTGCAAGCCGGCATACGAAAATGAAACTTTGGAACATTTTCCATACATTTCAAACTTGACCCCTTCACCGTATCGGCCACAATTACCTTAGGTTTGTTGTCTGTAGATGATTTGGTCTCCTTTATACATTCAACCAGTTTATCCATATCATGCCCGGGACATATAACCGGCGACAGACCGAAGCCCTGCAGCTTTCTGACCAAATCATCTTTTTCCCTATCGAGAACATTAATAATAAAATCCATTGCCTGAAGACGGTTGCAATCAATAATAACGATAAGATTGTCCACTTCGTGTTTAACAGCAAATTGCAACGCTTCCCACGCCGAACCTTCCTGCAGCTCTCCATCTCCAACAATACAGAACGTATGATAGTTTTTAGCCTGCATGCGTGCACCAAAGGCAACCCCTACCGCAATTGGCAAGCCATGTCCAAGCGAACCACACCCTGCTTCAAGGCCATATTCCAGCTTCCTCTCCATGCATCCAAGCAGTGTACTCTCTTTTGTATAAAAGCCATCCCATTCCTCTTTTGGCAAAATGCCTTTGTCTGCCAGAATTGCATAAAGGGCATAACAGCCATGTGCTTTAGAAAAGATCAGTCTGTCCCGAGCCTCCCATAAACAATTTTCTGGCTTATAAGACATGGTACTGTAATACAGCGTGACAAGTATATCTATACATGATAAGGAAGGGGCTATATGCCCGGCTTTATTCTTTGTAGAAATATTTATAACTTCGTTTCTGATATAATCTGCTTTATTTTTGAGAAAATCTACCCTATCCATAGTTCTATTCTATTATATTATATTATATAAAGTTTACATGAGCCGCAGGATGTTTCAACTCCCAGAGATATCGATTTACCTCATCCATTCTGCAATTTGTTCTGCACTGCCCAGCATCAAACTCCTCCTCCACCCATTTTAGCGAC
>Ga0209045_1001210_pt1 | contig 24695 bp, 12 predicted proteins | sample SaaInlLV_10m_DNA_4_FD_184664 | JGI IMG/M metagenome (GOLD analysis project Ga0209045, IMG submission 184664) | Marine microbial communities from expanding oxygen minimum zones in the Saanich Inlet - Saanich Inlet SI072_LV_200m_DNA (SPAdes) (version 2) | ecosystem: Environmental > Aquatic >...
GGGTAGGGAGTCGTGGAACCGTAAGGCCTCAGTTACGTGGGGGGAGAGCATCAGACGGCTCGACGGAGTCTCGCCCTCCATCGGGCATGGATGGCTCAGAGAGTCCTTGGAGGGCGAGACTCCGTCGAGTCGCCTCACGAGACTGAGGGGGTACGGGGAATGCTGGGGACGTCGACCACATCCGCGTTTGGGGTAGTAAGGTATCATGGCCATTCTGAAGGAACCACTGAGACAGACCACTGAACCTGCTTCGGCAAGGTACATGAGACCACCGGGAGTCCCCAACCATGAAACAGCGAGTCTTCATCATGGTCTCTATTCCCCTGCTCTGCATCCTTGGTGCTTCGGCTGCCATGCCGACGGAGGACGCCCCCGCAACCCGTGTGAATCCCGGCTGGTACGGCTGGCTTGGGGACTTCCACAACGTGAAAGGGTACTACCCGCCGCACTGCGATCGGGCCTACTTTGACCGGCACAACATCGCGTGGTTCTGGCTCGGACATCAGTGGGTCGTCCCGTATCTCGAGAGTGGCACGTGCAAGGTGCGCGAAGCGATTGCCGAGAATAAGGGACGGGCGAAAATCTGGTACGAGGCGTATTGGTGGGGGGATCACTCCCGCTGGGGTGACGGTGCCCACCGCGACGGCTTCGCCCGAGCCCACATCCCACCGTGGGTCCTGACGAAACTCCAGGAGTCCGGGATCCAGCCTGGCGGCGACGACATCAGGGGCAAAGACTGGCTTGCGCTGGCCCACGACGAAGCCGCTATGGCAAGCGTGAAGAAGACGATTCAGTGGCAGATAGACACGATCCTGCGGCATTGCGGCAAGGACGCGTTGTACGGCGTCGTACTCTCGGAGGAAGAACCCGACCACGGTGCGAATGTGGTCCTTGGTCAGAAGGGCGGGGCCATGTACGGGAAGCGACGCGAGGAGGTCCGGAAGAAACTCGTGCGCGTACACAACGCCCTGTACGACTTCGTCAAGACGCGTTACCCCCAACTCAAGGTCTCGCCGGGTTTCTATCCGCATTGGGTCAAGCCCGGCACGCTGAAGATGGATGCCGTTGTGATGGACCTCTATCCGCCCCCCGGCAAGGAGGAAGAGAAGATCGAACGCTGGATCGAGGCGTACGGGCTTGACACCGAGCAATACGTCCTGCTTTGGGGCTACGGCGACCGCGACCGGCATCTCGAGTGTGATCGGTTTGACCGCATGGTGGCCGGATTGCTCGGGCGCGATATCCGGAACCTGGGTGTGTTCAGAGCGGAGTTGGCGCTGCAAGACCGAGTGCACCGGCTCTTCGACGTGCATGGAACCCGGGGCCACGAACCCGACGACATGGCGCGACACCGGCGGAATGTGGAGCAGTTGTGGACTGAGACGCGGCGTGTAACCGCTGAGCTCATGGAACGGGAGGAAAACACTGCGTCCGAGCTGCCATCTGTTCCGGAGCAAGCCTGGGAATCGCGTAACGGCCTGGTGCAATGGACAAACGCGATCTACGCATTTCGCCAACGGGTGCTTGACCGTGCGTATGAGGACCTGCAACGCGTTGGAGCCTTGACGGCAATCCCGCGCCTCGCTGACCTGTTGGCGGCGGAGGGCATGGTAACCGCAGGCATTGCGTACGGCCCGGCGCCCGATTCAACGCAACTCGGCAAGTGGGAACGGTTGTCCAAGGAATTCGACAGTGTGCCTCGCTTCTACGAATCAGTCGCTGCCAGCTTGGCCCGGAGCGCGATCAACGCCAAGCAGCTCGCAGCGCAGATCGCTGGAGCCGTTCAGCGGCCGCCGTCGGGACTTGTCGGCGCCCCGCTGCATCGGTTCGTGTCCGATACCAAGCGCCTGACCGAGCTCATCAGGGCGCAAGACTTCAAGGCGGCCACGACGCACTTTCACGGTGTCCACGATATTCTGCGCGGGGCGGGCAGTGAACGGTCGTTCCGCTTGCGCGTTGTGTTTAGTAATGGCTACAAGATTCCGCTCAATGTCCGGGTCACGCTAACCGCGAGCCGGCCTGACGGCAGTAGCAGAGAGCTCTACGCGGAGTACCCGTGCCAGACGGCGGACGCCCAGCGTGAGATCGTTTTGCTTCTGCCGCGGCGTCCGGCATCACTCACGTTCCGCACGAGTTCCTGGACAGGGACGCTACGCGTGTCCTCGCTCGAGTTGTCCCACTCCAGTGTCGGCGTCCTTCAGCCCACAGCGGTCATCGACGTCGATCACACCACAGGCGCTACGGAGTGGGTTGAGCGGGAGGGCCGTGGTGCGGCATTCGCACTAAGCCCATACGCGAGCACGGCGTCAGCGACGGTTGTGTACTGATTGGGTTCAGCGGACGATGAGGGCGCCGTTGCGGAGTGGCTCTGCGCACGCGCTGCCGTCAGCGCAACGAGCCGTAGTTGCCTGGGTCGGTGTACTGTGCGTAGAGATGGGGCCGTCGCTGAGCCCAGTTCACATCGCGCAATTCCTCTCCGTTCCAGTACCGGCAGCCATCCCGTGGATCCACCGTGGCGGTCACCCAATCTCGGTCGCCTTCGTTCCAGGCCACGACAGCGCCCTTGCGGTCGATGATGCAGCTCCCAATGGCGTTGTTTCGCGCGATGACCATGCAGAGCTGGTTGTCCAGAGCCCGAGTGCGCTGGATCGCCAGCCAGCGATCCGGATTGAAGATCGGAGAGCCGGGGCTCAACCGGTCGGCCCGGTGGTCTCCCATGATGGACAGAACGAGAAAATCGGCACCGTTCAGTCCCACCATGCGTGCGGACTCCGCGGCCGAACTGTCCATGCAAATGTTGAAACCGATACGCCCAATCTCGGTACCAGCCACCGGGAAAGAATCGCCCGGGAGCAAACCGGACTCATTCTCTCCCCCCGATGCCAGGTGCACCTTGCGGTAACGTGCCTCGATCGCCCGGTCGGGACCAACGAGGATGAGACTGTTGTGGCAGGCATCACCGTCCCGCTCGTACGTGCCTAAGGCGATACGTGTACCATGGCGTTCCGCGATGTCCGCAAACACATCCGTCTCAGGGCCTGGAACAGAGAGCGCAACATCCAACGCGTTGCCCACACCCCAGGTCAAAGCGATTTCAGGCAAGGCAATGAGATCCACGTCGTTCTCGCGGCATACGCCCTCGCACAAAGCCGAGTAGTACTCGACGTTGTCCTGCACGCTGCTCACGTTAGGGCGTCCCCCGTGCCGCCCCGTCACCACGGCGATGGACACACTCCGCCCCGAACGCTCGGGACCGGCGACGTACTCGACCCGTGGCGTCTGCCAGTCCACATGACCTTTGGCAACCCAACGCAACGTGCAGCGGATGGTCAAGCGATCAACACCGTCGGGCACGGCCAGGATGCGAGAGAGGCGCACGGTCGAAGGTCCCGTCTCATGCGGGATGAGGTGGTTTCTGTCAGGGGTCCCGTGGGGGCGGGAACTGTCCGTAAGAACGTCTCCCCAGACTGCCGAACACAAGGTGGCCTCCCGCATGGAATCGATACCCTCATGCTCTGCATCGAGACTGATCGAGACGTAACGCCCAGGCTCAACTCCCACGAACGCGAATTGCCACCCACCTGAACAGGTCCGCGTCCCGTTCCCGGACGCGCGGAAGGTGTCGGGGTCACGTTGTCGAGACACAGGTGCAGCCGCAGCATGGGGAGCCCATGTTTCGGCGGTGGTCAGCTTGAGGTGTTTCACTTGGCGTTCCCCTTGTCCTTTGGTAACGGCATCTCGACGAGCCCCACGTCGTCCACGAACAGCTCTGAACCGGTCTTGTCCGCCCTCATATGGAGCCGGGCGTGAGTGATGTCCACGCCGGCGGGAAGGACAAACTCGACGGCCGTCTCGGTCCACTTTTCACAGTTCTTCAGTCTCTCGTTGTTCTTGTACCACTGCCAGTCCGCGCTGGTGACCTGCAAACCGGCGACCGAGGTCGCATCGGTCCTGACCCAACAGCTCATACGGAACCTGCGATCGACGTCACTGGGGGCCACGCCGGGCCACGACAGATTTGCGCCAAAGGTACCGTCGGTAGCCTTGGTGCACGTCACCTTGATGCACCATTCGCCGGTGTGCCCGCCGGGCTCATTGGTGATCGCGGCCTGGGCACCCCCCGAGATTGAGGCAGGCCGCCAGCCGATCGGTTTGCCATGGTCCCTGTCCTCGAACGACGCGTTTGGGAGCAGATTGACGCCGTACGCCCGACGCGCCGACGCATGCCGAATGACAAGTTCTCCACCAAGTGCTTCGTCGGCCAGGACACTCAACCCGCGGCCACGGCCAAGCCCAGCCAGCGGAAGCATCAGTCTCGCCTCCTCCTGCTTCGGCTCCAGCACGCGCCGGATCGAGACCGAGCCGACCGACATGACCACCGGCAACCGGCCATCACCGATGTTGCCAACCGTGGCCGCCACTTCACGATGCACGACTGGTCCGGCAACGTCAGCCCGGGCCACAAGTCGCTGTACCTGATCGTGGAGCGTCAGTGCAAACGGCACGGGAGCTTGCCCTTGCACCTCAAACATTGCCGGAACAGGAGACCGCGTGCGATCAGTCGCCTTGGGCCAAACCCTGTCGCCCACAAGCAGGGGCGTGCCGACATGCGTCACCCGCCTACCTCCGAACTGCACAGCCGCCCGGGCAACGCTATCCGCTGTCCGAACGCTCGCGGCCTGTGCATCGGTAGTCACATCACCAAGCGTTACCGTCGCGGCATCGGGATCCGTGCGGAACACCACGGCCACGGTCCGCCTGCTATCACTGAGCCGTACGCCGATGCAACCCTCGCCCGATACCGTCTCAGCGGACAACAACTCAGTCGACTGGCCGTCTCGGTACGGCTGAATCACGATCAGCGATCCGGCCTGGGCAGCAGGCTCGACCGTGGACGCAGTCAGATGCCACTGATTCGGGGCCTTCCGGAACGGGGGTTCAACGAACCTGTCGTGCTGGTCAAAGGTCAGTCCCTGAGGCGCAAGAAAATCGACTCGACAACGCGATCCGGCCTTGGCAACGGTCACCTGCTGCTCGTTGGCAGCGACGCTCATCTCATTGAGGGCATGAAGCAGGAACTGGTACGTAGAGGGCTTCGGCGCGGACAACTCATCACGGATAACGACAATGGGCTCTCCGCCGGTGTGGACGGGTCGAAGAAAGACGATGTGCCGGTCGAATCTGTCCAGCCTCCCCATGTACGCTTCCTTTGCATCGCCCACAGTGTAATCGCCGGCGACCGTTGTCTCGAAGGTCGTGATCCGGCCCTTTGCACGCCAGTCACGCACCTTCTGACCTTCGCCGTCAACAAGCACAGAGTTGGATGCCTTCGTCTGCCGCGTCCACTGCGCGTGGTGCGGGTTGCCGTACAGTTGGTAGTAGCCGGTCGCAATGATGAGGGGCTCGCCATAGGCGTCCAGCACAAACGTGTTCTGATCCGCATACGCATGGCTGATGGAACCGTAAGGGGAGCTCCGCATGAGGACGGCCACGTTGCTCGTGGGATCAGGCAGCACGCTGTGCATTGCCGCCAACCCAATATCGAAAAACGCCCGGCCCTGGGGTAGGTCGTAGGGTGCTCTGGCCTGCACGGGGCTCGCGTCGAAGGCCAGACGGTCAAAACCGCTGAGCTTTGCGTGCTGCCATTCCGCGTACCACTTCGCGTAGGGGTTGCCATACAGCGCGGCCAACATGAGCATGGTCCCCCCGCCGTGCGCCCGGCTCTCATGCCCATCGCCGAACGGAGACATCTGGAAGTAGGGCGGATTGCCGTAGAGCTTGTAGAACGGCATGTTGCGCACGTTTGAGCGCAAATGCACAGGAATGCCGGTGACGTCGGCCGCCAGCTGATACGTGACCGCGAAGCGCGCCGTGCTCCAACTCCAGTAGTTCGGCCCTTCAGCCCATCCACCGTCCGCATCGCCATAGGGCGGAAAAAACGGCGACCACAGCTGAAGCATCGTGTAGCGCAGCATCTCCTCCACTGGGGCTTCTCCGACCAGCGCGAGGCTGGCCTGGGTCATATCAGGCAGGTAGTACCCCATGTTGTGGCTGGAGTAGGGGTGCTTCTCAAACGGTTGACGACGCCAGCGTGCCATCATCTCGTTCATACGGATTGTGAGGCAGTCGAGGCACTGCCGCTTCTCCTCGTCGCTGAGCAGGGCATACACGCGGTCAAAGACCGTGGGACAGTACCGAATGACCTCGGTTGCGGGTTCGTCGTTGTGGCCGATGCTGGTGCTGCCTCGCGGATCCCAGGAGATGATGTGCAGCAAATGGCGTTTGGCCTCCAATCCCGACAATTCATCGCCCGTCAGCAAGTGGTTCTCCGCGAGTTTCGCCATCTGCCTGAAAAAGGGCCGCGTCGTGCGGAAGATCTTCTGATAAATCTCTGTCCGTCGCGGGTTGCTGCGGTCGGGAAGGAAGTCAGGCTCCGGCTGGAGCGTTTCGGCTTGCGCCCGTTCGGCCGCCTGGCGCACGCCGGCAGGCCAGCCCTCCCCGAAGGCCTCTCTGGCTCGCCGTCGCAGGTCGGGAAGGTTGTCTGCGGTTGCCTGCACGCGAGGGCGCGACGTGCCAATGCGCGTCACCAGCGCAGCCATGTCGGGGAACGGCACAACCGGGACACCGTCCGGGACGACGAAGGCGCGGATTACGGACCACTCGTCTGCACCGACCGGTTGCCAACGCCAATGGTACGGGCCCGGCGTCAACGACTCGGTGGGACAGGCCAGCATGTAGGGACTCTCGAGTCGCGTGGTGCCCACCGTGGGAAAGGCAGCGTCGCGACTGAATTCGACGACGTAACCCTTGTGGATCTCCTTCGCCGGGAACACGAAACAGGGGGGATTGGCGCTCACCGTCTCGCCAACGGTGGGCCGGGCCCACGTCTGTCCCGGTGCCCGAGGCGCCTCGAACTCCGCAGCAGCAGCCACGGCCCCGATCAGCAGCACACCATTGAAACAACCGATCGTGGACACGTGCATGGCTCAAACTCCTGTTCTGCGTCGGGAGACGTCTGGGAAGCATAGTAATGGGTGGTGGAGGGAGTGCAAAGAGCTCACTGGCATACAAGGAGGCCCCAAGATAGTATATCTGATACTCGCTCAGGTTCAGGTGAGAGCGGGGGCGGTGGGCGTGGAAGGAGACCGGTGCCGTGCACGCCCGGTCAGGAATGTGAACAAGGCTTTCTTCTGGTTCGGAGTTCATCTCATGCGTCGTCTCTGTCTGTTCCTGGCCATCATTGGGCTCGCGGTTGCCGCGGGACCCACCATCACCATCCTTCACACGAACGACCTCCACCAAGCGGTAGGCCGCCTGCCCGGCATCGCGGGGTACGCGGCGCAGTACAAGGCCAAGCACCCGAATACGGTGTTCATCGATGCAGGCGACTGGTTCGATCGGGGATCCTCGCTGCCCTTGGTGACGCGTGGCGAAGCGATCTACGGAGCCATGGCGAACATGGGCTACGACATGTGGATCCTCGGTAACCACGACTGGGCCTACAGCGGCGCGCGATTGCGCGAGCTGATGGCGAAGTACCCGGTGCCCGTTCTCGGCAGCAATCTGGCCTCCACCGACCATCCGCTCCCCGAGAACGTGCTGCCCATCCTGCTGAAGGAGATCGCCGGTATCCGGGTCGGCTTCTTTGGGATCACCCTCGACACCTACGGCAAGAATCCCCGGAGCCGCCCCTACATCCATGTGCTCGACGCCCGCGAATCGACCGCCGAGGCCATCCGCGCACTCAAAGCCCGCAAGGTGGACGTGATCGTGGCCGTCACCCACTTGGGATTCAGGCGGATGAAACACGAGACGGCCCGCACGTGCCCCACCGATCTCGACCTTGCCCAAGAATTCCCGCCCATCGATGTGATCGTCGGGGGACACTCACACTCAACCCTCAAGGAGAAGCAGATCCGAGAAATCCACGCTGAGACCGGCACCATCATCGTCCAGGCTGGGGCGAGCGGGCGGTACATGGGCAGACTCACTCTCGAGATCGACCCCGCCACCCGGAAGATTGCGGAGTTCGACGTTGAGCTGGTCGGCCTCGACGAGCAGAAGCCGAGGCATCCGGAGACGGCCGCGTTTCTAGCGGCGCAGTATGCGGCACACATGCCCAACGCCAAGCAGGTGGTGGGCACGCTGGATCAGGCGCTTGAGCGCTACAACACCGGTTACTGGTATGCGGAGTTCTTGCGGGAACAGACGCGTGCCGACATCGTTCTGCTACCGGTGACGGCCTTCTACAAGGAGCCCAAAACCTTCCCAAAAGGACCGATGACGGTGGAGCGGTTGCAGGGCTATTTCTTCGACAAAGTCCTTATCGAGCTGCGAGTCTCCGGGGACGATCTGATCGCGTATCTGATGAGGCCGTCGGTGACGCACCGGCTCAACCCGTTGCATGACCGGGGCCGCCCTTACAGCGAGGACGCCATCTACTACGCAGGTCTCGATGTGGCCTTCTCCGAGCAGGCTAAGACGGTCCTCTTCACCTTGGACAACGGTCCCGAAAGGACATACACCGTTGTTACGCCCTGGTTCCATTCCTGGCGGCACTTGCTGGATGGCGAGGAGCGGGGACTGCCCACCCGCGCCACCGCCCGGAAGGCGAAGCCCCTTCCCGGACTGTCCCGTTCAGATCAACGGGTGTTGCCGGTAACGACCATGCAACTGATGATCGACGAAGCGGTTGCCAGGGGAATCACGTTCCAACGAAAGTACGCCAAACCACGCCCCGATTGGCCAGTGTGGAAGGCCCACTACGAAGCGGAGCGCCAGAAGAGATGACGGGTGACGGCTTCGCTTGTTGCCCCGCCATGGAGGATTGCCTGTGCCACGGGCGCCCGCAACAGCGGCGGGCCAGACACCCCCGCCGTGCGACGCTGGACAGTAGGGGACACGACGATACAGTGAGTCGTTTGCTGAGTCCTCGATGATCGAGTGCAACGGTCTGGAGAAGGTGACCGGTCTTGCCAATACAACGATGCGGGACTTCCACATCCATGCGACCGCATATCGGGAGAGCAATCCAGACCCCGCCAACACGGTCGCGGCCGTGTTGGCCAGAGCCGCTGAGCTGAGCCTGCGGTACGTCGGCGTCGGAGAGCAGCGGAACCGAACGCCAGGAAGACCCGTTCAACTGGAACTGCTCCTTGACAACGTTCGAGATCGCCCCCGCCCAAGACGCGCACCGCGTCCGGTGACCTCTAACGCCCTTTACGCGCACAAGCGTTGACCCTCGGCCCATCTGTTCCTTTCTCCCCGTGACCGGGAAGCAGAGCCCTATCCGTAATCGGACTGACCGGCGAACTCGCGTTCACCCCTCCCCGACAAGCAAAGGCCAACGCGAAAAAGGGCTTCGCCGCGGATGGAATTCCTGTGGAGGACAGGGCTACTGCATGCCGTACTCAAGCGTGAACTGGTGCTGGTCCCGGTCCGGAACGACCCTTGTTCCGGAACAGAGGCCGTCCGAACGTGGGTTGTACGTGAAGACGTGTACCAGGTTCTTCTTTGGGGCGAATCTGTAGATCCGGAAACCGGCGGAACCGTAATCGCTGAGGAGTTCGTGCACCGGATTGCCGTGGTCGCCTTGCGATATCTGGCGCAGTGCCTGTGTACGGCTCTGATCTCCGCAGAAAATGAAGGCGAGATTCTTGTGCTTCCGGAAGCACTTGTCCCACATCTGCTGAGGGGTATTCCCCCGTTTGCCATGCCGCTTCTTCCATCGCATACGCCCTTTGGGCGCGTCGAAGTAATCCCTGGCCCCCTTTGGCTTGTCCCGGGGGCCGAGCCCCATGTGAGTCGTCACAAGCCCCCGGCGATCCGCATGCTTCTCGAATACGCCATCCACCCAGGCCAGGACACTATCCGGGGCATTGCACTCCAGGTGGACGAACACGAAATCCAGGCCTTCAGCACTGAAGAGCTGGAAGCTGTTCGCGTTGTTGCCTGAAATGGCGAGTGCTGTGCCGGTGTCCTCAAAGGCCCCCCCGTACCAGGGGAAGCCCGAGAACCGCGCCGCCGGGAAGACCGTCTGGAAGAGGGAGGAGTCCCCACTCCCCGTCATGTCGTGGTTACCCACCGAGATCCCGTAGGGAATTCGGCCGTGAAAGCGATCCATGAATGTGCGCGCCAGAGCCCATTGGTCCGAGACGTTCTTGTCGACGATATCCCCCACATGGCTCACGAAGGCGATACCCTGAGACTCAGCGTTGGCGCTGATCCAGGCGCTGTACGCGTCGAAGACCGGATTCGTCACCTCATCGGTACTATCCGGTTGCGCTTTTGTGCCCCGCCCACGGTACCCCTGCGTATCGGGTATGACAACGATACTGAAGGTGCCTCCCGGGGCTGGTGACAGGGAGGGCTCCGCAGCGGTGCTGTCCGCGGCACCAAACACTGTCATGGCCGCCAACGTGATCGAGATGGACAGTCGTAGTAAGTCCTGCGTCATGGTCCTGCCTTGATTGCACGGCCTCAGCCGTCTTGTTCCGCGATGCGCTTTGGCATGCTGCAGTATAGCACACTCGCAAGCCCACGAAATGACCCCAGAGGGACGGATCCTGTGTGGTTGCATCTCCATCCGGATGCTGCCTCTTTCCCGTTCCCCGGCCCCATGCCAATGGCAGGGCCCCCTTTTTCCCTGCCACGCGCTACTGCGGGATCTTCACGGCATAGATGTGCCCATCCTGGCTGCTGGCCACGATCATCTGAGTTCCAGTCTTGCCGGAGAGCAGTTTGCCGGCGCTGAGTGCGATCAGCTTGCCCCGTGTACCAAAGCGTGTCAGCTGCTGCCCGGTGGCAGCGTTGAGCACGTACACCCACCCGTCATCGCAGCCCACACCAATCATCACGCCGTCACTGCCGGTGAACACCGTGGCGGCCCGGATCTGGTTCGGCAATCCGGTACGCCACAACAGAGTACCACTGCCATCGACGCAGTAGACGTTGAACGACAACGACGTGGCGATGGTCTCGGCGTTGCCGTCGCCATTGACGTCGATGCAGGTGACCGATGTGACTTCGTCACCAGTGTTGAAAGTCCAGCGCCGCTTACCGTCCGGGCCGACGGCCTGCAGCAGCGTGTCGGCTCCCCCGAAGATCACCTCGTTGGCCCCGTCACCGTCAATATCGCCAGCCCCCACGGCATTGGCGCACGGGCCGCCTGCGGTGCGGTACCCCCAGAGCTTGGAGCCATCGTCCGGCTTAGCGCAAGGCCACCAGTAGTATTCCGTCCCGCAGACAACTTCCTGCTTGCCGTCCCCGGTCAGGTCGACAGCGCAACCTGCGGTCGAAGCATGGACACTTTCCTGATGCCACAACAGTTTGCCGTTGGCGTCGATGGCATGGTAGCGCCAGTTGTCTGCTCCCGCGATTACCGACTGTTTGCCTTTGCCGCCGAGGTCGGCCGGGAAAACAGTCCGGACGTAGGGCTGGCGCTTGTAGTAGGGCACGTCAAAACGCCAGAGCTCTTCCCCAGAAGCTGCAACTGCAACGACTTGGGAAGCCATGGTCCCGGCAATGACCGCGCGCCTCCCGTCGCCGTCAAAATCGACGGTGCTTACAGTGTTGATGCGTGCATTGCAGTCAACTCGCCAGAGGTGAGAGCCATCGGCGCCGAAACAATAGAGCTGGCCGTTGGTGCTCCCTGCGATCGTCTCAGTCACACCGTCCCCGTTCAGGTCGGCGCAGTGCACGGATGTGAACGTGTAGGCCGCCGCCCCGCCGTGGTTGGCAGCGCGGAGCTCTTCCAGGCCATCCCCATCGCCCCATAACTGCATTTCCGCGAGATAGACAGCCGTGCCTGGCCGCGGAGTGAGGACCAGGCGCACATCGCGAGCTTGCGCCTGCAAATCAACGAACTCATAGGGCTGTGGCTGATGCCCCGGTGCACCCCAGTTGCCGTGGGCCTCGCTGTCCTGCAGATCAATGACCGTACGGGTGTCGTCCGCGAAACCGTCGGTACTGGCGAGCAAGCGGATGCGGCCAAGCTGGAACTGCTTGTTCTTGGATGACGCCGTCGCGAACCATGCCTTCAGCTTCAGTGCAGTCAGTTCGCAGGTCTCTTTCAGGCGCAACGCGATCGTCACTTCCTGGTCGTCATCCCACATCACGGCGTCGCCGGTACCTTGCTCATGGCCGTCAATGGCACTTCCGAGAATATTGGCACCCGGCGTGCCTGAGAAGACGTTTGCCTCAAGTGGCAGCGGACTGCAGGTGATCTCTTTGACGACGTCAACACGCTCCGGCGTACCAGGATTGTTGGTCAGTAGATACCCACTGGGCTGCTCCACGTAGCTCCAGAGCTTGACGGCTTCAGGCAGCGCCCGGGTCTCGCCGCGGTCCACGGCATCAGGCTGCGCCGCGTCTGTGATCAGCTGCATCAGCTTGTGGGCTTGATCTCCGGACAGGGGCTTCTCCAGTTCTGCACGAGCAGTCTTGGGCTGGGCACCGACGCTGGTTGCCGAAGGCGTCCGTAGTTCGACACTGCCGTTGGCCAAGTCTGCCTCCAAGTCTACCGGGTGCTCAGAAACCTGCGCTGCACCGAGTAACCGTGCTTCGGCTACCCCGACGACATAGAGTTTTTCGGGTGTCATGACCACGATCTCGGCTTTACCCTCGAACACGCCGGGCAAGTCGATGCGGCCCTGCTGGTCGGCGACCGCGACGATGACCGGAGCGCCGGTGCCATTTACTGATGCAACGTTATCGGTCAAGCGGGTTGCTGCCACGCTCGGAGGTTGAGCTCCGGAGGCATACAACACCGTGAACAGGTTCGCGTGGTCGCCGACGCTCAACGAGCGGTCGACAATGCCCTGAAACGAGCGTGCCACGGCCTCGGTCGCGTGCGGGTACGTACGCCAGTTCTTGCCGGTGGCCGAGTCGTTATTGATCAGGCAGTGTGTGTCTGATGTCATGGCGACCGCGGCGTGCTGGCCCTTCTGCTCAATGCTCATGACCGCCCCGTCGAGGCTGACGTCTCCAATCGTCTGCCACACGGCCCGGAAGCTGTACTCGCCCGGCTCCGTTGCTCGCAGCTGGTCGATGCAGATGAAGGCCTGGCCTTTGAGCCAAACAACACTGCGGTGCCAATCGACCCCCGCGTAGTTGCGTACCACCGAACGCGAAATGCCGGCCGTTGGCAGCTCAGCAAGATTCTCGAGCTCGCAGAAACCGGGGATCTTGGCCGACTGGCCATCCTTGAGAATCAGAACGCCGTTGTGATACTTGGGTAGCGACTTGATGTAGTCGACGTCAGCCAACCAGACCCGGCCATTTTCGGTCCACTGCAGCACCGAATTGCCGTCCATGTGACAGTGCCCCCCAACGGACAGGCCATCGAGAAGCAGATACTGGTCAGCCGGCTCGAAACCGTTGCGGAAGGCGATCTTGTCGAACGCGTGGTCCAGGTCCACGGTGTTCTTGCCGCCGAAGCTGTCGTACCAAAGCTTGTCCAGAGGCCACAAGCGCATCCCGAGCAGATCGGCGGGAGCGGGAGCATCGTCGGCAGAGCTGACGGTGAAATCGCTGTAAGCAGGGCGCGGACGGACGGTCGCTTTCTTGTTCAGTGCCCACTGAAAACGGCCGTCCCGCTGGAACCACTCAGCCGCGCGCAGCATGTGCAGCTCCCCGCTGATCGGCCCCCAGCCGCCGATGTCGCCGTAGGGAACCTGATAGCCCAGGTTGTTCATCGTCAGGATTGCGTAGTCCGCATTGTTGCGCACGCCGCCATTCTCAAAGTAACTCAGGTCCGGACGGGCCAGGCAGTAGCGGATGAGATGGTGCAATGTGTGCCACTGGTACGTGTTGCAGTCGCAGTGCGGCTTGGTGGCATTCAACTGGTACTGGAACGTGCCGTCCGCAACCTCGATCCATCTCTCCCCCTCGAGGCAGTTGTAGTAACGGGAGAAGTACTGTCCCGCATGCAGGCAACCCAAAGCCGGGAACGTCTGATGGTTGAAGCGTACACGCTTGCTGGAGGCTTTCGCCGCCTTCGATGGGCCGATTTCACTCACCCAGCGGAAGAGGATTCGGGTGACCTCCAAGCGCTCTTCGTCGGTCACCATCGCGCTTTCCTCGACAGCGTCCCAACCGGGGATGACACCGAAGATGTGGAAGTCGGAGTCCATTCCCCACGGCCCCCCGTAGGTCTTGGGATCGCTCAGGTAGTTCCTGTAGGTGCGTTGGATCATCCAGACAAACATGCGCGCGTACTCCTCACGCCGGGTGATGGCGTAGATTCGCCCGATGCTCTGAGCACGCGAGAAAAGGCCACGCGTGCCAGCCGTCCTGAGGTGCTTCTCGCAACTGTCCTTCTGGCTCTGTTCCCACTTCTTGTCCGGTGCGCTGGCGAATGTCTTGCCGTAGGAGGCGAGCGCCGGCCCCGTGAGCTTCACCTTGAGCATGCGGGGTATGATGAGTTCCTCAGTTGGGCTGATGCTGGCCCGGAAGGCATCGACTCCGAGTCTGGCACCAGCTGCATCGGACGCACCGATGCAGATCAGGTTCTTGCCCGTACCCCAAGGGTCATGGACGGTTCGCAACTCGAAGCCGCCCGTGCCCGGGAAGATGCCATCCGCAAACACGAGGCTGTGGGAGTAGGGATAAAGCAGACGTGGGTTGTCGGCGATTGTGCCCAGAACGATCGCATTGCGCTCGGCTATGGCCTCGTCGCTTGTCTGATCGGCGAGGACCACTGGCAGGTCGACGCCTGTGGCTTCCGCGACGGCGGCAGCGATCTCAGCGGCCAATGGCTCCCACGGCGGACCGGCCGGCGTGACAATCATCGCCCGTGCCTTTCCCCCGCCCACCAGCATCGTATTCGGATAGCGTTCCTTCGGCGTCGCGATGTTCATAAATGGTTGCCGCTTGCTGTGAGCCGCGCGTACGTTGTCGAGATACATGTTGAAGCTGACGCCCCCTTTGGCCGTGCCCGTCCAGACCCGAAGTCTGACCACGTTCGAGCGGTCCTCGGAAGCGATCTCTTTGGGCCTCCAGGCCAGCGTGCCAGTCGAGAGTGCCGGGAACAGCTCAAAACGCGTCCTCGTTTCCCTCAACGGGCTCGACCAACTACTCCAGCTCACGACGCACCGGTCGTCCGGATCATAGCCACGCACATACAGCGCTCCCGTGTGCTTGGGCTCCGACGTCCACGCATCCAGCAGCAGGGCCTGATTGCTCAGATCGACGGGGGGGACATCAATGACCGCGGAGACGTAGGTGTTCCCCGTCCTCGGAGTGCGGGATCTCCCTGCCAAAAACAAGCTGCCCCTGCCTTCGCTGACGTACCCGGGGTCAGTGTTCGTTTCCAGCCGCGCGTCCTCGCAATTCCTCTCGGCTTTGACCCGGACCCCCGTCAGGTCTTCAGCCAGAAATACCGGGGTTGGCTCGGCAATGATGTCACCATCCTCACGTGACGGCGGCGGGTTGGTCCGTCCGGGTTCGAGCACGCTGAACTGACCCGAGGAACCGGCTTCTTCCGTGCTCCCAGCGGATTGGTACGTCGTTCCCGTGGGTGTGGAGCGGACATTGTCGAGATACGCGCCAAACGGGACGCCTTTGCCGTGCGTGCCGATGTAAAACTGCAACTTGACGACCCTGGTCATGTCGCCGGGTTGAACGAAGAGTGGTTCCCATCTGAGCCCGTCCCCAGTCGCGCCGGCCACGAGCCGAAACGTCTTCATTCCCGTCTCAAGGGGGGATGCCCAGCTGTACCAGCTCAACACCACGCTCCCCTTGTCGTCATATCCACGTACGTACAGCGCCTGCGTGGTTTCCGGCAATCCTGTGGCGGCGTCAAACAGCAGCGCGTTGGTAGTCAGATCCGTTGGGGGGATCGTCAGTGACCAGCTGAGATACGTGTTGCCGGTCGCCGCCGCCGAAGACTCTAGGTACATGTGGAGGCAGGCCCGGCCTTGAGTAACGTAGGGTGCGTCCACGTGCATCGTGACAGTGTCTTGCCGGACCGGTTTGCTCGTCAGACTGACAGTCCCCAGGTCCTCGCAGCCGTGCAGCAGCGCATCCCCGTATAGACAGGAAGCAAAGATAGTGACCGTGCTCAGAACAGCGGCAAGCAGTCTCATTCTGGTAATCCCTTCTCTCGCGAGCTATCTACAGGATTCAGTGGCGTTTACGTGACCCGTGTGCCCCGGAATTTGGGGCGCCGTTTGAGGCGTCCGTTCCAAGGTGGCACCGGGCATCCCTGCCCGGTGATTCCATGGGAGGCAGGGATGCCTCCGAATGCCCCGAAACTTAAGGGCCAGGACGCGCGTGTGGCGGCGTCCCCGAAGGTCTGGGACCGGGCTGTCTCCCTGGAGAGCCGCCGTCCTCGGCGGTTGTGCGTGCGGACGGAATTGAGACCACGGCGGGGGGCCGCCGCTCTCCAGAAAAGCCGCCACAAGGAGCCCTGCCCGTGCTCAGATTCTCTTAAGTTCCGGGGCATTCGGATGCCTCCCGCCACTCTGAGAGCCGCTCTGTCGCAGCTCACAAATCACCGACCAAGTTCAAATCTCCTTGAGTTCCGCTCTATTCACGGACGCCGTCCGCGTCCCAGTCGTCCCTGCCCGCGTCGAACTCGTGGGTGTCGTCCCAGTCGTCATGCGACTGGGCATCGTAGGTGTTGCTCTCGTCGTCCATGTGATTGGGGTAGACCGGGGCCGCGTTGAAGTGGAACGCGCTTGGATCCGCTTCCGGTGGGAGTGGGGTGGCGACAGCGTCGGCCGGACGTCCCGGGATTCCGGGGGTCTCGAGCTCGCCAAAGCGGATCGCGACGACACGACCGTCACGGCCGAGGGTGACGTCGCGCTGGAGCACGGCGTTGCCATTCTGCACGGTGACCTGATAGGCGCCCCGAAAGCCGCGTGTCATGAAACGTCCCGCCGCATCGGTTCGTCCCTGCACCCGCGTCCACCACTCTCCGAAAACGAGCTCGTTCCAGACCTTCCCTATGGGCTTGATCGACCAATCCAGCCGGTACAGGGCGGCGTTCGGGCGCCAGTGCCGCCCTTCCCAGAACCCCCACATGACGATGTTCGTGACCGCTGGGTGACTGAATACCACGGTCATGAAGTCACGCATGAAGTCAGCTTGAAGCGTCTCGTCACTCAGATCAACATCGAGTTCGGTGATCTCCAGCGGAAGCCCGAAGGCGGCGAAGCGGTCGAGGGTCTTGAGTACGTTCGAGGGCGCGGTGAGGGTCCAGGAAAAATGGCCCTGCAGCCCGATGCCGTGCAGCGGGGCTCCGCCGTCTACGAGGGAACGAATGGTGTCCTCGTAGTTCTGTTGCTTATAGTCACTGCCCGTGATGATCCCGTACTCGTTGATGAACAGCCGAGCCTGGGGGTCGAGGCGGTGAACGAGTTGATACCACTCGATCAGCTTCTCTTCGCCAAGCGCGCGCGTCAGCACATCGTAGTAGTCCGGCTCGTTGACCACATCCCACTCGAACAGCTCACCCTCGAGCAGCGAGACCTCGTCCACGAGATGCCCAGTAACGCGCTGTTCGAGAGCAGCGGGGTTGCTGGTCAGCCCCGGCACGTCCGGCGGCAACCATGAATGCCCCCCCCAAAGGAGGTTGTGACCACGCACCGGGAAGTCGTTCTCGCGCAACCAGCGCAGGGCGGCCAGGGCGAGCTTCCGGTTCGCCAGATCCTCCCAGTGCGGCCACTTCAGATCGCTCTCGATCGTGACCACATTGAAGAGCCTCCGAATCATGCCTCGGTACGTGGCGGTGTTCGGGTCATCACCGCTGATGAACTTCGCGGCGACAGCCGAGCCAAAGCCGAACTCGTGCCGAGTCATGCGCAGCGAGACATCGGCGTCAGTGACCGGGTTGCCGCGTTCGTCGTAGACAAGAACGGTCAGATCTGCCTTGCGGTGCGCGTCGATGCGAGCCTGGGCTTTGTCGCGCCATTCCGGGTCGGGTTCAGTCTCGCGCGTCGGCGTGTAGGACCACGTGGTGGCAGCGCTATCGTAGGAAGACGTGTCATCGAGTGCGTCATAGGTGGGAAGCCGCTCGTCAGGCAGCTGTTCTTCCCATTCGCCCATCCCATCACCGAGGACGGGCTCGAAATCAGCTGTCGGGGCAGCTGCGTCCACTTCCGAAATCGTCCGGTTCTGTGCTGTCACGCATCCGGCGGTCAGCAGGAACCCGCCCAGGATCAGCCGCATAAGAGCTACGGCAAGTCGTGTGTTGTCTCCGGGCTGTACCATCATCACTCCTGGCGACTCGTCAGTCGTTGGTCGGCGCGACTCTCCCCTGTCTCCGTCCGGCAGACCATGGGGCCCCTGCCTCCCGCCGCCAAGCCCGTACCATACCGCGCGCTGACCGACTTTCCCGCCGGGACACCCGCGTACGCAAGAGGCTTTTTCTGGTCGCGCACTGGGCGATTGGCTTCAGGTCGTCGGCACCCCGCGCCGCGGGTGGAGAGCCGTCTTCCTCGTTCGTAAAGGTCGCATCGGTCAGTATCGTAGATATCGCGAGTACAGGTGAGGCAGGCGATCGCGCAACACAGGATGTCAGACGATGCAGATGGCAGCAACCGAACAGCCGACAAAGCACCCGTTCCTCCGTCGTACGTGCCTTCTGCTCCTTATGGCCATGGCTCTGTTGCCGACAGCGGAAGCCGCGCCACTCCCACCGGTCCTCCAACAACAAGGGGGCTTGCTCGTGTTCATTGGCCTCCCCGCCAAGGAGGTGTTGACATCCGCCCAGGACGGCCCCGAGAAGCTCGTGCAGGTGCTTGTGGCGAGAGGGGAAAAGGGAGAGCCCGAGGCAAGCATGCGGTCCGGCGCCACAGAGCGGGGCATCGTTCCGGACGGACGGACAACAATACTCGAACACGATGGGCAACACCTGCCCTACTGCGACAGCAGCGTCAACGGCATCGTCCTGACCGGCCCAACCCAGGTCTCCCGGGCGGAACTGATGCGGGTCCTGACGCCCCGCGGCACGCTGGTGTCAACGAAACGTGCTGTCATCGAGACAAAACCGTGGCCGGAAGAGATCGACGAGTGGACCCACGCGCTCTACGATGCAACGAACAACGCAGTGGCGGCCGACACACTTGTCGGCCCACCCGATCGGCTGCGCTGGGTCGGAGCCCCGGACCACTGTCGGCACCACAACTTCCTGGCGTCTGTCTCAACCATGGTCTCGGCCCGAGGGCGGCTGTTCAGCATCGTTGACGAAGGTTCGCTCGTGTCGCCCTACCTTCCCGCGAACTGGATGGTCGTTGCACGTGACGCATTCAACGGCATCACACTGTGGAAGAAGCAAATCCCCGATTGGGGCCCGACACTGCGCAATTTCCGCTCCGGCCCGGCAGAACTCGGCCGCCGAATGGTGGCGGTCGGCGACGAGGTGTTCGTCACTCTCGGCTTCGAGGCCCCGGTCAGCGTACTCGACGCCGCAACAGGCGAGCAGAAGGCGGCCCTGCCCGAAACCACAGGAACTGAGGAAATCATCATCATTGGCGGTGTCGCTGTCATGGTGACGGGGAGTCCCCGAGCCGAGCTCCGCGATTGGTCCAGTTCGGAACGTGACTTCACAACTGGCGAGAAGCACAGACGGGGGCTGGTCGCTGTCGACGCCGTGACTCGGCGCGTTCTGTGGAAGCAACAGGACACGCAAAGCGCCACAGTCCTCCCGATGACGCTGGCCGCGAATGACGATCACGTGTTCTTTGTCAATGCCCAGGGGGTGAACGCGGTTGCCCTGAGAACGGGCAAGCAGCTGTGGCAAACGCCCGAGCCTGTTGCACTGCAACGCCGAGCCAAGTTCGCCCCCACCGTCGTCGTCCACAACGGCGTTTTGCTCTACGCCGACCGCGTTCTCACGGCGGCCGACGCCGACGCGTTCTACGGCAATCGGGCCAAGAAGTACCAGGAGCGCTACCAACAGCTCAGAGCGTACCCGAGTCGCTTGCGTGCCTACGATGCCGCGACGGGGAAGCGGCTGTGGGACTGCGCGGCAGGTGAATCGTTCCACACCCCCACCGATATCATCGTTATCGATGACACGGTCTGGTATACCGCGTCGCCGGCTATGCTGGAAGGAAACTACGAAGACGGTCGTGACCTGCGAACGGGAGAGGTCATCAAACGCATAGAGTCCCCGCCGGACATCAATCACGGCCGGTGCTATCGCAACAAGGCCACCTCCCGTTACCTTCTCGGCGGAAAGAACGGCCTGGATTTCATCGACCCGCTAGCCAAGGAGGCCCGTTACGTCCCACGTGGTCTGCGAGCCACATGCCAACTGGGCGTGTTGCCATGCAACGGAATGGTCTACCTGCCGCCGCATGCCTGCACCTGCGAGTCCGAACGTAAGGTCAACGGGTTCCTGGCTGTGGCTCGGGGTACCCGACGTCCCTACCCGGATCCGCCACGCTACGGCGGCCCACGGTTCCGCGCCGGACCGGCCTACGGCGAGGTCAAGGCCTCCTCGGACCCGCAAATTCCTGGGGAATGGCCAACGTTCCGACATGACCTGGCCCGAACCGGATGCGCAGCCACAACACTCCCGGATAAGCTCGACGTGCTGTGGGAACGCCCGATCGGACGCCGACCCACGGCACCCGTCTGTGCCGGCGGGGAACTCTACGTGGCCGCCCGGGACGAGCACGTGTTGTGGGCGTTGGATGCGACCACGGGAGAACCGGCCTGGCAATACCGAACGTCCGGCCGCATCGATTCCCCGCCGACCGTGCATTCGGGGTTGGTCGTGTTCGGTTGCAGAGACGGTTGGCTGCGCTGTCTTCGGGCAACCGATGGGGCGCTGGTCTGGCGCTTCCGTGGAGCCGCGGAAGAGCGCCAGATCGTCGTGCGGGAACAGTTGGAGTCGGTCTGGCCATTGCATGGGGCCACGCTGGTCATGGACGGCAAGGTCTACTGCGCGGCCGGCCGGGCCTCAGTGTTGGACGGCGGGGTCTCCGTATTCTGCCTGGACCTCTTCTCGGGGAAGGTGCTGGCGAAAACCACCTTCCGTGACGAGGGCGGCTCTAAGAAGGGAGGCGGGAAAGGCAGAGACGCGCTGTTGGAGGTCCTGTCCTTCGTTGACGGGCGCATCACCATGCGCCGCCAATGCCTGACCCCCGAGCTCGAACCCGCCCCCCCGGTCGACCACCTCCAGTCCGCAACCAGTCTTCTGGACGACAACTTCTTCCACCGATCCTACTGGGGGTACGCGAAGAAGGTCGCCCGGAACACCACAGGCAACCGCAACGCCGCCGGCTACATCATGGCCATCGACGGCGAAACCGCCTATGCCTATGCCCGAAAGCGGCAGTATTACATCGGCCACATCAAGGGCTTCGAGCGTCACCTCTTCGCAACCGGCCTCCTGCCGGAACAAGAGAAACTGACGCCGGGGACACGCAAGCCGCGTGCGCACAAGAGCTTCAAGCGTGTGATCGGGAAGTACGCTCCGCGAGGCATTGCCCTGAAGTGGACCACGGACCCGACCGTCCTCGTGAAAGGCATGACCGTTGCCGGCCCAAAACTTGTTGTTGCCGGCCCCCCATTCGAACTGCACCCTTCGTCATTCCTGGTCGATCCGGCTACCGACGGCATCCGCCTCGCTTCAGCTCCCGACAAGGCGGAAGCAGCCAACGCTGTGGTGGCGAAGGCCCATGCAGGGCTGTCCGGGAAAGAGCCGCCGCGGCTCATCGTACTGGCCAAGGACACGGGCGCCACGCAAATCAGCATCCCGCTGCCGAGCAGCCCCGTGTTCGACGGCCTGATCGCCGCATGCGGCCGGCTCTACGTCTGTCGCGAAGACGGTGTCGTCACCTGCCTGGGTGCCACAGTCCCATGAAGACACTGCTGACACAAACGCTGACGATCGGCCTGGTTGTCCTGCTTGGAGGTCAAAGTATGTCTGCGGGGAATTCCTCTTCGAACGAAGCAATCGACATTGGCTCGCGTCTGGAGCTCTTTGTCGATCGCCACCTCATCGACAGTCTGGACGGCGCGGAGCTCCGAATGCACCGCCCCCAAAGACTGCCGTTGGCTGCGTCGCCCCTGGGAGCTGGGGCCTACAGTACAGTGATCAAGGACGGCGACCTCTATCGCGCCTACTACCGGAGCGATGACTCAAGCTACAAAGGCAAACGCGGCTACAGCGGCCACCCCGGAGAGATCACCTGCTACGCGGAGAGTCGTGACGGGCACGAGTGGGCATTCCCGAGTCTCGGTCTCCACGAGATCAACGGATCCCGTGACAACAACGTGATCCTGGCTGGACTCGCGCCCTTCAGCCACAATTTTTCGCCCTTCCTCGACACACGGCCTGGTGTGGCTGCGGAGGAGCGCTACAAGGCGTTGGCAGGGCACCCCGGTTACGACCGGGACGCCCATGGTGAGGGTCTCCACGCATTCACGTCTGCGGACGGCATCCGCTGGCGCAAGACGAGCGACGAGCCGGTGATCCCCTACGACCGATCGTGGCCCCATGCGTTCGACTCACAGAACGTGAGCTTCTGGTCAGAAGCTGAACAACTCTATGTCTGCTACTTCCGCACCTGGCTGACCCAACACGGCAAGCTGCGCACAATCAGCCGAACGACGTCGCCCGACTTCGTGCATTGGAGCAAGCCGAACGCGATGGAGCCGAACCGCCCCGGCGAGCACCTCTACACGAGCCAGACGCACCCCTACTTCCGTGCCCCCCACATTTACATTGCGTTACCCACTCGTTTCCAGCCCAAGCGCGGAAACTCAACGGACATCCTGTTCATGACGACCCGCGCCGGCTCGACCTCGTACGAGCGGCTGTTCACGGAAGCCTTCATCCGTCCTGGTCTCGATCCCGGACGTTGGGGCAATCGCTCGAACTATGTAGCCCTGAACGTGGTCCCCACCGGCCCTGCCGAAATGTCGATCTACCACGCGAAGAGCCGGCACCGCTATGTCCTGCGGACCGACGGGTTTGTCTCGGTCGGGGCCGGCAGCGCCCAGGGAGAACTGGTGACCAAGCCGTTGATCTTCCGCGGCAACGAGCTTGTCCTGAACGTCAGCACGTCCGCCGCCGGGAGTCTACGTGTCGAGGTCCGGGGGCCAGACGGTCAACCGGTGCCGGGGCTCGGCCTGGATGATTGCGCGCCGGTTGTCGGGGACGAGATTGAGCGAATCGTCGGCTGGAAGGGAAATGGGAGCCTCGGTGCTCTGGCCGGAACCCCTGTCCGCCTGCGCTTCACAATGGTGGAATGCGACCTGTACTCGTTCAGGTTCAGGTAACGTGCAGATCACGGATCCGGCGCTTCGACGGTCACGTGAATCTGGCTCATCCTCCCTGCCCTTCGTGTTCTGCGCCAACGGCGCCCCGCATACCAGCCTGGGGCAATCGCCCCAGGTTACCGGTACCTCACTCCGCGTTCTCCTCACGGAGCTCCAACACAGCCTGCTCGAAAGGCACGGCGTCTGACGGGTAGCGCTTGACCTCATCATATGCACGAACATCGTCGAGTTCTTCCAGTGCCTCAACAATCTGCCGCCACTCTCCCATCGGAACGACGACCGCCTTCCGGTTGCCCTGCTCATCCACAACGTAATCTTCATGCAAAGCTATCATTGCCTAATCTCCATGGCAGGCGTCCTGAAGTACTTAATGGAGTATGCTCTTTCTCAGGACGCTTGGCAATACTCCTCGGTGAGGCACACCTGTCGTCGAGCCAACGCTACGATGAGGGGCTTGATGAAGCGCCAGCGGAATCAAGTCCCTCTCCATCGACTCGTTCCCTTATGGTTAGAGAACCTTCTTCAGTCCGCTGTCCTCGTGCACAATTGCCTGAGCCCAACCGGTCCCGGTATAAGGTTCGACCCCAGTTCCTTCAGTTGCGCGGAACCCCGACGGCACGCGCAGCGGCCTCGCGGAAACCGTTGCGGAGAAGACCAAGACGACGATGGCCAACGAGACCCAGACGCCAACGGCGCCCCCGGGAGCCGCGCGGATAGCTGCCGAACTCGGGTCCGCAGACCGATGGAACACCACGTTGCGAGGAAGCTCTTCCGCGTTCATTCCCCCGCCCTGGCGTCGAACGCGAAATCTCTGAACGCTTCGGGGATCAAACCGATCTTGCGCTTTATCAACTCAGGATGCGTACTGAACAGAAGCGGGAAATCGAGGTTCGGTCGGCTGACCACCCAATCGGCGAGAAACTCGATCTTCTTCCCGTTGCGATCCGTCGGTTCAACCCCGGTGGTCAACCGGAACTTGGGATCGCCGATGAATGATCGACTGTCCCGACTGCGAACGTCGTATTCCGCGATGCTCAGTCGGCCGGGACCGGTGCCGTAGAACAAGAACGGTTTGCGTTCTTCGTCCGACATGCGCAGATAGAAACAGTTGTTGTCAAACACGTACTGCGCCAGGCCGCCCAATTCGAACAGATGCACTTTGACCTTGCTCGGAATACTGTCGACAAAGATGTTGTTTTTTACCACCACGTCACCTGGGCCGCCGCCCGAATTCAGGATGGCACAGATCAGGTTGCGCAGGAACACGTTGTTCTCAATACGCAGGTTCGTGGTTCTGGTGAAATAGGTTCCCTGGAACCCATTGGCAATGACACAGTTTTGCATGAGTACATCGTCGCAGTTGGCGGTGCGCAGAAATTGCGGTGAATTCCCGCCGCCATACCCGTTCATGAAACATCGCGTCGCCTGAATATGGCGACTGTCAAACACGTTGATCA
>Ga0209045_1001215_pt1 | contig 24635 bp, 13 predicted proteins | sample SaaInlLV_10m_DNA_4_FD_184664 | JGI IMG/M metagenome (GOLD analysis project Ga0209045, IMG submission 184664) | Marine microbial communities from expanding oxygen minimum zones in the Saanich Inlet - Saanich Inlet SI072_LV_200m_DNA (SPAdes) (version 2) | ecosystem: Environmental > Aquatic >...
GCCGGCCTGGACGCAGCTTTCCGAGGAAAAAAACACCAACGAAGCACCGTCACGTCATGAACCGCAAAAGGATCTGAGGCCGTCGCGCCGCCCGGACGCTTAGGTTGACGGCATTGCCCCCGGGGCCGGAAGCCCCCCCGGGGCCGGACTCAGAGCTCTTCCCACGGCGGAAGCAGCGTTGACGCCTTCCGCGGCACCAACGTAGGCGACACGAAGCCCCACTACCTCGATCCCGGACCGAAAACGCGGATCTCAGCCAGAGCCTCATTGGGAAAGTTAGTGAAGAGGAGCCGGACATAACGGCACGGGCGTTCAGGGAAGTAAAGGCTGGTGATGTTCCCGGCGGATCGTGGCAGCGGATCCCGGATGAGCGTGCTGCCCAGACGAGCTACGCAGGATTCCCAGATGGGCTCGTCGTTCACCACACTCGTCCAGGCTCGTTCGTCGGTGGCTGTCTGGAGCTCAAGACGGACGTCCTTCTCGGGAACGGCGTCACGCCATACGAGATCGACGCGACAAATGGCCTTGAGGACGCCGAGGTCGAACTGGGCCATGGTCTCGAGCCAGTTGTAGATGCTCACCGTGGTGGCTGTGTCGTTGTCAATGAGCTTCGCGGCTTCCCCCAGCTGCTCGGGGTCGTTGAGCATGGGCAACACGCTCGCGGGGCCGAAACTGCGGTAGAGTTCCTGCCGCTCACATTCGTAATCAGTAGCGATCTGCCAGGTGTGGAGCTTCGCAGCGCTGCGCCTCTCCAGTGCAGACGAGCTCGCGATCGTACCCTCCCCTCCCCCTACAGCCGTGAACGTCCTATAGAGATCACTGCGCGAGTTCTTGAGCATGGCCGCCGCCCTGGCAATGGGCACGGACTGCAGGGCTTGAGGATCGCCGACGTAAATGGTTATGGGCCGACTGGTCGCAATTTCCCCACGCGTGTTGGTGAGTCGTGCTTTCAAAATCCACGCGCCGGGCGAAGGGGCTCTGAAACAGGGCCTGCGTCCCGCGGCCACGACCTCAAGCCCGTCCCACTCGTTTCGGTTCCCGGCAACCAACTCGATTTCGCGGACGCATCTGGCCGGAGTCGCCAGCCCGATGGGGATGGCCGTGCCGAATGGGTAGGCCGAGTGGTGTGGGGTCGTGATCGCGATCCGGGAATGGCGGCTGATCCTCTCGAACAGACGGCTCTGATCCCGCAACCAGTCAGGGACGGACCCGGTCCGCCGGCTGAGCTGAGTCTCGAAGAGAGATTCCGGCACTACTCGCCTGCCGGGAGACTCCCAGGCCCGAAGGTCGGTCTCAGTATCGGCGACCTTGATCGGCAGCCCGTGCAGACCGGCGACAATGGGCGGCATGAAGTAGCCGTAGCGTTTGCCTACCGGCCAGAAATCCACGTCGCCCGGGCGGGTGACGTGCCAGTTCCAAAAGCAGAGCAAACGGCCATGCATGGGGGTGAATGTGGCACCCCCGCCGCGGGTCTGGAAGCCGCCTTCGTTCAGGTCGTAAAGAGTCGCCCGAGCCCACCTGCAGTGGGCTTCCATGCTCTTGTACTGGGTACAACGCAGGAAAACGGTGTTCGTGGCAGAAGAAACCACACCGAGGCCGTGATGAGTGTCGTTCTGTTCACGGATGTAGGCAAAGAGATTGCCGTAGCCGATCTCGATAGTGATGGAACTGTGCCCTGGGTTGCCCTCGAGCAGCGCATTGGTGACCGTATTGAACCCGGACCTGAGCATCCTGATGGCTTTGCTGTAGTCCGTAAACCGCAAGTCGTTGCCCCAGCAGTTGAACGCGTTGTCGAACGTCAACATGCGATAGTCTTCCCCGTATCGGGGGCCCGCGTGGTGCTTGAACAGGCCACGGTAGTTGCCCGCCAGGGTCACCCCTTCGACGCCGCACTCCTCGATGGTGTGATCGATGGTCCACAGAACGATGTTGTCGATGTGCGGCAAATCAAGGTGAATTGGCTCAGCGAACGTCACACGGTTGCCCTCGACAGCCGCGATACGGTGGATCTCAAACATGTAGTCATTGCGGCCACCGTGGCGCTTCCTGGGACCGTCAGGAATGGCATGCGGCGCGAAGTACCCCTTGGCCTTCTCCAGATTGACGTTGAGGCCAGCATCCACGTTGACGATCATGCCCGGTGTCAGTGTCGACGCGTCGTTGACCTCGACGGAGAACCCGTCCGGCGATGAGTTGCTGAGGACCTTGATGCTGGTCCTGGTGCCGCGCCAGTAGGAGCCGTCCGGCTGAGGGGCGGAGATGGATACGTGATGCGTGCCCAGCGGGGCGGGCTCCGAGAAGAAAAGCTCGGACAGCGCGGCCCCCGCCCCCTTGAGAACCAGGTTGCTTCGTGTCAGCGTAATGGGGGGCTTGCCGATATCGCTGCGTTCATTGAGCCGGAACCGCCCTGCCGGAAAGACAATGGCGGCAGGCCCCGTGTATGCATGCGCTGCCTTCAGAGCGTCGAGGACCGCATCCCGATCCGACTTGCCGTCGTCTGGGACAGCGCCGAAGTCGGCGACATCGAGAAAACGATGCGTCACACGACTCACGGTTGGCAGCGGCTTCTCGCACTGATGATAGCCGGCGTAGGAGTAGTCCGGCAATAGGGTCTCGTCGGACTGCGCGGAAAAGTCCCGGTACAATCTCGATGTCGGAGTTGGTGTAAGAAAGGTGCAGCCAGCCGTGAGGAAGGCGGCAAGAAGGAGGATGTGTTTCAAGACAGCTCTCTCCTGTCAAGCAGGATACGGGATGAGATTGGCGAACTTACGCCCGCGGTACCACGGATCGTTGGACACCTTCAGCCACATGGCCAACTCCCCCAAAATCATCTCACTATCGGCTTTGGGGATGTCGCCCAGACTGATGGGCTTGACCTGGTACGGGTCGACTTCGTTGTCAAAAAGGACCTGCTTGCCCCTGTGGTCGATCTGGAAGGAAAAACGGTCTGTGCGAACGCCTTTGACTCGATTGCTGTAGCCCAGGAAAAGCGCCGACCGGGGCTTCTCGGTCTCTGAGAAATCACCCGTTGCCACTGCCCGGGAGTAGTCGCGCCCCTCAACGGTGTCGGGAATCCGGTCCCCCAACCCGATCAGCCCCAGCAGGGTCGGCATGATGTCGACAGGAGCGAGCATCATGTCCTCCAGACGGTGTGAAAGCTTGCCGGGGTACTTCACGAGCAGCGGGATGCAGAAGGACTCCTCGTGAATCACCAGCTTGCCGAACTTGCCCTGGCTGCCCATCATCTCTCCGTGATCCGAGGTGAATACGACGATCGTGTTGCCGGCTTCGCCTGATGCTTCCAGTGCCTCGAGCACGCGTCCGATTTGCTTGTCGATCCCCGTCACGTTGGCGAAGTAGAAAGGGACACATCGCCTGGCCTTGATGGCCGCGTCACCATCCTGTGAAACGTTCTTGCGGATCAGCAGCTCCTCGGGAGTCTTGTCCCTGTAAAACTCCCGATAGGCGAGTTCATCACAGTCCTTCTCCGAGCCATAGGGACTGTGCGGCGGATTGGGAGCCCAGATGGCACAGAACGGTTTGGCGGGATCCCGTTTGCCGTGGGGTTGAGTGAGATAGTCAATGAGCACGTCTGCCTCAAGCAAGGGGGAGTAGACTTCCGGCCGGTACTGCTCGCCATCCTTCCGGCCGGTCCGGGCGGCGTCACTGCTGTAGACCCGCGGGTCCTTGTGGGCGTCCTTCACGCACTGGTACCAGTAAGTGCTGCCATGGCGTCCCGGCCCTGGCGGGATGTAGGTGTCATAGGGATTCATGTGGTGGCCGCCGGGCGGCTCCATTGTCCCCACGTAGTTCTGCTTGGCGTCAAACACCGCGTCGTTGCGCTCCCAGTGGGTCTTCCCTACGTACGCAGTCTCATATCCGGCATCCGCCAGAACGTCGGTGAAGCAGTCAATGTCGTGCCGCAGACCGTCCTTCCGAGTGTGGTGGCAGTTGTTGATGACGCCGTTCTGCCAGGGATACATGCCCGACATCATCATGCCGCGGTAGGGACTGCAGACAGGGCAAGTGCTGACCGCCTGGGTAAACACCACACTCTCGTCAGCCAGCCTGTCCAGGACCGGTGTAACGACCGGATCTCCCGGCGTGCGCAGAGCGCCTCCGTACCGCGGCTTGTCCCAAAACCCCATCGATTCACGCCTGAATTGGTCCGGAAAGATGAAAAGCAGATTCGGCTTGTTGCTAGGCATCGTCGTCTCTGCATGTCCGGGAATGGCAAGCCCTGCTGCTGAAAGAGCGGAGCCCTTCATGAATGTGCGTCGTCTCATGTCGTCACCCGAAATATCTCGGAGGAAAGAGCGGCTAGTCCGGCCTACGTCTTAGTCCCACCATTGAGGCAATTCAAGGGGTGGGGACGATGTCGCCGGCCCAAAGGCGGCCAAGGAAATCGCGCCAAGGGAGGATCTCAATACCGTCGGCTGTAATGCGGGGACGCGAATCCAGGGAGACGACCATGGACCGATCCGGGCGGTGTTCCTCCCGGAACATGCGAAGTCCGCGCAGATGACGTCCACGCACCATCTCGGAAGACTTGACCTCGATCGCCACCCGCCCGTCGTCCAGGATAAAGTCAACTTCGGCCCCCGCCGCAGTCCTCCAATAGGAGATCGGGTAGCAAGTCCCCGAGTAAGACGCATGGGCTCTGAGCTCCATGAAGAGGAAGTGCTCGAACGCCTTGCCGAACAGCTCGGAGCCCTGCTGAACAGGGCCGCGTCTGGCCAGATGGCCCGCGATGCCGACGTCGAAGAGGAAGAATTTGGGGGCCCCGATGGTGCGCCGCTTGGCCCGTTTGCGGAAAGCAGGTAGCATGGCTCCCAACAACGTGTCTTCGAGTATCTCGAAGTACTGTCGAGCAGTGGGTGCACTCACCGCGCATTCGCGCGCAATGTTGGCATAGTTGACTAGCTCTCCGTTCGACAACGCAGCCACTTCGAGAAATCGGCTGAAGGCAGGCACATTGCGAACAAGTGCCTCGGCCGCAATCTCCTCTCTGAGATAGTCCCCCAGATAGGCCCTGATCAGGCGAGTAGCCGATCGGCTCTGGAGATGTCTTGGCAGAAGGCCATCGCTGAGGGCCTTGGAGAGGTCCAGCTCGGGCACTTCGGCAGACGTCAGCGGGAAAAGCTCGCAGCGAACGGCCCGCCCGCCCAACAGATTCGCATGCCCCCGGCGCACCTTGCGGGCGCTCGAACCGCACAGAATGAAGCGCAGCCCACGGTTCTCGATAAGCCAGTGCACTTCGTCGAGGAGATCCGGCACTTTCTGGATCTCATCAATGATGACGGGATTCTGCTGCGTTTCTCCCGTGAGCCCTGCGGCCTCGCACTCCTCGCGGACAAGCCCCGGATGCGCGATCAGGCGTCGATATTCAGTTGACAGCAGCAAATCGTAGCGTCGGGCATCCGGGAAACACAGGCGCAATAGCGTGCTCTTTCCCGTCTGCCTGGGTCCCCACAAGAAACAACTCTCTTCCTCACAAATATCCAAATTGAGCTTTCGATTATACATGATAATCAAAAGTAGCGCACTCGATTGTCATTAGCAAGCGGCAGCATAGACGTGGCAGAAATCCCTCGGAGGAGTAGTCGCACCAAGCCCGAATGACACGCTGCTGAACGCTTGTGTGTGGGTGTAAGTTGCCCGTGGAAGGGCTTGCCCGTATGGTAACAGACCCAAAATCCGGTTCTCACCCGCCCCCCAACACGGAGCTCGTGTCGTCACCCATGTCGTTCGTTGCAGACCTGCACATCCACTCCCATCTCTCTCGAGCGACCAGCAAGCAGTGCAATCTGGAAGGGCTCCACTACTGGGCTCAGCTCAAGGGTGTCCGTGTCATCGGCACCGGCGATTTCACGCACCCGGACTGGCATGCCGAACTCAGTGAGAAGCTCGTCCCGTCCGGCCCGGGGTTGTTCCGCCTCAAAGAAGACCTGGCCGCCCAGGTGGATGTCGATGTCCCGCCCTCGTGCCGGGCACCGGTCGACTTCGTGATCACAGGGGAAATCAGCAGCATCTACAAGCGCGACGGTCGGGTTCGGAAGGTCCACTCGATCCTCATGCTCCCCGACCTGCAGACGGCCGAAACCATCAATCAGCGTCTCGATGCGCTCGGCAATATCAAATCGGATGGGCGCCCCATTCTCGGCCTTGATCCCCGAATTCTCCTTGAAATCGCCCTGGAGGCAAATCCGGACGCGTGCCTCATACCCGCACACATCTGGACCCCGTGGTTCTCCATGATGGGCTCCAAGTCCGGGTTTGATTCCCCCCGAGAGTGCTTCGGCGACCTCATGGAGCACATCTTCGCGGTCGAGACCGGCCTCTCCTCAGATCCCCCCATGAACTGGCGCGTAAGCGAACTCGATGAGTTGACTCTAATCTCGAACTCCGACCTGCATTCGCCTGCCAACCTGGCCAGGAATGCCAACGTGTTCCACTGCGATCCGGGCTTCTTCAGCATCCGCGATGCCCTCCGGACCGGAGCCCCGGACCAATGTGGCGGAACAATCGACATGTTCCCGGAGGAAGGAAAATACCATTTCGATGGCCATCGCAAGTGCGGCGTGTGCATGGAACCGGAAGAAAGCCTGGCCCACGACTGCCTCTGCCCAGTCTGCGGGAAACCGCTTGTTCTTGGCGTCCTGCATCGCGTGGTTGAGCTGGCAGACCGTCCCAAGGGAGGCAAACCAGCGAGAGCCCTCCCCTGCGAACACATCATCCCGCTTCCGGAACTCCTCAGTGAAATCCTCGAGTGCGGTCCCAAGTCCAAGAAAGTGACCTCCGCCTACCACAAACTGCTGGATCAGTTCGGCTCGGAGCTGCATATCCTGCGTGAACATGACCCGGCGGAGATGACTGACGCCGAACCGGCTCTGCTGGCCGAGGCGTTGTACAGAGCACGCCAGGAACGCGTTATCTGTGAACCCGGTTACGATGGCGAGTACGGCAAAGTCTGCGTTTTTGCGCCGGGAGACAAGGACAAACTGAACAATCAGGGCGTGTTCTTTGCGGCTCCGGAGGAATCAGAAATCCGCGAGTCTGCCTCAACGTGGGAGCCTCAGAGGCCTGAGCCAACAGATGCGGCAGCAACACGCGAATACACACTGCGCCGCCCCGGGAAGGACAGTCAGCCGGAATCGAGTACACCGAAAGCCTCGCCAGCCGCCCAGCTGGATCTCTTCTCCACCCCGGACACCCTCGCCGGACTCACACCGGAACAGAGGGCTGCGGTCACGGCCGAGGACCACGCCATCGTTATCGTGGCCGGTCCGGGAACGGGCAAAACCAGGACGCTGACTCAACGCGTTGCTCACGCCATCAGCGAGCGAGGCATCGCCCCGGCCGCCGTCCTGGCCGTGACATTCACGAACCGGGCGGCACGGGAAATGAAGGAGCGGCTTGAAGACCTCCTCGGGAACGTCGCAGAAGGCGTCACCGTCACAACCTTCCACAGCTTGGCGCTCCGCATCCTCCGCAGTCAACATGAACTGGCCGGGCTCCCGGTCGATTTCAGCCTGGTTGACCAGGATGGCTGTGTCGCATTGCTGCGCGCTGCCAGCGACCTGTCGGCCAGCGCCGCGACAGAAGCCGTGGCAGGAACTCTGCAAGCCATGGCCGAGGGCGGAGTGCCCGAGGAGACGCCCCATGGGCCGGAACTGGTCACTGCCTTGAAGAACGACTCGCTTGTCCCGCTTGACGCACTTGTCCCACGCTGCCTCCAGCTCCTTCAGGCCAACCCGGACATCGTGGCAAGCCTGGGCTGCCAATGGCTCTGTGTGGACGAATATCAGGACGTCAACCGAGCCCAATACGACCTGGTCCGCGTGCTCGCCCAGGACGCGAAAAGCGTCTGCGTCATCGGGGATCCGGATCAGGCCATCTACGGGTTCCGGGGGGCCGATGTAGGTTACTTCCTGCGTTTCAACGAGGACTTCCCGGACGCCCGTGTCATCCAGCTGGGGCACAACTTCCGCTCCAGCGGGACGATCGTCTCCGCTGCATCGCAAGTGATGCGGCCTGGACGCAGCACGATGTCCGTCGCCGCTGAAACCGTGTTGGACGCCGGCGTTCGGATCCGATTCCATGGAGCCCCTACTGCTGCTGCCGAGGCGGAATTCATCACCCACGAAATTGAGAAGTGGCTTGGTGGTACGGCTCTGTTCTCGGTTGACTCAAGCCGGGTCCAGGAAGAAGCGACAAGCGACGTGAGTTTCTCGGATATCGCCATCCTCGTCCGCCTTCGAGCCCTGATTCCTCCCGTAGTGACAGCCCTTGAGCGTCTGGGTGTTCCCGTTCAGGTCGTGGGTGATGAGGCCTTCATGGACACGGCCGGAGCACGCGCTCTGATCACGGCGCTGCAAAGCTGGTCAGCGAACAGAAGGGACGTTCCTGCACCAACTGCTCTGGCGGAGTTCGCAGAAGATGAAGCGACGCGGCGGCTCTCCCCCAAAGCCCTGAACGCCCTTCAGACCTGCCTGAAACTCGCGACCGACGAACACGATCCGCTGTCGGCCTTCCTGGACCGAGTGTTGCTGCGTCGGAACACCGACCAGTACGAAACACAGGCGGAGAAAGTCACTATTCTGACCATGCATGCCGCCAAAGGGCTTGAGTTCCCGATCGTGTTCGTGGCGGGCTGTGAGCAGGGGCTGGTCCCCTATGTCAAGCCGGGAGAAGACAGCTGTGATCAGGAAGAGGAGAGACGCCTGCTGTACGTTGCCATGACTCGGGCCAAGGAGGTCCTCTACCTCACATCGACGCGGAAACGCGCCCTATTCGGCAAGACAGAAGAGCGGGCTCCCTCCCCGTTCCTCGATGAGATCCAGGACGTCCTCCGGGACCGCCTCATCATGCCCCGACGCAAACAGCGACCAAGCTCTGCTCAGCTTGAGTTCAGCTTCGGCTGAGCAACAGGCACCGCCCGCTACCACCGCTGGTCCCATTTGAGTTTTGGGTCGCGGGTGAGTTCATGAACGCGGTCGTCGCAGATTTGGGTCCGCTGGGCTCCCCGTTCGGCCAAGCGCTTACGCCCCTCCTCAATCTTCCGCAGCATTTCGTCAATCCACTCCCCACGTACCTTGATCTTGCGGTCAAAGGCTGCCTCCACTTCCGCCCGAAGCTCACCCCGGATGCGGTTCTTCTCCGCAGGATCCTCGGTCGCGTGATAGAGCCGACTGAGCTCCTGACATTTGCGGTCGTCCGTGTCCATCCTGCCGGGACGATGGCCACTCCCACGCCGTTCCTGAACAAACTTCCTCAGCTCGTTGCTGAAGGCTTGTGGATCACTCTCCCGGAGCTTCAGGAGCCGTTGGAACTCCTCTGGCTTCTCCGTGCTAAGCCGCTCCATCCACTCACTTCCCTCTTTCATCCGTCGCCCCATCTCGCCCCGCTGGGGGCCCTGGGGTCCAAACCGCCGTCCCGGCCCCACGCGGCCGGAAGATTCCATTCTGCGCCGCAAGGCCTTCTTGAACGCAGTCGGGTCGTCCTCACGCATCTTGACCAGGCGCTCGTACTCCTCCGGCTGCTCCTGGCGGAGACGATCCAGCAAGGGGGCCTGACGACCGACAACAGGTCCAACAGGGGCTTCCGGTTGCTGCTTCTCCTGAGACCAGGCCAAGCCACCGGTCAACACCATCACGACGGCCACAACACCACACCACAGATTCTCTCGTGCAATCATCGCTCATCTCCCACTGCAAGTAACGCTGTAACCAAACGTCCGCATCCGCAAGGCCTGTTCACGTGAACGGAGATTCCCGTGGTCCGCTCCGTCAGAGGGCCTCCGTATTCAATAGAAAATCCACCTCGACCTCCAACAGTTCGCGGTCAAGGGAATCAACATCCGTATCCATCTGTTCGCTTCTCGCTGTCCCTGCCGCGTCCTGTCCATCCGACGCCACAAGATCTCCGGAGTTGGCCTCGGCCAAAAGGAACTCCGCCTCAAGGCTCAGAAGATCCAGATCCAGATCCTCGTCAAACCAGGCGCTCTTGCTGGTTGGCTGAGGCGTGTCGACCGCTGCCAGTCGAATCTGAACCGCCTCAGAGCGCATTCGCAGACTGACGAGCCCGGCAAGCGTCCCGAGCAACACGAGCGAAGCAGCAACGGCCAGACGCCGCCAAAGGCCGTCGCCCTCAAACCAGCCCCGTGAAGGGAACGGCAGAGCGTTGTCCGCTCCTCCTGCTCCGGCGACTGGAGGCGACAATACGCCATGGCAGGCGGCCAAAACGCCGGCATCCACCTGGGGGCTCGGGGTGTCCTCGGAAACAGAGCCCACGGCAGCGGCACAGGCAGAACGAAACCCTCGACACTCGGCGCACGACGCGACGTGCTGCTCAAGAGCAGCCGTAAGCGCTGCATCTCCTGCCTCAAGGATCGCCAGTTGAATATCTTGGCAGTCCATCATCATCTCCTGAACCCGTTATACACAGCTCTCAGCGATACTCGCCAAGCTCTTTCTGCAGTCGTTTGACAGCGTAATGCATCCGCCCAAGTACCGTGTTGATGCTTACGTCCTGTATCTCCGCAATCTCTTTGAATGGGACTCCACGCTGACGCAACAGGACCACTTCACGCTGATCGACCGACAACTCCTCAATCGCCTCGGCCACCTTGTGCTTGATCACTTCGCGGTCCATCGACTCCCACGGAACATGTTCCGGAGCCGGCAGGCGTTCATCGACGGGAACACTCTCGCGTCGTGAATTCCGACGGATGTGATCAATCGCCACATTGTGAGCGATTCGGAAGGCCCAGCTGAGAAAACGCTCCTTGTCAGTGTAGCTCTCAACGTTCTTGAGGACCTTGATCCACGTCTCCTGAAACAGGTCATCCACCACGGCCGTCTGCCCCGGCAACAGTCGGTTCAAGTACGAGAAGAGCTGCAGCCGATATCGTCCATAGAGCGTGTCAAAGGCGGATGTGTCGCCTTCCCGGCAGCGCTTCATCAGTTGTCCATCGGGTACTGAGCCCTTGCTCATCGCAGTCTCCAACCCGGATAACGACCGAGCCAACAGCTTATTGTGTGGCCCATCAGATATGACGTGCGAAACACTGTCCACACGCCATCGCCCCCTTACTGTGATGGATGGGCCACACACGTGCAACTCAGACCACTCTCATCCGGATGCCACTTGAATTCACTGCGCTGTCGCTCCTATTAACGGGACTCCTCGGCACACGCGGAACTGCCCGGGGACCAACGAAGAACAACCGAGCCCCGCAGCCAGTCCCGCTCTGGCCGCCTTACAACCGGAACAGTGTTTGAACTATGGCCGATCTCTCCGTCGACCTCGCAGGCATCCCCCTTCGAAACCCAATCCTCACCGCCTCCGGCACGTTCGGATACGGTCAGGAATACGCCGACCTCGTGCCGCTGGATGCGCTGGGTGGAATCATGGTGAAAGGCGTTTCGCCGTTCCCCTCCCACGGCAACCCGACACCGCGGACCGCGGAGGTCTTCGGTGGTATGCTCAACGCCATCGGCCTGCAAAATCCGGGGCTCGACGCCTTCATCGAGTCTCCCGACTATCTCCCCTTCCTGCGCCAACAGGACACTCAAGTCTTCGTCAACATCTGGGGAAAAACCGTGCAGGATTACGTGGAAGTGGCTGAACGGCTGGATGAGGAACGGGAAGGTATTGCCGCGCTTGAAGTCAATATCTCCTGCCCAAACATCAAGGCAGGCGGCATCGCTTTCGGCACGAATCTGGAGATGGCTGCCAAGGTCGTGAGTGCAGTGAGAGACGCGACGACTCTGCCTGTGGTCACCAAGCTGAGCCCAAATGTCAGCAACATCGGCGACTTCGCCCGTTGCGTTGTCGATGCTGGAACTGACGTCGTGTCACTGATCAACACGATCCCGGGAATGGCCATCGATGTGGAGACCAGACGTCCCGTCCTGGCCAACATCACGGGAGGGCTCAGTGGGCCTGCGATCAAGCCGGTAGCCGTGCGCATGGTCTACGAAGCCCGACGCGCTGTCGACGTCCCCATTATCGGTATGGGCGGGATCCAGTGCGCACGAGACGCCGTTGAGTTCTTCCTGGCGGGGGCGGATGCAGTCGCCGTCGGCACCGCGATTTTCACCAATCCGGGATGCCTGCTCGAAATCATCGCCGGGGTTGACGCCTACCTGGATGAGCACGGCTGCACATCCGTTCGGGAACTGGTCGGCGCAGTCATCGTCTAGTCCGCACCAACGGCGCATCGATAGCGGCATACCCCCACCCCTGCGAACAGCGCAGCCGGACTTCAGTGTGCCCGGCGATCAGCGGCCCCAGGTCCAGCGTGCTCTTCCTTCCCTCCGGCGAAGCCGCGATTGCGCTCTCAGCATTCCGTTCCAGTCCAGGGGCGCTGACCACCAGCTTCAACTCACCTTCGGAGCGCGTCTGGATCTCAAGGCAGTGCGGAATCTCGGACACATCCCGGGGCAACCGCATACTCCACAGCAGCTCAACCCGACCGTCAGGCGGAGGCGCGAGCCAACCAAGACAGGCCGTCTGCGGCTTGTTCCAGAGATTGTCGAACTGCGCATCATGCAGATAACTCACCTGGCCAGGCATCAGACACTGCGCGCAAAGGTAGTCGGGGACGAATGAACTGGGCGTGTCCGGCGCGTTGTCGAGGACACTGCCGGTCACCCGCCCCTCCCTGAAGGTGACCGTCCGGCAAGCCTGGTTCCGTACACCGATCACGTCCACATCGCCATACCGCCACCAACGGTCAAGATGTGCATGTCCATGGAGGTAAGCAACGATCGGGGTCCCGGGCTGCATCAGGCGGCGCAGGAAGTCACGCTCGTGCACCTGCGCGCCATCGAAAATGATGCCCACAGGCAGGCAATGGTGGTGCGAAACCAACACGACGGGTCTGTCCGCCGTCTCAACCTGTGTCTCCAACCAGCGCATCTGCGCGTCTCCCAGCAGCCAGTTCGACGCGTCCAGAAACAGGAACAGCATGCCCCCCAGCTCCAGACGGTAGTAGCCGGGAGTGATGTCCCGAAGTTTGATGATGTGATCCTGCACATGGGCCGGAATATGGTCCCAGGACTCCTGTTTTGACAGATTCAGGATCGTTCCCGGGACCTCTTGCCACACATTCGGCCGCCACTCGACCATACGAGTGTGCTCGACGTCCGAATGCGCGGCGAGCTGAACACGGACATCCTCAGGACAGGCAAGCTTGGCGTGGCGGTTCCACGACCCATTGTCATGGTTCCCACGCACCGGCAGGAAGGGGGCCGGCAGGGAACGCGCCCAGGCCACAGCCCGGTCATATTCAGGCTCTGTGCCGATATTGACCCAATCCCCCATCCCCAGAATGACGTCCGCCTCAGGGACGTGAAGGGTCTCGACACCATACCCACCCGCCCCCGCGATGTGAGTATCGCCAACCATGGTCACGCTGAACTCGGACATTGTTCTGTCTCCCGTGGTGTAGAGTAGCCCGTCGGCAATGTACGACGGTTTTCGCCTGTGGGTAGCTGAGAAGGAATCGCGAACTCGAATGCGCGGAGTAAGTTGCCCATGGTAGTCCTGTTGTACTTTTGGACGAAGGGAACGACGCATGGTCAGCGTTTGGCGTCAGGAGGGCTTCGAAGCATTCCGAGCGGGGGAATTCGCCCACGGTGGACAGAACCTGTATGTCTCCCGAGCAGGTGTGCTCCAGCGGATACACCACTGGGACACAACCGGCAATGGCTTCCTCGACATCATCTTCTGCAACAGCCAGGAGCACTTCGAACAGGTTCCAGCCTATGTCTACGAGGCACCACTCACCGGGCAAAGCCCCGTAACGCTGCCCTCGGACGGGTCTTTGAGCGGAACGGCAGCCGATTTGACCGGCAACGGCTATGATGACCTCGTTCTCGGCATGTGGCACAACGGCGTCCACCAGGAGCTGAATGCCTTTGTCTACTTCGGTGGCCCGGATGGGTACAGTGAACAGCAAATGCTGGCACTCCCCGTCCCACGTTGCCTTGATGTCGTTGCCGGAGACTTCGACGGCAACGGCCTCGTTGACCTTGCCTTTCTGTGCCAGGACCGGTTGCGGCTATTCCGGCAAAATGACCTGGGGTTCGAGCCGAAACGCTACGTCGACCTCGAGATGAAGGGAGCCGGGCTGGCAGCGGGGGACCTCGATGATGACGGATGCTGCGACCTGATCCTCCGCCAGAACGACGGTTCCCTGGCGGTCTACTGGGGAGGAACAGCGGGGATCAGCCCGGAAAACAGCTGTGACGTGCCCGGCTGCCCCTCAATGGCCCCGGAGAAGGCGAGTCAGCAGGAGGGGTACGCGGAATTCGTGGCCGACGCGAATCCCCTGGCCGGGGTGCTGGCAGTCCGCAACAGCCCGCACCTCTTTGCCCCCGGAACTGACTGCTTCCGACTCATACCTGTCCGGCCGGACCGCTCATTCGCCCCTCCCCTGGAATTCCAGTGTCAAAACCCGATGGGCGCAGCCATCGCGGACGTCGACGGCGACGGATTCGGGGACTTGACCGTGGCGGCCCGCGACACGAGTGCCGGTGATCAGTGCTCCTGGATCTTCTGGGGCGATTCTGAGGGGTTCTCCCCGCAGCGCCGCACTCCCCTCCTCTCCGAACGCGCCTGCGACGTGGCTCTCGCCGACCTGGACGGGAACGGGCGAGCGGAGCTGGTCCTCTGCCAATCGCACGCTCGTAACTGCTTCACCCATCCGTCCCGGCTATACCGCGTGGGTGCGGATAGAGGAGTTTCCACCCCGATCGAACTGCCCTGTGAAGACGCACGTCGGGTGTTCGCCCTGCGCCAGGCAGATGGCCAACCCTCACCTATCGCTTTCGTCAACCACTTCTCCCGAGGGGTGTTGGGGGACGTGGACGTGAGCATCTACACGGGCGAAACGGACGGGTATCGGGCTGATCGGAAACTGGCCGTTCCGGGCTGGGGAGCGGTAGAGGCCCTGCGCCCGGATCTCAACGATGACGGGCTGCCGGACCTCGTCCTGGCCAATTGCTCAGAGAATTCCGTCGCTCTGGATCCAGGATCGTACATCTACCTGAACAGCGGAACAGGCTTCCGGCCCTCCCCCGACCTGGTGCTGCCGACCACCCGGGCCCACGGGGTGTGTTGCGCCGACCTGAACCGGAACGGCTACCTTGACCTGATTTTCGGAGGATTCCGGAATCCGGAGATCCTCGTCTTCCGCGGTTCGCCTGAGGGCTTGGATGTCGAGCACCCGGAACGCATTCGGCTCGATCTCGATGGGGAGGTCTACGAGCAAGCGCGCTGGATCTACCTGGCCGACCTGAACAACGACGGCTGGCTGGACCTGTTCGTGCCCCAGATCCTGGCGGACCGCAGTTTCATCCTATGGGGTGGTTCCGAGGGTTTCAGTACCGACCGGGCCCAGATGCTGTCCGTGGAACGCGCCGCATGTGCCCGAGCTGCGGACCTTACCGGAAACGGATACCTGGACCTGATCGTTGGAGGACACAACCCAACCGTCGGACAGCCCCACGACTCATTCGTCTACATCTACTGGAACGGACCGAATGGGATCAGCCAGGACCGCCGGGCCATGCTCCCCGCATCAGGCATCAATGCTCTGTGCGTTGCGGACTTCAATTGTGATGGACAACTCGATATCTTCGTCGGCTCCTACCACAAAGGCACCGAACGGGATGTCGACTCGTTCATCTACTGGAACCGGCCGGATCGGGGCTTCTCAGCCGCCGACAGAACCCGTCTCCTGACCCATTCGGCCTCCGGCTGTTTCGCCGCGGACCTCGACGGCAATGGCTGGCCCGACCTGGTCGTCGCCAACCACAAAGTGTGGGGAGACCACGCGGGCTACTCCGAAATCTGGTGGAATGGCCCCGAGGGATTCAAAGCTGAGCGGACCACGCGCCTGCCGACATCCGGTCCGCACGGAATCTCAGCCGTCGAACCCGGCAACATCGCAGACCGTGGTCCGGAAGAGATCTTCGTGTCCGCTCCGGAGCAACGCGATCAGAGCACCCGGATCGTTGGAATCCGGTGGGAAGCCGTGACGCCGGCCCAGACCTATGTTCGGGCTCAAGTGAGAGCCGCCGCGCGCCGCGAAGAGCTTGACGAAATGCCGTGGCAAGGCCCCGGAGGCCCCGGAACGTGGTTCTCTTCCGACGATGACATGCCCTCAGAGCGCATCTGCGGATGCTGGTTCCAGTACCGCCTGGCTCTCGGAGCAGTCAACAGCTGTGGCACGCCCCGTGTCACGGCTGTTGAGATCAGCTGTGAAGAATGAGTATCCTGGCCCGACCAACGCCCCCTGGAGGCAACATGAGCACACTGAAGTACGCCGCCGGACTCTCTCTTCTTCTCTGCGCCGCCTCGCCTGGGATGCCGAAGGCCCAGACCCTCACCGATGAGGAAGCGGCCAACTGGCTTCGCTCAGTGACGCCTCTGCCCAAGCAGGTGAAGCTGGCAGGCAAGGTTACGGTCCCAATCAGTCGGCTCCGCGTACGTCTGGACGGAACAGCCTCGGAGCTTGATCGATGCGGAGTCCGCGAACTCGAACAGCTTCTGGCGAGTTCGAGCCGGACCGACGTGTCCCTCTCTGCTCCGGAACTCGGTGGTACCTTCGCGATCGATCTCGTCCAGACCGACACGATCCCCGAGGTGTTGGCCGCCCGTCCGAACCGGGACCAGGCCTACCAGATCGCGTCGGAAGCTCCTGGGATCGGGCACTTCCGTCTACGGTGCGCCGCCGAAACAGAGGTCGGTACGTACTATGCTGTGAAGACACTCAAACAACTGCTGAAGCCAACCATCAGACAGAACGGCGATGTGTGGACAGTCGATCTCCCCATTGGCACCATCATCGACTGGCCGGACCTGGAGGAGCGGGGGGCATGGGGCGGTGACTGTGCTCAAGACCTCGAACGGCTCTCCGACCACAAGTTCAACCTGATCGAGCGGCACGCCAAAGCCACCGTAGACGCCAATGGCATCGGACACGCGACCATGGACATGGAGGTAATGGAACGCGCCCGCAACCACGCCGTCCGGGTCGTGCCGATCATCCACCACCTCGAGCAGCTTGGGCGCTCCGGCCTGTTCAAGGCCTACCCAAACCTGCGGGCCAAAGGTGCGGAGAAGAGCATCTGCTTCGCCCAGCCTGAGATCGTGACGGTTGTTGCCCAGTGGCTCACCGACCTGGGCCGCATCCCCGATGTGTCCGAGGTCATGATCTGGCTCTCGGAAGAGGGAAAGGGCTGCACCTGTACCACGTGTGCGAAAGACGACCGGTTCGTCAACGAGGTCCGTGTGTGTGTCGCTGCCTGGATCAAAGCGAAGGACACGTGCCCGGGCCTCGGTCTACGACTGCTGCTCACACAAGCCAGTCACAAATCGAACGACAAGGTGTTGGCCGCTGTGCCGGAAGGTGTGAAGGTCTCCTACTACCACGGCGGCCTGACCTACAACACGACCCGCAAGCCGATGATCTACCCGCTTCTCGAAAACTACGTCAAGGGGGGGCGCTGGCTCGGAGTCTACCCGACATTGGGGGCCAACTGGCGTATCGTGGCCCCCTTCTCCAACCCCTGGTTCGTCCATTTCCGGCTCACTGAATTCGTGGAAGACGGCCTTGCCTGCCTCGTCGGCTACACAGTGCCGACGAACGATCTGTACAAAATGAACGTCGAGGCAGCCATGGAATGGGCCTGGAACGCAGGGGGGCGGACACCAAAGGCGTTCGCCAGGGCCTACGCCACCCGGCGCGGCGTCCGAAATGTCGACGCATTCGTCAGATGGTGTGAGCGTCTGAGTCCCGTCAGTTGGGATGTGTACGGATCCGGCTTTCCCTACCGCGAGGTCTATGGAGGAACGGATGGTATCGTGCGGGGCAGCATCAAGATGGGGACGGGGATTCTTGCGGAGTTCGCACGCGAGGAGCAGTTGGACGAGGACCTCGCCAGTTGCGCTGCAGCCCTGGTCCTCGCCCATCAAGCCGGGGACGAGGCAGCGGTGCTGGAAACACAGATCGTCCAAGCATACGTGCAGGTTCTCAAGTCCGTCTGGGTCCTGTCAAAGCTGGTCAAGAAGGACAGCGTCGCCCCGGAGAACCGGGACGAAGCCAAGCGCTATTTCGACCTGCTTCAGGGAAGCTGTTCAGCCACTGCGTCACTCTACCCAAAATGGGTCGCAGCTGAAGCCCCGGAACTCGAGAAGAACCAATCGGCCAGGTTCTGGGACACGGTTGCAGTCATGGAACGCCTCGCAGCCAGGATCGGGACGGTCATGGAAGACTGTGGATTCGAAGACAAAGAGAAGCCCTATCGCCTGAACATCATCGGCACCTGGGCCACAGAAGAGTTCGAAGAACAGCGCGGACAAACCCGGCGCCTGGACGTCACCGGCCTGGTTGATGCGCCGGGAACCTACACATTTCAGCCGAAATACCGGAGAGGGACGTTGGGGCTGACCGCGTCCGTTGTGCAGCTCGTCTCGTTCCCCCAGGACAGGCCGGATGCCGTTCGTGTAGAGTCGGAGGACAGACACCGTTGCCACGCCGGGGCGTGGGTCAAGGATGACATCTATCGGCTCGAGCTCGAGGCCTACGCACCCGACCGCGGGTACGCTGTCGTTGCCACGATCAGGGGTGGTCCCACCACGCAGGGCGAGTTCCGGTTCAGGAAGATGCGCAACGAAACCCCGACACCGTGAGTGCCAGCGTCAACCTATCTGGTGTTGTCCAAAGGAAACGAACCGGGATCGGGATCCGGAAGTTCCTCACCACGGAGTATACTGAGGCACGGAGTAGAGAAGAAGAACACGGAGATTCGGCGTATCCGCCACGCTGCTATCACAGCCTGACGAATTCGCCAAATGCTCTTGGGTTTGGAGACCGGAGGAGCAATCAGGAAGGGGCACTGTCGACAGGAGTGGTTCCCTGCTCAGTGTTCTCCAGAAGAAGACGTTGGCGGAGTTCGGATTCGGCCGGTAGGCCGGAGACAAAATCCGACGGCCTCCTCTCCCTCTTTTCTCTGTGTCTCCGTGCCTCTAGCGCAGCGGGTGGTGCAATCCGGAAGGACAACCCATGTATGCCCAGGACCCGAATTGGCTGCCCCGCTCGGGTCTGTGATACCAGCGTTCGCCGCTGAATGGCTCTCACCTGACAGCTTTGCTGAGCTTTGGCCCGCCTGCGGAGCGGTTGTGAAGCCCTATGGGTGTCTATTGCACCGGTCTGCCTTTTTGCTCGCTCACGGCGGCATCGTCTATGCGGAGCATCGCACCAACAACCACGGGTGGAAGCATGAGAATCGAGCGGTTCGACATTCACCAGGTGCATTTGCCGTTGAGCTATCCGTGGCGCACGGGCTATGGCGCGGATGATGTGGTTGAGAGTCTGTTGATCAAGGCCTACGCACCCGATGCCGAAGCGTGGGTCGAGACGTGTCCGCTCGGAGCACCCACGTATTCGCCGGAGACCGCCGGAGGCGCGGCGCTGATGATACGTGACATCCTCGGGCCGCTGGCTGTGGACCGTGAGCTGGAGAGCCCGGCAACGGTGCGGACGCTGTTCGCACCGTTCCGGGGCAACAGTTTTGCCAAGGCGGGTGTCGAGTGCTGCTGGTGGGCTCTGGAGGCCGTGCGACAAGGCGTGCCGTTACGGCGACTCTTCAGCGGCAAGGATGCCGACGTGGTGGTCCGTGATGGGTTCGGGGTGCAGGATTCCGTGGACATGTTGCTGGCCAAGATCCAGGGCTCGATGGCGCAAGGGCACACCCAGATCAAGCTCAAGATCTGTCCGGGCTGGGACTTGGACGTGCTCAGCGCCGTACGTTCAGAATTCCCTGAGTTTGCGTTTCAGATCGACTGCAACGGTAGTTACAGTCTCGGAGACATCGCGACATTGCGCGCATTCGACTCCTTCAAGCTCGAGATGATTGAGCAACCCCTCTATTACCGCGACCTCGCGGACCACGCAACGCTGCAGAAACAGATCCGGACGCCGGTCTGCCTGGACGAAAGTATCACCTGCCTTCAGGACGCCGAGCAAGCCCTGCGGCTGCAATCCTGCCGGATCGTGAACATCAAGATTGGTCGCGTTGGCGGAATCGGACCGGCGCTCGCGATCCACGACGCTTGCCAAGACGCCGGGATCTCCTGCTGGGTCGGCGGCATGATGGAGAGCGGCTTGGGCTCGGCCATGAGCGCGGAGTTCGCAACCCTACCAAACTGCTCGCTGCCGAACGGGATCCCGGTCAGCACCAAGTTTCATCCCGAGGATGTCGTCGATCCGCCGTTGGCATTCTCCCGCCCCGGGCACATCGCACCCGCCGCCGGACCGTACCTGGGCCGCCGGGTCCTCGAAGACGTCATCGAGGCGGTCACCATCGGGAAATGGACGGTGGCGGCGTCCGGAGCGACATAGACAGAAACGCGCCAAGCCCACACTGGCAGGGATTCATTCGGCGGGCGTTTCGGCCACTGCCCGTGCGGTGAGCTTCAGGTCAAAGCTGATGTCCGAGCTGGCTGGACGCTGCTGGTGGACCTCGACCGCCACGCTGTTCCGGCCCTTCCTGAATTGCCCCGGGTCGAGGACCGTCTGATCGAACGTCCTCTCGCCGGTCCCGGCAATGGGTTTCGGCGCTGCGCTGGTGTGCGTAATTGGTCCGGCGGGCATGTTGTCACGAACCACCTCCCGGCCGTTGACGTAGACCACAGCGCCGTCGTCGCAGAGCAGGTGGACGGTAACGCCGACGAGTTTGGCCGGATCATCCCAGTTGAAGCTGTGTCGGAAATAGACGGCCATGGGCTTCCGGGCGGCATCCGAGCCGAAACCCAGCCGGGTCTTCTCGTCGCCGTCACCGTAGCCTAGTTGCGCTTGTCCCGAGCGCCATTTTCCGTCGTCGAAGTCAGGCTGTGCCCATGCGTCAGGGGGCGCTGCAACGGCATCCCGGAACCGCCACACTGCTCCAGCCGGGATCAGCACGCGCGAGTCTTCCGAGACCTGCGGGGGTGGTGCTTCCTGGAGGCCTGCGGGGGGAGGAACACTGGACACAACCGGCGGGAGCCGGGCCGTGCGACCGTGCTGCAGGGCGACGGATGCCTTGATGAGGTAGCTGCAGGAGCAGATTTCGCTGGCATCTGGCATCAACACCGCACCGCCTGCGACGATCGCATTGATCCAACAGCCTGGGCGTATCCCGCCGTACGAGTGCGTCTCACCGTGTCCGTTCAGCAGATCGGCGTAAGCGAGCGTGCCGGAACGGAACAGCAGCAGATTCGGCGACCCGGAGACGATCCCGCACGCATGCTTGCCACGGCCCTTGAGGAGGAAGTCTTGGTGGCGTTCGCCGGTGAGAAGGTCGAATGCCCACGGCTGTGCGTAGACGGTACGCCCGGTGATCAGAGGGCGGGACAAGTAGGTATTGTGCGCGTCAGTCGCCGGCACGGTCACATCCCACAGGCGCTTGCCGTCGCTGGGACGGACTCCGGCAAGGCGTTGTGCCGCCAGTCGGTCCCCTTGGGGCTGGAAACCTCGGAGATCCATCTGTCCGGCAAGCAGCAGTACATCGTGGGCCGGACTCACTGCGAGCACCGTGGCGAATACATCCTGATCGCTGGACCACAGGACTTGTCCCGTGCGTAGGTCGAGGCAGACCAAGCTCGGGGGCGGAGCCTTTGAGGGAGCGTCTCTCCGCTGGGCCGCGATCTGGGATTCCCGAGAGGCGCAGTCCACCACAAAGACCTTTCCGTCGGCGACCGCGATTGCGTTGTGCCGGATGGACTGCCGCGCGCGGTAAGTCCAGAGATGCTTCCCGGAGACGGGATCCAGTGCGAAGAGCTCCCCCGCTTCGAAGCGGAGCCCGGCCGGTCGGGGAACAGCCGGCGGTTTGACGCGCGGGTGGTAAACGGTGCCAAGGAGCGCCCCTGGCGCGGCCGCGATGTAGCCCCAAGTTCCGGTTCTGCCCTTGTCATCGAGGGGCACGGCGTACTCGCGAAGCTTCTCCCCGGTTGCCAGATCCAGACGCAGGCACCGGTCGTCCTGTAGCCGCAGGTACACACTGTCGTCGGCCAGGCAGCACACCCCGTGGGTACGGGCAACGCCCGCATTGTGCTCGCCGTTGTAGAAGGCCATGAGGTCGGGAATCGGGTATTGCCAGAGCAGACGGCCATTGTAGGCGTCGGCGCAGAGCACGGCGTTCAACCCTAGAGCCACCAGGTAGCCGTCCTTGAACAGCGGGGCGGGGGCACGTCCGTGCCGGCTTGGCATAAGCACGCCCCAATCATTGTACCAAGCCAAGCGCAGAGGTGCGCGCGCGACGCTGTCGGTCGACGCGCCCGGGTTCCAGGCCGAGGCGTATTGGTGAGTCCACTGCCCCGTGTCCGGCAGTGCACGCCGACGTGTGACGGCCAGCTGGGCCCCAGGACCAAAAGCTGTCGCTCCTCCCCAGGGGCGCACGACGCGCCCGGCCTCGGCCAGCACAAGTGGCGGGACCGGCTGTGTCATCGACCGGCCGGAAACGACCACGTTGGCTACTCGATCCGGCAATCCGCTGGCAGCTGGGTCGGCCTTGAAAACCTGGACACGCGCACCGTAGAGACCGGCGGCGGTCAGCACGCGCCGCGCGCGTCCCAAGGCGGCTGGGTCGCTATCGATTGCGATGATCCGCAGCTCGCTTGTCCGAGCCAGCTCGAGTGCCAGTGAGCCATCACCACAGCCCAAGTCGATACACAGCCCCGTGCGGAGTCCGGTTCGAGCGAGAATCTGCTTGGCGGCCCCGGCCACTTCCACTGTCGCTGCAGGTAGGCCGGCTCCCGCGGGGGCCGCAGACGCCTGAGCAGAACCGTTTGGCGAAGCGTTCTCTGGGCCGAAACAGACCAGTTCCCCACGATCCGTGCTGACGTAGAGCCTGCTGTCGGCAATGGCCAGGCCGTACGGAGTGCCGTCGAGGGACGCTTCCCAACTGACCTTCTTGTCGGTCAGGTCGATCAGACAAATTCCGGCCGTGCCTTCCTGCCTGCCGGGGCCCGCCGACACCAGCACGTTCGACGCGGCCACCATGGCGGCGCCCCCATAGGGTGGCGTCACGGCCCAGTCGGTCGGGGTCAGCCACGTCTTCACCATCTCACCCTTGCGATTCGGCTTCTCGCCAAACTCCCAGCGCAAGGAACGGACCTCGCCCTTGTCGTAATGCACCGGCCCGGAGTCGAGCGGGACCAGCGTGTTCAGAGCGTAGGGGGGGATGGTGCTCTGCACGACGCGGTCCTGCCTGACCGCCCCACGCAGTCCCCCGGTCCGGGCGTATCCGGCCTGTCCTCCGACATAGTAAATGTCCCCGGCAAGGACCAGGTCTGACCCGCCGTGATACGAATGAGCGTGCATGCTGAACCAGTTGAGGGTGCCGTCCTTGCGCTTCAGGGCCGCCGGCCCGGCCCGGCCCGTGGGGACGTAGACTCGGTCGCTGTCCGCCGCGAGGTAACCTTGCGCGGAGATCCCGCTCTCAGCCACATCTCCGTGCGGCTGTGACATGCGCAACGTCCCGCTGTCTCGGTTGAGCCAGCGCACGGCCCCCGTGGCAACGTCGAGGGCGTAGATATAGACCCCTTCGGCCGGCCAGATTCCCGCCCCGAAGAACACCGTGTCCCCCAAGACGACGGGGCCGCCACGCGCCGGCCAACGGCTCACGCAGAACCCGTTGCCCATGACCAACTCGTGGTTCGGACCGCCGCGCCGCTTCCAAAGCACGCGTCCATCGACCGTGGACAGACAGTAAAGGAAGCCGTCGTCGCTGGCTGCGAACAGTCGCTTGTCGGCGACCACCGGGGCAAACCGCACGGGGGCCGACGTGCAAGCGTGCCAACGCTCCCTGCCGGTCCGGGCGTCCAGGGCATAGATCATGCCGTCGGCCGAGGAGCCGACATAGACCGTGCCTGCAGCGACGACTGGGTGGAAGGCTTGATCAAAGGGCATCCGTGTGTCGTGTCCCGGCCAGGCCGGGCTGGGTGGATGGCGCGCACGCCAGCGCCAGTGCGGAACAGGCGAGCCGGGCAGGGCCTCGTCCGTCCGCCCGCTGCGCCGTGCGTCGTGCCGGTACTGTGGCCAGTCCGCCGCCCACCCTTCAAGGCTCAGCGCTGCCACGCATGCGACCCCTGACAGAGCCCAACCAACAGTGCGTTTCCTGATGGACATGCTTCGCAAAGGCCTTTCCGTTTTGCACGCGAAGTGGCAAACGATGTTAGGACAATTTCCGCCCTGGAAGGACGCGGCTCGATAGAGCTCTCTGTCCGACGATGGGGCAATTGCTCACATTCCCCCTGGGGCGAGGGCCTCTCGGGCCTCCTCGCGGTCTACCCAGGCCTATCTCAATGGCGTCCGCCACCATTGGATGCAAGCCCAGTCGGATCCACTGTATCCCGGGGGCGGCCGTCTGTCTCGACCCGTGGCGTGCGATCTTCGATGGCTGTTTCCCGCTTGAACTATGTACTGTGCACCGCTATGAGTCAGGGTGCCCGTTGTCGTAAGGAGAAGAGTACCGCATGACACCCAGAGCGATCATTGTGGCCCTGGCCGGAGTCTGCGTCATCTGTGGCTTTGGCTTCTTCAACGACTTCGTACTGCGTCAGACGTACATGGTGGGCACATT
>Ga0209045_1001219_pt1 | contig 24616 bp, 12 predicted proteins | sample SaaInlLV_10m_DNA_4_FD_184664 | JGI IMG/M metagenome (GOLD analysis project Ga0209045, IMG submission 184664) | Marine microbial communities from expanding oxygen minimum zones in the Saanich Inlet - Saanich Inlet SI072_LV_200m_DNA (SPAdes) (version 2) | ecosystem: Environmental > Aquatic >...
CGCCGAAATCACTTCAGCAAGACCAATCAGACTGGAGTTGATCTCCGGTCCCCTCGACGTATGAAGCTAACCGCGAAACATGGCGTTCAACTTTACAGAACCCCAAGCTCAAAACACTGAGCTCTGGTGCTCCGATGGGCCAGCAATTGGCGGATGGCACCGCCTCCCACATTGTGTGCTCTGTTAACGTGGAGAGGCTGCCACACCGCGACCCCATCTCTTCCTGGGGGAGCCGGGGAGGTACCTTCAAGTCGGCCAGGGCGGCCGGGCCGGCCGGCTCAGCAACCGGTTTGCTTCCTCGGAGTTGGTCACACGTTCGGCGGCGGGGTCCCACTCAAGGCGCTGACCGGTGAGCATGGCGGCGTTGAGCAGGTGACACAGCGTCGCGGTTCGGTGCCCGATTTCGGGGGTGGCCATGGGGGTGCCGCGTGTTCGCACGGCGTTGAGGAAGTCCTGGTGGTGCCCGGGACTGCGTCCCAGATGGATCTCGTCGGGGGTGAGCTTCTCCTTCAGCAGGGAGGCGAGGCTTGCTTCCAGGCGGCCCCCATGGATGTGAATGAAAACCCACCCATCGCTGCCCTCAAAGCGGATTCCACGCGGGCTGGCCTCGCTGCCGAGCAGCTGAACGCCATTCCCGTAGCGCATGGAGAATTCGTAGCGCATGAACGTGTTAAAGAGTCCGTCTTCAGGGCGCCAGCCCGTTCCGGCGAGCTCAACCGGGCCGGAGTCGTCCATGTCGAGTGCGAGCTGGGCCAGGTCGAGGATGTGGGCTCCTCGGTCCGTCATCTCGCCGCCGGAGTAGTCGAGGATATAGCGGAAGGAGAAATGGCAGCGTTTCTCGGTATACGGAGCCCAGGGGGCCGGCCCCAGCCACATGTTCCAGTCCAGCCCTTCGGGAACGGGCATGACTGGTTGTGGTGGGATGGGCTTCTGGCCGGCATCCATCGGCATGTTGACGCGGATCGTGTGCAGCTTCCCGATGCGCCCGTTGCGGACCAGCTCACATGCAAACCGGGCGTTGGCTCGGGAGCGTTCGTGGCTGCCGACCTGAACGACGCGCCGATAGCGGCGGGCCACGTCGCAGACGCGTCGTCCCTGCTCGACGGTCAGGGACAGAGGCTTCTCGATGTAGCAGTCTTTCCCGGCCTTCATGGCCGCAATGCCGATGGCTGCGTGCCAGTGATCCGGGGTCGCGACCAGGACGGCATCGATGTCAGGTCGGGCAATGAGATCGCGGAAGTCGTTGTAACGGGCGCACCCCTTGAATGTTCCGGATTTCCGGCGCTCGGAGTAGGCGTTCTCCACGTGGTCCACGGCGCGGTCGAGGTGCCCGGCATCAACATCACAGATCGCCGCGATCTGGACGTCCGGGAAGCCGCTGAGTGTACGCATATGGTAGCTGCCCTGGCCACCGACCCCGATGAGCCCCATCACGATGCGTTCACTGGGAGAGGGCAGGTCGTCTGCACCAAGGAGAGACGACGGCAGGATCACGGGGGCTGTTGAGGCCGCAGTGGCCGCGCGGAGGAATGCCCGGCGGCTGAGTGATGCTGAGGAAGTGCGTTTCATGTGTTGGTCTCTGTTCGCTTGTCCGACCGAGCCGTGACTTGGCGGAACGGTCGTTTTGTCCGTCCGAGCCGCGACTTGCGGGAGCGGTCGTTCTCAGGCATCGGTCTCGGGCACCGCTCCCGTAGGTCACGGCTCTGTCAGAGGGGGGGGTGCCGGCGCGAGCCGCGACTACCGGGGCAGCGATTCAGCTGCCAGTTCTTCTACCTGTTCGGCTGTCAAGGCTCCACTCCAGATCGAGAAGTCATCGATTCGCCCTTTGAGTCGGTTGTTCTTCTTCCAGTGATCCAGGGGCGTAACCACCGCGAACGGGGCCGCTTCGGCGAGGGGCTGTTCGCTGGAGACGAGGTGTTTGCCGTCTTTGTAGATTGCTACTGTCTTCCCGTCGTAGGTTACCGTGACCATCTGCCAGCGGCCGAGCTCAAACGGCACCCCTGCGTTCACATCGACGCACGAACCCCAGAAGTGGATTCCCTGTTTGAACTTGACCAGGAAACGCTGGCAGCCGATCGGTCGCCCACTTTTCACGTCACCAAAGCCGCCGATGATGGTGAGTTCTTCAGGCTGTTCGTCCAGGTAGACGAAGACGTTGAGTGTCCAGGGCGCCCCGGCTTCGACCGGGAGGTGTGCAGCCTTCACGCGGATTTCGTCGTCGACGCCGTCGCTCTGCATGGCGTCGCCTGAGATGCCCTCAACGAACGTGGGGGTCCCCTTTTGGGGCGCGGTCACTCCGTAGCCACTGGTATCCATGAGTTCCCCAGCATCGTTTCTCTCCATGTTCCACCTCAACATCGGGACTGGCGGAGCCGGCGGGGCAAGGGCCTGTGCGTCCTCGGCAGTCAGGACCGTCGTTGTACGAAATCCCCCCAGGCTTTCTCCGTCACGGGTGAGGAGCTTGGCGCAGGCCCCCCAATCTCCATTGCCCTGCACCACCTTCAGAAGGAGTTGGTTCCAGCCGGGCTGGAGCGTGATGGGGATCGTGTCCTCACCGGGATTGACGCCGCGCCAGACCAGGTTGGCATGGACATGTCGACCGTTCAGCCAGACTTTGACGGCATCATCACTGCCAAGCTCGAGCCGGGCGGGCTGTGTCTTCGCGGAGTGAACGTAGGTCAACAGGAAGGCTGCGCGGTCGCCTCCTCCGATGGCCTTCTTTAGGTTGAGCAACCAGGGCTTCCCGGGATCCAAGCCAACCGGCATGGGCTCCCACTCGATGTTGTCAGCGGCTTCTTCTTCCGGCAGGAAAGGCGTATTCAGCAGACCTTCGCGCGTCGTCCCCGGGGCGGTCCAGGGGGCCGAAACGACCCAGTTCATGACATAGTCGGCCATGGACCTGGCAAGGTCGATGGTCCGCTGTGCTTCTTGCTTGACCAGCTCACTGTCTGACACCGCTGCCGCTTCCTGGGCCGCGGAAAGGGCGAGGGGGGCGTCTACCCCGACGACGTTGCGTGCGATCTTCGCAACCGCCAGCGCCGCTTCCTCTTCCAGCTCCGGTTGAGCGAGGTGAGGACGTGCCAGAGCCAGGGCGTCGACGGAGGTGAGGCTTGCCAAACCACCAAGCACAAGCCGTTTCTCTTCCGGACGAGTCGCCGCTGCCATGGCTTGTCCGTACAGCGCAAGTAGTTCGGAGGAATTTCGGTCTTGCTGTTCTCCCAGGAGGCGACAGATAGCACGCAAGGCCAGCACGCGATGGACGTCGCTCTCCGCGGCCGTACAACGGAAGAGCTCGGGCAGAACGAGGGCGTCCGGCCAGTCGCAGAGCGCCCTGACGGCGGCATCGGAGGTCTCGGGGCTGTCGGTGTCCAACGCCAGAGCTACGGCCCAGAGCGCCTGTTCTCCGCCAAGCTGACCTAACGCTCGGAGTACAGGGGCGCGGATCGCGGCGTCCGTTGCTGTCACGGATGCCCCCGCGAGCAGGGCGGTGCATGCGGAGGGGACGTTCGCCTGTCGACTCAGGGCGGTTAGGGCGCCTGTCACTGCGTTACGCTCACGCTCTCCCCGCGGGGTTCTCAGATGGGCAAGCAGGTGTGGAAGCAGGGCCTCGTTACCCACTTCCTCGAGAGTCCCCACAGCGGCGATCCGGACCGCTTCCTTTCGGGCTTCCAGGAGCCCCAGAACAGCGGCGGTGGCGTCTGTGAGTCCACGTTTGGCGATGGCTTCCAGCAAGGTCACACGAACCTTGTCGTTGTCGCAGTCGAGGCCATTGACCATCTCTTCCTCAATGCCTTCCCCGGGCAGGTGGCTCAACGCCTGGATGGCTGTTTCGCGAGCCTTTCCGCGCTGCGTGGTCGCGTATCGGGCCAGTGTCAGGACATCGTCAGGCTGTCCGAGCGACTCAAAGGCTCCGACCGCAGCTGCGCGGACATCGGGTGACTCGTCCCCGAGGGCTGCAATGACAGCCGGTCGGGCCGCGGCGTCCCCTCTGGCCTCCAGGGCCTCAATGAGGGCAATCCTGGCCATTGGGGCCAATCCGGGCAGGCGTTCAGCAAAGGCTTGAGTGACCCCGGCCCCCTCCAGGTCACGGACGTACTGAGCGGCGGCGCTTTGCGTGTCCGAGTCGGGCGAATCCAGGAGATCGAGGAGCAGGGGGATGGCTTGCGACTGCTGAGCTCGAACAATGCCATCCAGAGCTGCAAACCGGAGCAGGGGTGGGGCATCCGGGGTGTACATCGGTTGGTATATTGCCAGAGCTGCCGCAGGTTCGCCTGTTACCAGAAACTGTTCCGCGCACGCGAACAGGGCGTCAAGAAGAGCCGGGCGTTGCGCTTCTGCGGCGTGTTCGAACCGGCGCTGAAGGAGCTCCACGGCTTCCGGACCACCTACCTGCCCGACCGCTTCGATCGCCGTTCCGGAGATCATGGGGTTCGGGGCGGAGATCAGCGCGTCGAGGCTGGGCAGGGCCATGGCGTCCCCGAGTTCGCCAAGAGACCTGATGGCGCCGGCCAGATGATCACCGCTCAGGTCCGGGAGCGCGTCCCGCAGAGCAGTTGTTGCGCCGTCGTCACCAGGTCGCGCCAGGGCGTAACGGGCAATGTGAGCCAGGTCTTCGTCACCGAGCAGGTTCACGAGGGCCGGTGTGCTCAGCTCAGTGCCGATCCGGCGCAGGATCCGGCATGAGAAATCCTTGGCCGGGAGCGTCGCGCTCGGCTCGCGGAGCACCTCGATAAGTCGTTCCTCGACTGCCTGTTTCTGCTCGGAGCCGGCATTGACCAGCGCTGCCTCGATCTGCTTGAGCGGCGTGCGTTTGTCCCCTGAACGGTACTGAATGAGGCGTGTATAGATGTCCTCGCTGCCGGTCGTCTCGAGCCGGGGAGCGGGAACGGGCTCGGCCGGCGTGGCTGTCAGGACAGCGGAGTCAGGCGGGGAGCACATGCGGGACGACAGACACCCCGCCAGGATCGGGACCATGGCCGCAGTCAAGAGGGCGTTCTTATTCATCGGTGTCCTCGGGGAACGGTACGAGTACGGTTGCAGCAGAAATGGACCGTAGAAGATAGCCCCGGATGAGGCCTGCGCCCAGCTGCGTTCCACAGCCGGGACGGGACCGACTTGGGGAAGTGCGACCCACGGTTTCGCAGTGTGCGGTCCAGCGTGACTCCGTCCACAGTCGAGGAGCATGGCGGGACGTTGGCGGAACGGAGTCGGGGTGTTACGGTCAGGGGTGGTTCCGTTCAGCCAACTGTCTTCTGCAATTCGCCGGAGCAACGCCATGAAGCGAACAGATGTCTCTCTCCATACTGCATTCCAGATTGGTCCCGTTGATTCCCGCATTTTTGGTGGGTTTCTCGAACACCTGGGACGCGCCGTCTATGGCGGTGTCTACGACCCCGGCAACTCAAGCGCGGACGCGGATGGGTTTCGTTCCGATGTGATGACTGCTCTTGGGAACCTGGGCATGACGGCGATGCGGTATCCGGGAGGGAACTTCGTTTCGGGCTACCACTGGCAGGACGGCATCGGGCCGAAGACAGAGCGTCCCACGGTGCTGGAACTGGCGTGGAACAGCGCTGAGCCGAACCACTTCGGCACGGACGAGTTCGTGGCTCTTTCACGGAAGATGGGGTGGGACCCGATGCTGGCGGTTAACCTTGGGACTGGAACGCCTGAGGAAGCACGGAACTGGGTGGAATACTGCAACGCCCCGCCGGGAACGGCGTTCGCCGATATGCGGGCTGCCAACGGTAGTCCGGGGCCTCATGCGGTGAAGCTCTGGTGCCTGGGGAATGAAATGGATGGGGCCTGGCAGCTCGGGCATGTCCCGGCTACGGAATACGCGATTCGAGCCCAGCAGGCTGCGAAGCTGATGAAGAGCGTTGACCCCGAGATCGAGGTGGTAGCCTGCGGTTCGTGCGGAGTCGGCATGCAGACGTACATGGACTGGGACCGGGAAGTCCTGCAGTATATGGGCGAGCTGGCCGACTACATCAGCCTGCACCGCTATGTCGGGAACCCCGCGAATGACACTGCGAGCTACCTGGCTGTCACTGCGTCGGTGGACCGACAGATCGAAGAGATGGATGCCGCCTGCCGCTTTGTGCAGGCCCGAAATCGGGGTGGCAAGCGGGCATTCCTCTGTTTCGACGAGTGGAACGTGTGGTACCGGGCCCGAGGCGGCAATGGGGAGGGCAAGATTGCACCGCCTCTGCTCGAGGAGGTCTACAATCTGGAGGACGCTCTGGTGGTCGCGGGATTCCTCAACAGCTTCATTCGTCATGCGGATGTCGTCAAGGTTGCGAACCTCGCACAGATTGTCAACGTGATCGCACCGGTATTGACGCGTGATGATGGGCTCCTGATCCAATCGATTTTCTATCCGTTCGAGATGATGTCAAAGCGGCGCGACGGCGTTTCACTCAGACTGGCTGTGGATGGGCCGTGCTACGACGGAGGGACACATGGGAGCGTCAACACGATCGATGGGAGCGCCATCTTGGGCGAGGGGGCTCTGCATCTGTTCGTCACGAACCGAGATCTGGCTGAAGCGGCGGAAGTTCATGTGCGGCTTGCAGATCGCAGCATCAGGGGAGAGTTGGCTGGCGAGGTGCTCTCGGGACCGGAGGCAACGTCGGCCAACTCGTTCGAGTGTCCGGACCTGGTCGTGCCGACGCCTTTGGAAGGCGTCCGGATCGTCAACGGTGAGGCCACCTTTGAACTGCCACCACTCTCGTTCGGAGCTCTGTCGCTGAGTCTTGGGTGACAAGCCGTCGAGCGTGGGCAGTTTCGCGTGTCCGGTCCGAGCCGGGGAACACTGTAGGCGGTCTGCCGGTAGGTTCGCCCGGCCCTCGGGCGACGTGTTGCTCCGTTTGGCGGTCGGATGGCCGCCCGCCGTACAAGCCGCCCGGCCTCGGTCAGGCACGGCGAGATGGACATTCGAAGCTGCCCCGCGGGGTTGCCCGGCGGCCGTCGTTCTGTTAGGTTGTACGGACAGAGCGGTCGGCCGTGACGGGGGCGAGCCGGCCACGAGACCGTGGGACGCACGGAGAGAGGCCCTTCTTGACAGAATCTGACACAGACAACCTTCAGCCTACTCGCTTTGAGTCAATCTTCGAGGCGGTCGGGGATAGCGGTGGTCTCGGGGAAGCCTTTGCCTGTGCATCCCGGTCAACCCGGGCTCAGCTGTCTGGGATCACCCCTGACGAGGCGGTTGTGCGAGACGTCGGGGCAGGTGTCCTGGCCCCCGCCATGACAGGCTTCTGTCTGTGGTTACTCCACCGAGCGGAAGCGTTGGGGCTGCGGCGACTTTACTTCCTGAGCCGAGACGGGCACCTGGTCCTGGAAGTCGCGCGAGCCCTCGCACCTCGACTGGGGTTGAACATCGATCTCCGTTATCTCCTCTGCAGCCGGAAAGCGTTCGTTCCCGCCTGCGTGACGGCCACGACCCCTGAACAGCTGGCCATGGCCTTCGAGGATTCTCCCGTCTTCTCCGTGCGGGTCTGCTTTGAGCGGCTGGGGATAGCACCCGAGACGGTAAGTGACGCGCTGTCCGGCGGCGGGTTCCCCGAAGAGAGCTGGGGGCGCAATCTGAGTTCTGAAGCCCGTACTCAGCTCCAGCACGTGGTGGTAACGGCGCCTGCCGTGAGTGAGGCCGTCATCAAGAATGCCAGCTCCTTGCGGGATGTCCTTTGGGATTTCCTTGTCCAGGAAGGTCTCCTGGACGGCACCCCCTTTGGCCTGGTTGACCTGGGCTGGAAGGCCAGCACTCAACGGGCGTTGGTGCGTCTGTTGGCCACCCAGCACGGGGCGGCCGGCGGAGCGCCTGTCCGGCCCCATGGGCTCTACTTTGGTTTGGACTGTGACGGTACAGTTGGGCCTGCCGGGCTGGACGCTGAAGGCTACTTCGCCGACGGACAGCGACAGACTGGTTTCTGGCGCAATGATCTTCCTCAGTTGGCCGCGATACTTGAGCCCATGTGCACGATTGGGCACGGAACCGTGACCGGCTACCAACGCAAGGATGGTCGGGTTGAGGCCGTTCTCGCTCCTTCCGCCTCAAGTGTCTATGAGAAGTGGCACTTCGACGTCTTACGCAAGACCGTCCGGTGTTTCGCCCAGCAGATCGTCCCTACGACCGACATGGCCCGGGAAGCCGGGGTGTTGACTCAGCCCGTGTACGACGCCGTCGTGACCTTGTGGATGCACCCGGATTTGCAGGAGGCGAAGGTGTGGGGAGTGCTCCCGCTGGGCGATCGTCTGGGGGCGATCGACTTCTCCGACCAATACGCGAAGCGGCACGGTTGGCCGGATGTGCTGCGGACGCTTTCGGACGGCGTGATCCGGGAGCCGGAGGGTTCGATCTGGTTCGCTGGGAGTTTCGTGCAGGATTCGGCGCTGATGCGGTTGGTTCTGAGGATCGCTCGCCGTGTCGGCGGTGCGTGGAGTGGACTTCTGCGACTCTTCGGTCGGGGAAGAACGGCGGATGGCTAGTGGCGTCGGGCGCGAATAGCGAGCCCACCCCCGGGCCAGTCTTCGATGAGGCTTCGCCCGGGACGGCAAGAGGCGATGCCGAGTATCGTCGTTGGCGGCCCGGGCGGAGAATCGCGGAGAATGGTCCGCCCGTAAGGGTTGCCAGGAAACAGAAAGGCCTCATTCGTCGAATGATGAACACCGAGGCAAGAAACAGTGCCCGGCCTACGGCTCACCGATCCCTGGCGCGGGAGCATTCCGACCTCCTCGGTACGTACGTATGTACGCACCAAAGTGCCCGAAACACTTCCACACCCAGGCATCAGCAAGGGGTGGGCCCGCTATTCGCGCCCGCCGCCACTAGTCTGTGTAACGGGCGGATCAACCGGCTCTGTGGACGGCTGCGTCAGCGCGTGAAGGCGCGACCGGACGTCCTGTGCGTTCTGCCGGTCTTTGCCTTGTTTCTTGTTATACGCCTCTTTTCCTTCTACCCCCATCTGCCTCTCGCGGGGGATCAGCTCAAATACCTCACGCTGGCCCGCAATTTTCCCCTGCACACACTCTACAACCACAGTCTCTACCTGATTCACCCGCCGTTGATCGGTTGGTCCATTGCCTGTTTCGACACCCTATTTCCGTTGCCCATCGCCGGACTTGTCTCGGTCGTTTTTTTTGCTTGTGTGACCTTCTGGCTTCTGTTTGTTCTGATGCGTGAGCTCGGACTCGACGATGTAAGCTGCGCTGTTGGTTTGGCTTACCTGAGTATGAACGGGTTTGCGGCCGCGTTCGACTGTCACGTCTCCCGGACCGCTCTGTTCATGGCCCTCTCAGTCGGGACTTTCCTTTCCTTTCACAGGTACGTTACCCGGCGGTCGGTGCCGTTCTGGGTGCCGCTGGTGTGCAATGCGTTGGCGTTGTGGACCTCGGACCAAGCGCTGGCGCTGCTGCCCTGTCAGTTCATGTGGGCCCTGATGGTGTCCGAGCGGAAGCGAGACCTGCGCCCGGTGGTTGGTGTTCTTGTCGCCAGTGGCATCGTCTACGCGGCGTGGCCGGCGGTCAGGCTGATGGTGTATCTAACTAATGTGGACTATCCGGCCGGCATGGATGGGTTGGTGGAGCCCGTTGGGCGGTTCTCGCTGCTTCACTTGATTCAGCCGAACTTGTTGCCATGGACCTCTTTGGTCAACGGTCGCGTGCCTGGAGTGGCGTTTTCCCTGAAGATCCCGTCTGTTGCGCGGATCTATGGCGTCCCGAGTGAGCTTGTTCTCTTGCCACGCTGGGTCTCGCGATTGCTTGTGTCGGCTATCGTGGGCTCTGGTTTGGTCGTCGTGGTCCGCCATCGCGATCGCCGGGTGCTGGGCCTATTGGCCATGGGACTGCTGCTTTATTCGCCCGTCCTTTTGGGGCTGAACGCGTGGTATGGTCTGCCGGTGGTCCTGCCGTTCTCACTGCTGATCAGTGTGCTCGTGGGCAAGCTTCGGGCGGCCTCGAGTGCTCGAGCCGGGGATCGGGTGTGCAAAGGACTGTGTGGCAGCGCCGTGGTTCTGGCCGTTCTCTGGGTGACGGCAAACGAGCCTGCTCATCCCAATATTCCGCAGCGGGTGAGCGGCGGGAGCCATTTTCTTTTTGGCAGGACCATGTTGACCCGAGGACAGACTGCGGCTCTTTCCCTCCCGGGAGACAGCCAGACGGGTTTCATGGCGCCGGTCTTTCTTGTGCCGGAGATGGTCTATCTCGCTGACAGGCGATGGATCGCGATGCCGTTGGAGCCGGAGCAACTGATCCCGATTGCCAAGAGCTATGGCATCGAGTACCTGTTCTTTTCCTCCCGGTACCTGGAGCCGGCAGAGAACGAGTTCATGAACGTCACTCGGAGCCGGAACGTTGTTCGGCACATCGTCGATCACCCCGAGAGTTTCGATCTTGTGGATTCGTGGGACGAGGCCTTGCCTGCGTGTTATCCTCCTACCACGCACTACCTCTACCATATCGTGAGGGAAGCGTTGCCTTCCCGCGAAGGCGGACCCGGACCGGGAGGACTGGCCGAAGACGAGTGACGGCGGAGTGTTCTCGTTCAGGGAGTAACCTTGACGGCTACTCGGTCAACGTAGATGACGCACTTGCTCGTGTTGGGGGCGAGGGCAATGCACTGAATGCGGCGGACGCCATCTTGGGCGAACGGAAGCCCGGTGGCGGTCTTCCCGTTGACGGTCACGTCGAACGTTCCCGCCTTCATGTCCGCCCGGATGTAGACATCGCTCCACGCGCCGGGTGTGTGTGTGACACCTTCGAGACTCACGTGGTCGTCCTTCCAGTACTTCACCTGACCGTCGGCGAAGAAGCGCAGGTGGAAAGCCCGATTCGTGTGCTCGCCGGGCTGGCTGTCGAAAGCGTCGATGTCTGAGCAGTACCGGATGGTATCAGGGACCATGATGCGCGCGTTGACTTCGACAACGCTATCGGTGGTGTCGGCCGCGTCTTGAGCGTAGAGCCTGACAAAAGCCCGGCCCCCGTCGCGCATCCCTTCGTCGCGCCGCTCGGCTCTGAGGTAGTGGCCCTTCCCCGGCGTTCCACTGCCTACGGGATCGTCATTCAGGATCTGAACCCGGTCAGGGCTGCCCTCGGCGACAAACCACCCCTTATCGCCATCGCCGATGAAAGGGTCCAGGTCATCTTCGGTGGGGCTGGTGCCGGTCTCGACAGAGCTGAAGTCGTCGTCAATGACCACGAATGGCTGTCGGGCGGAGTTCTTGAGGGGAATGAACCCGGTTCCGTCAAGATCGGGTTGCTCGGGTTCGGGGGCATAGGGGACGAACTGGAGGGCATACAGGTCGGCATCTTTGAGGACAAACCTCAGGCGTATGGGTTTGCCGGCGAATGGGCGGACATCGCCGCCGCTGTAGCGCCACCGCACGGTGTGTTGCAGGGCGTCACCGAAGATTGGGGCGCATTCCTCGAGCACGTAGCCCTTCTGCGGGGTACCATCGATATCCTGCAGTTCGACCTGCAATGAACCGAAGGCGCTGGTTTCCATGTTAAGGGTCAGGTTTCCCCCCTCGAAGATCAGGGGCTTGGTGATGAGTTCTCCGCCACTGTACGGGGCGTACGCCGACACGAAACCGTCCACCCGCAACGTGTATCGACGGACGCTCGTGAAGGTGTCTTCCCAGTACCCTTCGGTCGCGTAGACGCTGAGCTCCCGGGGGGCATCTCCGTAGATGGATTTTGTCTCGAGCATTCCCCAGAAGACGAAGTTGTCGCCATAGACCCAGCTCCGGCTGAGTCTCGGCCCCGGACGGATGAACGCCTCGGGCCAGCGCTTGAAGTTGAGGCCGTCTCGGCTGCTCATGAACACGGCGTCGGTTACCGTTGTTCCGTAGCGCCGACTGTGTCTCGAGCGCGCGACGCGGACGTCCTGACCGGGGAGGGCCAGCATTGGCTCAGACCAGCCGCGGTCACAGTAGCGCATGGGGAAGCCCATGAAGATGTGCGGAGCCCGGTAGTAGGGCTGGATCTGATTCGTGTAGAGCGCCATGACGGGGCACCCGGGGTACTGAAGCCACTCTGGTTTGGGGAAGCTGAGGACATCCTGGCTTGTGGCTGTCAGGACATCTCTGACGCCACCATTGAACCCGCGGTGGTACATTCGGTACTCACTCCGCATGGTGTCCCAGAATACGAGGTTCTGAGAGTCAAAAGCGCCGTCCGTTTGGATGGGATCTGTGCTGAGCGGGCGGAAGCTCAAGCCGTCGGGAGAGCCCAACACGTAAAGCCCCCTCGGCTTGTTGCCATAGGCGATGACCTTGTACTTGGCATCCGCGGGGCACGCTGGATTCCGGTCAATGAAGACGGCCGTGTGTGCCGGGCAGCCACCGAAATCAGCCATCATCTCGGTGTCGACAACGATGTTGTTGCCCTCCAAGCCGTCGAATTCCCGCAGGCCGAGCGGGGGACGGCGCCAGGTAATGCCGTCGTCGCTCTCGGCGTAGCAGAGGACCCATGGGTGTGGCTCGCGCCCCTCAGCCGGTTCGCCCCCGTGCTTGTAATGGCCACCCCGGTAGTACATGCGGAAGATGTCACCATCCCGGAAGACGGTTTGGTAGCCGCTGGCGTTGCCTTCCCACGGAGCATCCGTACGGAAGACGACATCGCGCGGAACAGGGCGGTGCAGTTGGAGCCGCGTACCTTCCGTCATCGTTTCGATGAGGAAGTCGTCGAGGAGCAGCTCAAGGCGCGAGCCGATCTCGATTGGGGAAGCCGCTTCCTGGGCCCAGCAGGTAACCGCCGAGACGAGGAAAAGGGATGCAATGGCCTGTTTCATGGTGCACGGTTCCTTAGAGCACTGGGGGCGCGATGTGTCGGCTGGGTCGGTCCGGCAATCCGAGTCGTGTTGCTTACTGAAGATCTCCGGCGACATCGACCCAGTCACTGCCGTTTTCGTACCAGGACCGGTACATCGCGTCGAGGATGCTCTGGGTCCGTCTGCCATCCCGACCAGTGCATGTGAGTGGGGCTCCGGTGCGGAGGGCTCCGGCCATGTTGTCTGCTGCAGTGAGCCACTCGGGCTGAGTCGAGGCCGGCGCCTGATCGCGCCAGCTGTCCTTCAGGAACCAGCGCTCGAGCGTCCCGTTGAAAGGGCCTCCCTCGCCGCGGAAGTAGGCTCCTTTCGAGCCCGTGATTTCGAACCGGTCGAACCACGTCTTGTGCGGATAGCTGGTGGTTCCCGTGAAGGTGATCATCAGGTCGTCATCGTATTCCCACACGGCGGTCCCATAGTCCTCCGCCTCGATTTCGTGTGTCTGTGTGCGGAGTGCGCACCGGACCCGTTTGGGGATCCCGATCGCGTAGGCGAACTCATCGATGTGGTGGATGGACTGGTTCGAGAGTACGCCCCCGCCGTCCCAACGACGTGTTCCGCGCCAGCCACCGTTCTGGTTGAAGTAGTCCATGTCACGCAGGATCTTGAGTTCGAAACTGGCGTTCAGCAGGCGTCCGAACCAGCCTTCCCTGACCGCTGTACGCAGCGTGCACAGGTCGGCCTGAAAGCGGCGCCCAAAGTCCACAGCCAGGAGCAGTTCTTCTTCTTCAGCCTTCCTGATCATGGAGTCACAGGCTGCCAGAGATGCATCCATCGGCTTGGTCGTGATGACGTGCTTGCCTGCATCCAGTGCTCTCTCTGCGATCTCGCCGTGGCGCCCGGTCTCAGTCATGACGCAGATGACATCGACGGTGTCGTCGTTGAGCCACCGATTCAGGTCGGTGTCGTAAGGGACATTGCAGGCTTCGCCGGTGCGCTTAGCTCTCTCTTCGATGAGGTCACAGACACCGACGAGTTCCGTTCCGCTGGTCGTGGTCATGAGTTTGGCGCGACTGTGCCCCATTCCCAGGCCGACGACTGCGAAGCGCACGGGCTCATCAGCCCACGGCCGGATCACATCTGCGTTCCTGGGCGTTGCCTTGAGGACGCCGGGCGCTGCAGTCGGCCATGCGGCTCGTATCGTGTCAACCACGGCCTTGGAGACATCGACATTGCTCTTTGTGGGATCCGCATTGTGGGTCTCAACGCTGACCGGGCCCTTGAGACCGGCGTTGTCACAGGCCTGGAGCGCTTTGTCATAGGGGATCAGGTAGTCTGCTGTACCCTCTATCGCGCCCCGGGCTTTGACATGCACCTGCCTGGCGTAAGGCGCGAGACGGGCCATGAAGGCGTCCTCATCCTCCTCACGCTCCGGGCACACCCAGGTGTTGCTGACATCCCAGGCCATACCCCAACCGGGGGTGTCTAGGGCATCCAGGATGGTGATGACTTCATCGTGGGTGACGCCACAGTTCTCGAAGGCCAGGACGAGGTCCGCCTCGCGGGCGCGTTCGGCCAGCGGCATGAACATATCCAGAACCTTCTGCTGTTCGTCGGGCCGAACGGCCAGGGCTCCCCGCAGTTCCGGGGACGGTTGCCAGTAGAAGAAGGACCGCACGAGGCGACAGTCGAGAGCATCTGCGGCGCGGATTATCCCCTCCAATTTCTCCGCTTCAGCTGCCTGTCGTTCCGGTCCGGGGAGATGGACCTTGGCCAAGGACGACTCAAGGCACCCGACTTTCATGCCGTGGCTGTCAAGGAGACCCCGAAGCTCCGAGAGTTGCTCATCGGTAAGCGCTTCCGCGGCCCGGCCGAAGATGCGGCCGCGAAGGTCAACCATGTCGAGGCCCCAGTCCGCCAGGATTGGCAGCCCTTTGGTGATGTCCATCCCGAGTTCATCCGTGAAAATCGACAGCTTCATGCCTTGCTCCCAATGGTCAGCTGGTCTCTAATGTGGCGTCGTTTTCCGAGGACAGAGCCCGTGCTACAGCCTCGTATAGTTTGGCGAGTCGGAACGGCTTCTTCACGTAGTCGAGGGCTCCGGCGTCAAGCACAGCCTGAACTCTGGCGTCAAGACTGAAACCGGAGAGCAGAACGACTTTGACCCCGGGGTTGATGTCCTGCGTGGCCAGGAATGTGTCGTGGCCACTCATCTTCGGCATCATGAGGTCCAGAACGACGACGTCGACGTCCTCCCACGATTCCCGGTAATACGCGACGGCCTCGATTCCGTCCTTGCAGGGCACGACATCGTAGCCCTGCCCGCGCAAGGCCTCAGTGGAGGAATCCCGGATGGACGCTTCATCGTCCACGAAGAGGATTCGCCCCTTGGATGCCGTCGCCGGAGCTAATGGTCCGATTGCCTGCAGTTCCTCGTTGACCATCTTCCACTCCTTGAACCACTTGCCGGCCCTCGGCCGGGAGCCCGGGGGCATCAGTTCCACGACAAATTAGCATACCATGGCTCAATTCGTAGGCTGAAAGGCGAGGTATTCCGAGGCTTGTACGCTCCTTGCCTCCCTCCAGCCGGGGTATCTGGGTGATGAGGCCAACTGACGCCTGACCAAACGTCCCGAGCGCTGGCGCCTGAATGGGCACGCGGTGATTTGGCAGGTGTGTGCGTGTAGGAGCGCTGGCAAAAGCCCCACTCCGGGATGATCTTGTGCAGTATATGTTGCTCTGCTGCCCGACCCGCCTCTTGACCTGCGATACCCAGGATAGAGACCCGCGATGCACCTTCACGAACCGAGCTCACGGGCGCGCCGCGCAAAGACGTCGGGGCGATACCCGTTCCACACGACGACTGCCTGCGTCGCTGCTGTTGTTGGTATTGCTGTGGGGATGGCCCGAGCCCAGGAAGAGGGAGTTCCGACCTCCGTGTCGCGGAGGATCGACATTCACATTTCCCCGGTCGGCCGGCCCGGGGCTCCGGGGACGCCGGAACTTCCTGTTGGAACGATTGGGCAGGCTCAAGACCTGCTCAAACGAAGGCGCGCCGGCCGACTGCTTCCAGCAACGCTCTGGCTGCATCCCGGTGTTTACGCGGTCACGGACACGGTTGCGCTGAGTGAGGAGGACAGCGGCGAGGTGGTCGGTACGCTTGAGATCAGGGCAAGCGCACCCGGGACGGCCCGTCTCACGGGGGCGAACACCGTCTCGGCTGGTGCCTTCCGCAAGATCACTGACCGGCGGATCCTGGCCAGACTTCCCGAACCTGCTCGTGGTCACGTCGTGCAGTTGGATCTGGCGGCACTCGGGATCCAGCACGTGGGGCCGTTTCCTGACCTCTTTCGCGGGCAAGGAGGGATTCTCGAGTTGCTCTGGCGTGGCAGGCGAATGCCGTTGGCCCGATGGCCAAACGAAGGGTACACCACCATCGAACGTGTTCTTGACAGCGGCGTCTGGGGAGGGGACAACATGCGAGGAGGGACGTTCCGCTACCGCGGAGAGCGACCCGGACGCTGGCTGTTGGCAGTGCGAGAGGGGCTCTGGCTGAAGGGGTTCTGGCGCGTGCCCTGGCAACCCGACACGGTGAGAGTTGCTGCTATTGATCCGGCTGAACGCACGATCACGCATGCCTGCCGCGTAGGAGGCGGGCTCGGTTCGAAGTACAGCAAGGAAGTCAACGGTACGCGGCCCGGGAACGGCAAAGAGAACTGGTACGCGCTGAATCTGCTGGAGGAACTGGATCGGCCCGGTGAGTGGTGCATCCGCTTCCAGACCGACGCCCTGTATTTCTGGCCGCCGGGGCCTCTCAGCGATGGAGATGTGCTGCTTTCCGATCTGGACCAGCCTCTTGTTCAATTGAGCAATGTCTCGCAGTTGACCGTCAGCGGCTTGGTCTTCGACGCCGGGTTGGGCGATGGCGTCGTGATCGAGGGGGGGACGAACATCCTCATCGCTGGGTGCGAACTCCGCAATATGGGGGGCACGGCGGTTGTCATAAAGGGCGGGACAGACCACGTCGTCCAGAGCTGCGATATCCATGATACAGGAGGGGGTGGCGTCTATGTGGGCGGGGGTGACCGGAAGACACTGACTCCCGCATGGCATGAGGTGATCAACAACGACATCTGGCGCACCGGACAGGTCCAGACCACCTACGCCCCGGCCGTCACTTTGGGGGCATATGGGATCGATGCTGTTGGTTGTCGGGTGGTCAACAACCGCATGCACGACTTGCCGCACGCGGCCGTACTCTACGGGGGGAATGACAATCTTCTGGAACTCAATGAGGTCTACCGCGTGGCCCTGGATTCCGGAGACGTCGGAGCGTTCTACACCTGGCACGATTGGACCAGCCGAGGGAACGTGTTGCGTCACAATTACGTCCACAGCAGCCCGGGCTGCAATGCGTTCTATATGGATGATGGAGACAGCGGGGACACGATTGAGGGGAACATCATCTGGGGCACACACTACGGCCCGTTCATCGGGGGAGGGCATGACAACATCGTCCGACACAATGTAATCATCGCCTGCGCTCGCGGGTTACACGTTGACAGCCGGGGCATTGTGCGAGGGTATACGGCCGCGAACCGGCATCTCATGGGCCTGCTCAAGGCTGTCGACACTGCCAGTCCCCCCTGGTCCGAACGCTATCCCGAGCTTGTGGGCATTATGGAAGACCATCCAGACTGGCCAACTGGCACCGTGCTTGAGCGCAATCTCCTGATCGGGTGCGAGTCCCCGATCCACATCAAGCTTGCCCCTGACGTCATGAAGACGTGCCGGATCGGGGACAGTACCGTAATGACCCGGGAGGAGGCGGGCTTGGTGGAAAGCAGCCCCTTCACGCTGACCGCTGCCGAGGTGGACCGTCTTGCAGCCCATGTGAAGGCACAGATTCCCTTTGCCGGGATTGGGTTGCAGGTCGACTCCTACCGCAAACGGGTTTGTCCGCCTTCTCAACAACCCCGAAGTGCTTCCGCCACTGAGGTCTTTGACTCCGCAGTGGATGTGCGTGCGTCTGACCAAGCCCACCCACAGCGCTGATCCCGGTTGCAGATCAGTCCAGCTGGATCGTGCCGGCCCGGGAGACTTTCCAGCTTGACGCTCGGGTCGCGTTCCACATGACCCACTCGTTCCCGGCGGTCTTTCGGCAGGTAAGGTTGAGGTCAAAGGTGGCGCCTCGGGCCGTCTTCACACCCAACGCCCTGAGTGGAATGCGCCACTCTGCACACCATTGGGCCGAGCTGTGGACCTTTGCCGCATAGCGGGTGCCGTCCCGCAGGGCGTGAGCCGCCTCCTTCGGTGCCCCGGCATCGAGTACGCTGATGAACTCGCCATTCACGAAGCCTCGGAGAACGAAGATGGGGGCCGTGCCCGATCCCTGCGGAGTTCGCAACGCCACTTCCACGGCATCATTGGCATTCCAGACGACTCCAACCTTGAGAGGCTTCTCCGGGCTTACCATGTTGCGCATGCAGACGTAGAGGAACTCGTCGTCATAGACGGTGTAGCCGTAGGACGCATGCTTACTCCTGCCTCCGGATACCAGCGCTTTGACCGTCATGCCGCGCTTGAAATCGATATGTGGCGGCCAATCTGACGCGATCGTACCATCAATGACAATGTCGGCGTCTGCTCGTTTCCGCGGTGGATTGAAACGGGGACGGGTGAAGATCTCTTTTGGGGGCTTGGGCATGAGCTCGATCTTGAGCGGGTGCTCTCGTACGCCTTTCGCATCCACGATCGGCCACGACGCGCGATCGGGGCTCTTGTAACAGCCGATCTTCTCGACCGGGATCCGTTTGAAGCCCAGTTTCCAGGCCGGTGACTCGGGTTTCAGTCGGTAGTCGTCGTCTGCCGCATCAACGAACAGGGGGTCGGCGATGACCGAGTCCCGCTCAAACCCGGCTTCCCTCCATCTGTCCCACGATTCCTCGTCCTTCCAGTCCCGGTGTCGGATGGTCAACGGTTTGCCCTTGGGGTGGAACAGATTGTGGTTGGACACAGTTGTCTCGAAGGGGAGGTCCGAGACGCTGAGTGCATGCGTGTCGGCCGAGTAGGAGAAGATGTTGCGTTCGAGACGCGTGCCGGACATTCGGTAGCGGTCTTCCAGGGACATGGTGAGCATCGGTGCGAGTGCACTGTATTTGGCATACGGCGCTGTGTGGGCGTAGGTCTCGAATTCCTTGAGGATCCTGTCGGCGTGTTGGGGTGTCTTGGGTTTCCAGCTCTGCCACGAGAACTGGTAGCGCATGCCATCGATGTTGATGTTGTTCTCAATGATATTGTCGCAGCCTCCATGGTTGTGGGAGAGGCCCAGGGGGACTCGAACGCAGATGTTGCCATGGACGTGCGTCCCGCAGGTCCAGTTGTCGAGGTAGATTGCCCAGCAGTAGTAGGGCGAGACCCAGTTGTGGTGATGGTCCTTGCCGAAACCGACAGGGTCGTGCAGGTAGTTCCAGCGGATAACCGTTCCCCGTTTGACCCAGCTTCCGTTGCACGCGTTGATCAGAGCCGTGTCGGAAATCTCCGTGTTCGTGTGCCGGACATGGTTGAGCTCGATCAGGTTGTCGTTTCCGTTCCACGAGAGCCCCTCGCGCGGGATATCGTGGACGTAGTTGTTGGCGATTCGGTTGCCGACGCCGTTGATACGGACGGCGAAGCCTTGTTTCGAGACAATTCCCGTGTGGTGGATGTAGTTGTTCTCCGCCACATTTCTTCCGGGGGTCAGGGCGGCCTGGTCTCCGCCTGAGATGCTGATTCCCTTGGCACCCAAGTCGTAGATGTCATTGCCCACAGCTCGGTTGCCTGTGCCGCCGAAGCTGATTCCTGCGCTTCCCCAATCGCAGGACGAGCCGATCGCACGGATGATGCAGCGCCGCACTTCGACTGCATTCGCCCCTCTGGCCCGAACACCCCAAGTCTCGGCGTGTTCCATGGTCAGTCCCTCGAACTGGATGTGCCCTGCATGGTTCACATCAACGATGGAACGCACTTGCGTTATGACCACTTGTGCGTCTTCAATGGTCACTCCCATTGGCGGTCGGAAGTAGAGCGTGCGCGTCTTACGGTCCACGTACCACTCGCCGGGAGCATCAAGCTCTTCGCGAATGCCTCGCACAAAGTAGCGGTCGCCGGGGCGCATCTGGAAACTCGTTGGCTTGGCCGTCGTCAATACACGTTTCTCCCAGTCCACGCTCTTGATGGGAACGACGTTGTTCCACCAGTTGTAACGAGGGAAGACGTAGAGTTCTCCTTCGGCCGGGTTGGTCCACGCCTGGCGCACATCACGTTCCCGCACGGCGAGGCTCACCTTGTCCCCATCGGTTTCGCTGTACATGGCTACGAGGTCTCCGTCCACAAAGGCCCAACCGCCACAGATCGGGGCGTCCGGAACAGCGTTCGGGTAACGGGCCCAGTGCATTCGTGCCCCGTTGCAGTGGAGTAATTTCGAGTTGAACGTGGGAGACGCTCCGGAGGCGGCGAGATCAGCCTGGTAGATGCCATCTCGGTAGGTAGACCATCCGGTGACCCGGACTCCACCGCTGAGAACGGCCGTCTCGCCTCGTACGCCGCGGAAGACCACGGGAGCGCCCGCAATGCCGCTGTTCGCACGGTTGAACGTGAGCGGCTTGGACAGGCGGTACGTGCCCGCGTGTAAGGTCACGACTGCACCTTGGAAGTCGTCCTTCAGTGATGCTCTCTCTGCGGTGATCTTGTCCAGCGCCCGTTGCGGCGTGGCGAGAGGGCCATCTGTCTTAGCTGCATTGGGTGCCTCAAGGGTTCCGGTCCACCCGTCATTGCCGGCCGGTGAGACATGGAGTTCCATAGGGGCCCCAAGAGCGTGCAGCCCGGCGACCAGGAGAATGGCGAGAGCCGTTCGTGACGTGGTCTTGCGTCGCGTCATTGCTGAGTTCGTCACTGTGTATTCCTTTGCTGGCCCTGGTCGACGCCCTTCCGTCAGAGTCGCGGCTCGGACGGACAAGGCGCCCCTCTGACCGAGCGGCCGTTCGGACGGGTAATCCGGCCACGTCAGCGTTGCCGGACTACAGCCAACCAGTCCTTGACCGGCTCTGACGGTGGTGCCCCAGACGGACCGTCCCGCCTCCTGTGACTCGCGTCACTGATTCCGAACAACGCACCCCGCCAACCCGCGGGTTGAGCCATTCGACGGCGAATGGGCCCTTGGCTGTCTGAGGAGGAAAGCAAAGTAGCCTCCGGCGTCTCAAGGCGCAACACTCTTGACCGGCAGAGCCCCGATCCCGCAGCTGAAGGAGACGGGGGAGGCCCGCTTACGTTGTGTGTGGCACCCCTGAGGTCGGGGCGTCGCGACCGTCGCCGTCACCGGAGACCCCCGACGTCTTCCGCGCTATACTACCTTGACTGGAGGTGTATCGATGACGTCTGACGCAGACCGGCGTGCGGCTCGCCCCAACATCCTGTTCATCTTTCCGGATCAATGGCGCTTTGACTGCCTGAGTGCGTTGGGGCATCCCGTAGTGGAAACGCCGAACCTGGACCAACTCGCACACGAGGGGACACTGTTCACATCCGCCTACACGCCGGCCCCCACGTGTATTCCTGCCCGGGCCGCCCTGGCCACAGGGATGAGTCCGAGCACCTGCGGCCGTCTGGGGTATCGTGACGGCGTCCCCTGGCCCTATGACACGTTCATGCAGCGCCTGCGGGATGGTGGGTACCACACCATGTGCGCCGGCAAGACGCACTTTTGGCCCGCCCGTGCCCGACTCGGTTTTGAGGAGCTTCAGCTCTACGAAATGCTCTATCAGGATATGGAGCACCCCAGTGACTATCACGTCTGGTTGCGTCGACAGGTCGGCGATCTGGTTCGAGATGGTGGGGAGGAACTCGACAGCAATGCCTGCCTGGCTGCTCCCTGGACGCACGACGAGAATCTGCACCCGAGTTCATGGACGGTCACGGCGGCCATCGAGCTGCTCGAGCGCCGAGACCCCACCCGCCCGTTCTTCATGCAGCTGGGATTTCACCGTCCACATCCTCCCTACGACCCGCCACTCGCATGGTTTGAGCGTTTCGGCGATTGCGAGTTGCCTCCAGTGCCAGTGGGGGACTGGGCAGAGGAGTTCGCTGTCCCGGTGAAACGGATTGATCCGGATCGTGGCGTGCTGCCGCCACGCGTGCTTGATCGGTCCCGCCGGGCTTACTATGCCCAGATGGCCTACATCGACTTCCAGATTGGCCGTATGGTCCGTTATCTGAAAGGGCGCAGGTTGCTGGATTCGACTTGGGTTGTCTTCTGCTCTGACCACGGTGAGCAGCTCGGGGACCATCATCTTTACCGCAAGACAACGCCGTTCGAGGGATCGGCGCATGTGCCGCTGATCGTCAAGCCCCCGCAAGGGAGCGGCCTGCCAACAGGAACGCGCATTTCGGCTGTGACTACGCTGCAGGATTTGGCCGCCACGTTTCTTGACCTTGGTCAGGCGGACGCCCCTGAGGGGCTCGAGGGCCGTAGCCTGGTGCCTCATCTCCGTACAGAAGCTCCCTCGTGGCGGGAGTTCATCCACGGAGAACACACGCCTGGCTGGCAGTTCGTGACCGACGGCAAGGAGAAGCTCGTCTGGCGTTCCACTGATGATCGACGTTGGTTCTTCGATCTTGAGGAAGATCCCAGCGAACTCCGCAACCTGATAGGCGACCCCGCATACGCAGAACGCGTCACGCTATGGGAGCAACGGCTGGTTGGCGTCCTGGCCCAGCGTCCGCAGGATGGGCTGACCGATGGCACGTCTTTGGCTGGCGGGCACTCGGTTCCGGCTGTGCGCCCATGGTTGCAGGAACTTGGCGAGTAGATCTGACAACGGAGAACCCGCGAAAGAGGAGTGTGAAGATGCTTGTCCGAATGCTGATGCGAGTTGCCTGTGTAAGTCTCATCGCCGCGGGGTACGCGACTGCCCTGGGCGCTGCCCTCTACGTGGATTGCCGTCACCCTCAAGCTGACGACGCCAACCCCGGGACGCTTGAGAAGCCGTTCAAGACCATTGGGGCCGCTGCGGCCAAGGTGTCCCCCGGTGACCGCGTGGTCATTGCGACGGGCATATATCGTGAGGCCGTCACGATTACCACGTCGGGCACGGTCGCGCAACCTATTGTGTTCATGGCTGCGCCGGCAGCCCATGTGGTCATCACCGGAGCGGACCAGCTTTCGGAACTCCAACTCGAACCCGGCGATGGCAATGTCTATTCGGTTGAGTGGCCGCATCGTTTCATCACCTGGAACAAAACGAATGCCCACCCTAAGGACGACTACCACCGACTGATCGGGCGATCGGAGCAGGTGATCGTGAGTAACTACCTCCTCCGCCAGGTGCTGACCCGGGAGAAGTTGGCTCGGGGGACGTTCTTCGTGGACCTGGAAGCGAAGCGTCTTTACCTGTGGGATGCGGCCAACCGAGATCTCAAGAAGGACTGGGGCGCGCCGCTGGTCGAGGCGTCCTCCCGAACGTTCATCTGGCGGGTTGAGGGGGAACACGTCCACACGCGTGGAATGACGTTCCGCTTTGCGGCGAATATGGCGCAGCATGGCGCCGTCACGTTGAAAGGGCCAGGGGATCTGCTGGAAGACTGTGTGGTGGAACAAACGAACTCCAAGGGGGCCGCGTTTTCCGGACCTGACATCACCGTTCGACGATGCATCTTTCGGGACAACGGCCAGTTGGGGTTCGGCGCCGGGAGCGCTCACCGACTGCTTTTCACCGAGTGCCTGGTCGAGAACAACAACACCAAGATGTTCAGTCGGGGGTGGGAGGCCGGTTCGAACAAGCTGGCCTTCTGCCGTGGTGCCGTGCTGGAGAAGAGCCGCTTCCTGCGCAACCACGGAAATGGCGTTTGGTTCGACATCGGCAATGAAGAGTGTGTGGTGCGCAATTGCCTGATCGCTGACAATGACGATGCCGGCATCTTCTACGAGATCTCGTACAGCCTGCATGCCCACGACAACGTGATCGTCGGGAATGGGCACGTGCACAACCCGGGGGCGTGGGGGGCCAATGGTGGCATCAGTCTGTCCAGTTCGCCTGACTGTGTCATCGAGCGCAACATTCTGTTGGGGAACCGGGAGGGGGTCCAGTTCCGTGAGCAAAACCGCACGACGCCTCGGATCGACGACAAGAAGAGCGTCCCCATCTGGAACCACGACAACGTGATCCAGCGGAATCTCTTTGCCCGGAATCGGGACAATCAGGTCGGGGGGTGGTTCGACGGCAAGAAGATGCACCATTGGCCACAGGCAATGCAGAAGGAGGGGGAGGGGACGGTCGACGGCAAGCCGGCGGCAGACATGGCGGCCGCATACAAAGCCGGCGAAGAAGGGCGCAAGCCAGAGAACATGACTCTTGAGGGGTTGCGGCTTAGCCTTCTCGGCAATGTATTCCATCGCGTGGGTACACAGAAGCTCGTCCAATGGGGCACGTCCTGGCATTTCCACAAGCGTTGGGACAGGCTTGCTGATGCACGGGAGGCACTAGGGATCCTCAAGGACAACGTCGAGGCGTCTGTGGCGTTTGCTGACGCCCTGTCCCTGGATCTCCGCGTGCCGGCCGATTCTCCTGCCTTGACGTCCGGGTGTTATCCCGAGGGCAGTGTGCCGGGTGTTCGATTGGGCGTTCATGCCCGGCCGAGCCGCGACTGATGGGAAGGGGCTTCTCTCCGTTGATGAAGCAGGCCGCATACGAAGATGCGGCTCCTCCAGGAGGGGGAATACCGCTTACGCTGTGCGCGGCTCTGTCAGAGCCCTGACCAACGGGAGGGGGCTTCTTCCAGTTGATGAAGCAGGCCGCATACGGAGATGCGGCTCCT
>Ga0209045_1001226_pt1 | contig 24516 bp, 11 predicted proteins | sample SaaInlLV_10m_DNA_4_FD_184664 | JGI IMG/M metagenome (GOLD analysis project Ga0209045, IMG submission 184664) | Marine microbial communities from expanding oxygen minimum zones in the Saanich Inlet - Saanich Inlet SI072_LV_200m_DNA (SPAdes) (version 2) | ecosystem: Environmental > Aquatic >...
GGCCGGCCCCCTCGATGCTCACCCGGTTCAGAAGTGTCTCGGTCCCCAGATCCACGTCCAGCAGTGCATCGGCGGGGGCTTCCCACCACGTTCGCGGGTCACGATCGACGGCGCGCCTCGGGTCGCTGCCGGCAGCCGTTGCACTGGCACTGACAGTGCGCCCGGTCGTCAGAGAGCACTCGTTGAAGAACCGAACCGCATTCCGGGCCGCCGTAATGGGATGATTGATGAACTTCGGTTGAATGCTCTTGCCGTAGACATGGAGGGGACCGTGGAACGCAGGTGATGTCTCGAACCAGTTGTGCGTCTTGTCCCCGCTGCCGGTGCCGAAGTAGCCCAGCATGTCGATCGGGCCTCCGGCATCCAGCTTCAGGCACGTCTCGCGCGCCACGTCATGCATGCTCAACCAGAACTCGGCGTCCCGGCAACCCCGCCCGTTCTCTTCCACAAAGTGGAAATGATATCGCGGGTAGAACCCGACCAATCCCCACGTCTTCTGCCCTACGCAGTCGCCGAAGGTGTAGTGGACGCTGTGCTCGTGGTGAAACGCGGCCAGTTTCCGCGTCCGTTCCGATGAGCGCTCGCTCTTGGCCAGACGGCCGGCCTCCGCCCACGGACCGTAGGACCAGGCGACTCGCTCCAATCGCCCGTTTCGCGACCCTCCGCTCACGTGGATGCCCTTGTACAACGCAGTACCCCACACGTCGCGGACAAGATGGTCGTCGCAGCGGTGGGCAGCCAGGTCGATGCCGTACGTCGCGTTGAGGATATGCATGTCAACGATCCAGATCCCACGACCAGCACCGCGGATCGCGTAGGGGTAGGAAATGACGTTGTCAACGTCGGGTGGTTGCTCCGGAAACACGATATTGAACCCGCGCACGCCCGAGGTCGGCATCAGCGTGAGCAATGCAGGCGCAGTCGCCGCGTCCGGTGCGCCCCTGCCCGAGTAGCCGGCCAGCGAACAGGTCTCCCGGTACTGGCGGATCTTGCCGTGTCCGAGGGGGCCGCGAAGCTCCACGCCGGACGGTACGGTCAATGGCGCTGTGACCCGGTACTCGCCCTGCGGCAGGTAGACCGTGCCGCCACCAGCTCTGCCCATGTCCACGAGAGCCTGGCTGATCGCGCGGGTGTCGTCAACTACACCGTCTCCGGCGGCTCCGTATGGCAGCGCCGTTACGTCGACAAACGCGTCTGGCTCGACACGCGTGGGCACCGGCACGTGCCGGAACCTGTAGGTGCGTCCCTTGGCCTCCGGGACGTTGTCGAGGTCGGCGTAGTGCATGCCGTAGTACCACGGATCCCAGCCGTGCTCCATTCTGGGCCGCGCCACACTGTGCATCAGGCCGCCGTACCCGAAAACCTGGTGCTGTTTGACGTGCGGTCGCTTGCGGATCAGCACCGGCAGACGCGCGTGCGCCACGTCGACCCCGTCGATGGCAAGCGCGTCCAGCCGTCCCAGTTCGAGGCCGACCAGGTTGCGTCTCGTGAATCTGTCCACGGCCGATCGTTGCGCCGGCCCTATGGCCGCTCCGCTCAGTGCTGCTCTGGCCCGCCCCCAGACATCGTTCGAGAAACGGACATCGCGCATCCATGCGAACTCGGTGCTGTTCAGTGCAGTGACGCCGCGGCGCAGGACCGTGCCGCGGATGCCGTCCACGACGGAGGCATTGACCATTTGCAGATCGATCCCGTTGTAGGCGTTGCACAAGGTGATCTTCCGCAGCGTCGTGCACCCTCCGGCGATGGCGAATGGATAGGGAACGACCGCGGCCGGGGATTGCTCCGGGTAGTAGATGCAGATCCCGATCACGCCTGTCTCGCGACCCGGTGTGACCTCGATCAGTGGGGGGCCGTCTTCGCTGCCCGAGCCGGTGCATGCCAAGAGTACCGTCTGCGTGAAGGCGTCGGTGCTCTCGGGCTCGCGCCACTCTCCCTGCAACGTTGTGCCGAATCCGACGCGCAGTCCGGACTCGAGCCGGTACCGACCCACAGGCAGGAATACCACGCCGCCGTTGATTGCGCGCACCGCGTCCAGCGCTTTCTGGATCGCGGGAGAGGCGTCTCGTTCACCGCTTGAATCGGCGTTGTAGGGGGGAGCGGTGACCACGGCCGAGGCCACGACCGTCTCACCGTTGCTCAGGACAAACGTAGGTGTCATCCGACGGCTCCCTGCAACAGTCCGCGATACGCCATCCAGCCCGGTGAGACAGACGGTGGCCAGCAGGATCCCCGCAATCCAGGAGTCGCTTGACCGGGCAGGATGGAACATCATGGGAGGCCTACTCCTCTTTCACCGTCCGGACACTGCCGCGTGCGACCAACTCCGGCCGCAGCCAGGACGACTGTGCCGGCGATGTGTCGCCGGCCAAACGCTGCAACAGGCGCTCCGCCGCCACCCGGCCAATCTCGAAGTGCGGTTGCCGCACTGCCGTCACCGGCGGATCCACGATCTCAAACGCCTGGATGTCACCGATGACGACTAAAGACAGGTCCTCCGGGATGCCCAAGCCGAGGCGGCGCGCGATCCGCAAACAGTGCACACCTAGCCCGTCATCGGACGCAACAACCGCAGTCAACTCGCGGTGTTCGCTCAGGAACTCGCGTAAGGCACAGGCCGGAGTGCGCTCTGCGGCGTCCCGCTCCGCTCTGCCCACAGAGACCCGGACCCGCGGCAGCGCCACAAAATCGATCCCGGCCTCCGCCAGCATCTCCGCCATGCCCTGGCGCATCAGCTCCTCACTCGTCGAGTCCACGTCTTTGTCCAGGATGCCGATTCGGGTGTGCCCGTGCGCCACCAGGTGGTCAACCGCCTGACGGCCCAGTTGCCCACGGTGCGTGGTTACAGCGTCTGCCTCCACCCCCGGCAGCTCCGTGTCCACCAGCACGGTCGGCAATTGACGGCCCTGAACAAGCTCGGCCAATTGCCCAGCGTACTTGGCATACGGCGGGGGATAGACAATGGCACCCGCAACCAGTGCGTCAGTGAGCCCTTCCAGAAGTTCAAGTTCCTGGCTGTAATCGCTGTCCGCCACCTGCAGAAGCAGGCGGTACGAGTCGTCCCCGAGCCCAGACTTGACGCCCCGGATGATGTCGCGCATGTGCTCGGCCGCCAGGCTCGGCAACACCAACGCCACGGTCTTGCCCGCGACCAGCGACTCCGGCACGAACGTTCCGCGTCCGGCCTGGGAGTCCAGGTAGCCCTGCCCCACCAGCACGTTCACCGCCTGCTGCACCAAGGTGTGGCTGACCCCGAAATCCCGCGACAGCTCACGTAAACTCGGAATCCGGCTGCCTGGCCCAAACTCCCGGCTACGGATCCGACGTCGCAGCTCTGCCTGAATACCAGCACCGTTCACGATAGCACACCTTTCTCTAACGCTACCCACTGTATAGTACAGCAACGCCCTTTTGTCAATACGACAGTCGATTTTTCAGATTGCCTGTGAGAAAGGGATGCCTCAGCGCGCATGGAGGATGCCACTCTGGGTCACGGCATTGGGGCCGACCCGAGTCTTGCCGAGTCTTGGGCCACCCGAGTCTTGCAGGAGCACAGGAAAGAGGAACTCGGGTAGGTCAGAGTTCCGGGCGCAGAGTCGTCGTGCCCGACGAAGCCGGTGTTGATCTTCACCGGGAGTCTTCCAGCTTACCGAACATGATGCGGTCTGAACTCCCTTTGTGGTCGCTCTGACTGACTGCCAGCCAGATGGTGCCGCGGTGCTCATGGAAGCTCGGGTATTGGAAGGAATTGGGGGTCGCGAAACGGTACTTGCGTTCCCAGGTCATACCGTCGCGGGACACGTCGATATTGAACACACTCCGGTTGCAGCCATCGATGCATGAGTCTTCCTGCCAGCCGAGCTGGTAGACCCCGTCGAATTCCTCGAATGTCGGCTTCGACGGCAGGCCGTTCGGAACACATGACCTTTCCTCAGCAACACTCCAAACACGTCCGTCTTGGCTCGTCGTGAAATGGTAGTTGCCGTTCTCGTTGCGGCAGATCGCCATCCACGTGCCGTCCGGCAGGCGGTTGACCGCGGATTCGCTGAGTTGCTCCGTCTGCGGTTCGTTGTAATGCCCCAACACCTCGAACGTGACGAAGTCATCATGCAGCAGAGCTAGCGCATTCTGTCTGCCGGGGTAGTTGTTCAATGCGACGTAGATCCTGCCGTCGAACTGCTTGAACGAATCGAAGGGATAGAAGCCTGACGCTTTCGCCGGCTTGGTGAACCCTTGGGCGGCGGCGTCCGCATGGAAGGGCCGGGGTTGCATGTCGAAGCCCCCGGCGGCTGTTTTGAGTTTGGCCTTGTGGATGCTGCCGTCGAAAGTCTGCCGACCGAGGTCGAAATCGCGGTACCAGATCTGCTCCTCGTACCCCGCTCCTTGGCTTGCGAAGAAGCAGCGAAGAGTCTGCTCGTCGATCTGCAGGATGCGAGGCACGAAACACATCCCTAGGGGAAGCGTCACGTTGTCGAATGCCTGCTCGGACTTGGCCAGTAGATGGGTCTTCTCGACAGCGAGCGTTTCCAGATTCACGACAGTAAGCACGCAGTACTCGTGTACCCCTGCCCCATGCCCTGGCTCGACGTCGTTGTCGTGCTCGACGATGTATGCATGACTCTCCACGCACACGAACTCCGCATCGTGTGCTCCTTTCACGCACGGTGCGCTCACTCTGATCAAGCCTGCCAAGACGCTGTCCCCGGCCGCTTCTGGATCCCACCCCAAAGGCAAGAGCCCTTGTCCTTCAATCGGCTGCATCTGAGACATCTCCATTCTGCACTGCGTAAAACATGGGCCACGGCGTTCTTCCCTGCACTCCCCCGCAATCGGCAGGCCAGCCCAGGTTCCGAATGTAACTCTGACCAGCCTACCTTCTGCCAGCTTGGCGCATAGTTCCAGGTAGAATCATGCCATCGAAAGCCGACACTGCAAGCTCGGAGGCGACCGTCAAGGCCTGGCCAGATGAAGCGTGGGGCCGCCTCACACGCTACATTCCCCTGCCAACAGAACCGATGGCGGTTAGATCGCGCGAACATGAGGGAAAACGGGCACATGACAGACGTGTTGAGCAAATGGACGCTACGGGGGTGCGTAAGCAGCCTGCTCATGTGTGCGAGTCTGGCGGTTGGCGGGCCGGAGCCTAGGAAAGAGGTCCGGGTCCTGACAATCGGCAACAGCTTTGCCGATAACGCGCTCAGGCATCTTCCTCGGATAGTCACCGCCTCCGGCAACAGGCTTATCTACGCAAAAGCCAATCTGGGAGGATGTTCGCTGGAGCGACACTGGAAACACATGAAGGCACACGAAGCCAGTCCCGACGACCCGGCTGGCAAGCCCTACAGAGGCAAGAGCCTCCAGGAACTCCTCTCGGGAAAGCCCTGGAACGTGGTCACGATTCAGCAGGTCAGCTGGCTGAGTCACGACCTGAAGACCTATGAGCCCTACGCCGGCGAGCTTTGTGCCACCATTCGCAAACATGCTCCTCAGGCCAAGATCATGCTCCACCAAATCTGGGCCTATCGTGACGACGATCCACGCTTTGTCCCGGCGAATGAGGGCAGGGCCCCGCATACCCACAGACTGATGTATGAACAGGTACGTGCGGCCAATCACGCAACCGCCTCGACGTACGGCCTGGACATTCTGCCCAGCGGCGATGCCATGTACCTGGCCGATACGGACTCCAGGATGGGATTCCAGCCCGATCCCACCTTCGACCGCAAGGCTGCACAACCGAAGAAGCTCCCCGACCAGGCCCACTCCCTGCACGTCGGCTTTGCCTGGCGCTCCAAGAAAAACCAGAGAGACGTCCTCGAACTGAAATACGATGGCCACCATGCCAACCGGAACGGGGAATATCTGATCGGCTGCGTCTGGTTCGAGTGTTTTTTCGGCGACTCGGTGGTGCCCAACACCCATGTACCGAGAAGCATGGCCCCAGACTACGCCGCCTTCCTCCGTCGGACCGCACACCGGGCTGTCGAAAGCCTGAAGCAGGAGGGGTTTCTCCACGACGCTCCGGCAACCATAGAGGCCCCGCCCCGTATGAATCCGGACGTGCCCCAGGCCGGAACGTACCTGATCGATCTCAACACAACTGCTGAGGCAGCTGGTGGCGTGTACGCAGAGCATCCCGGGGGAGCGTCTGCCTGGAACATCTATGCGACCCCCGCTGATATCGACGGCAACGCCATCAGCGACACAACCGGATCCAAGAAAACGGGGATCTTCCTCGACATCACCGGCACAGTAACGGATTCAGCTACGAAGGCCACCGACATCTTCAACAACACGACCGGCGGGCCCGCTTGGGTGACCGGCGACGGGGAACTGAAGACCGCGGCGGCCGCAGCGGACTATTTCTACACCAGAGTCAATGAGGAGGGCATCCAGTCATTCACGCTTACCTTCGGCAACCTGAAACCGCGGAATCGTGTATCCATCGACGTTTGGTTCTCCCGCGGGAGGGCGGGGAGTGGTCGCTACGACTACTCCCTCAACAACGGCAGGATCTGGTTTCCCTTCACCGTGCTGGAAAAGAACGGTACGGTCTCGACAACTGGTGGATGGAACGCAAAAAGCACGGTGACCAGGCCGTTCTCCGGCTCCACGGATGGGAACAAGGAGGCACGCTACATGAACGCCTCTGACGTCCTCCTCACCGGACCATCTCTGCAAATTCGGGTGATGGATAGTAGTGAGAGCAAGCACTGCTGGTCCGCAATATCGGCCGTCAGGCTGCAGGTCTCAGAGTAGACAAATCCGGGATGCAGTCCTATTCATTGACTTTGTGTGCTCCTGCCAATGATCGGGCCGAGCCTTTGACCGCGGCGCACAGGTCAGTTTCTTCGGGGGTCTGTAAGCACCGCGACATCTTGTAGCGCATCGCACAGAGACCGCCAATGGTCTGCTCTCTGTCAGGTGAGGACGACGAATGAGTGAACATCGCATCAGAGGACTGCTCAGCGATCCCCCGAACGAGTATCGGCCCGTGCCGCAGTGGTCGTGGAACGGCGATCTCACGAGGGAACGGATCACTGAACAGCTCGAGCAATTCAAAGCCCAGGGCTGCGGCGGCCTCTTCACGCACGCACGGCCCGGACACATCACCGGCTACCTGACGGAGCGTTGGTTCGAGCTCTGGGAGTTCGCTGCCGCTGAGAGCGAGCGCCTGGGGCTGGACTTCCACATTTACGACGAATTCATGTGCCCCGGCGGAGTGGCCGGCGGCAACGTGACGGCGCAAGACCCAACCTTGATTCAAAAAGAACTGGTTCTCCGCAAGGTTGGCTGTGGAGACCCCGTGTCACATGCGGATGTGCTCGCGTGGATCCGCCTTGACCCGGACAGCGGCGCAGCGCGTCCGGCCGAGGAAGAGAACGCAACGCATGAGATTCTCCTCACCTGGTCGGCGACAGGTGACGGCGGTTTCCCGAGCCCGGACCTCTGCCGTCGCGAGACGACTGAGGCATTCATTCGGCTCACGCACGAGCGCCTGGCTGAGACGAGCAGCCACCGCTTCGGTCGGAACGTCCGCCTTATGTTCTGCGACGAGCCAATGCTGCTGACCACCCGCCAGGGCTTTCCCTTCTCGCGATTCCTGGTTCGAGAGTTCAGGAACGATCACGGCTACGAGCTGCTCGACAACCTGATTCCCCTCTGCTTCGCCACGGATGGGGCACACCACGTCCGGCACGATTTCTGGTGGACGGTGAATCGACTGTTCAACCGAAACTTCATGCAGCCCCTGAACGACTGGTGCGAGAAGCACGAGTTGCTGTTTACGGGCCATCTCATGGAACACGAATGGCCCTGGCCCAATCGCAACCCTGACTGTATGGCCGGCTTGCGCTGGATGCAGGCCCCCGGCGAAGACCTTCTTGGCTTCCAGTACGCGCCAACGGACCTGACCAGTAATGCGCTGTACGTGATGAATCTGAAGGAACTGTCCAGCCTCGTGAATCAGCTCGACCGCGAGTGGTGCATGGTTGAGACGTCCGGGGCTGCCGGGTATGGCGCGGCGTTCGAGCTCTTCAAGCCGTGCGAAGACCTCGCCCTGGCGTTCGGCGTGAACGTGATCGATCCCCACCTCAGCCACCAAACGGTGGCAGGCATGCGCAAGTACGACTGGCCGCAGACGCTGTCCGACCACAGTCCGTGGTGGCAGCGCTACCGGATGCAGGCCGACCACGTCAGCCGGGTAAATGCTGTGCTCAGCCAGGGGCGCGAGGTCAACCGCGTTCTTGTCCTGCACCCCACGACAAGCGGCTGGCTGCACTACACCGGACCCTCCTTCGATCCGGGAGATCAGGCGACGGTGGCACTGGAACAGCTGCGGACCTCGCAGACGCAGCTTGTCGCCGCTCTTTACGGTGCCCAAATCGACTTCGATCTGGGCGATGAGTTCATCCTCGAGGAGTTTGGACGCGTTGCGAACGGCAGACTGGTGGTTGGCGCCCGTGAATACGACGCCGTTGTCATGCCCTCCGAGATGGAGACAGTGACGGATTCGACGCTCCGGTTGCTGTTGGACTTCAGTGAGGTGGGAGGGCGGTTGTACTCGCTGCGCAGCGCCCCGGCTCTCGTGAACGGCCGACCGACCGACTCCCCTGCCGCACTCGAGCGGTCCGTCGGTTGGACGCGGGTTGCGGACTGCAAGGAGCTTGTCGAGAAGGTGCGAAAGCATGTGATTCCCTACGTGAGTTTTCCAGACGGTTCGGCTCTACCGGGCGGAATTATCTGGCGCCGAGCCGTGTGTGATGACGGCGTGATCTGGTTCTTCTGCAATCCGTGGCAAGAGACGATCGAGTGCGACGTTCGGCTCCCCGCGGCCGTCCTGCGCGAACTGGACACCGGCACGGCAGAGATCCGGGACCTCCCGTCGGACCCGCACGACGGCTGGACCACGGCCCCACTGCGTCTGCTGCCTCGCGGACATCGGCTGCTGTTGGGCCAAACAGAGGAACAGGCGGCGACATGGACACCACAGGCCCCGATTGAGGCCGCCCCACGTGAGAGTCCCGCGACAGTGGCCGTGCCGTTAGCACTGATCGGGATTGAACGCGTTACTGACAACCTTCTCTTCGTCGACTACTGCGACGTCGAGGCGTACGGAGCGTCCCACACCGACATCAACACGGCGGCGGCCGACACGCTCAACTGGCGCTGGCAGGGCTTTGACGGAAACCCCTGGCACAAGCAATTCCGGCGCACCGTAATCGAGCAGCGGTCCGTACCGTACACCGAAGTGCTTGTGCGATACCGATTCACGGTGGCCAAGGGACTGGCCGACAACACCAGAAACTCGCTCGCGGTCTGCGTGGAGCGTCCGTGGCTCTACACGGTCAGTCTGAACGGCATAACGTTGGATGCTGACGCTGCCGAGAAGTGGTTTGACGAAGACATGCGCAGGCTCTCCGTCGGGCATGCCGTGAAGGAGGGTGAGAACGAGCTGCTCCTGCGTGCACAGCCCTTCCATGTTCTGTGCGAAATCATGCCCGTTTACGTCTGCGGTGATTTCGGGCTCACCGCAGCCGCCCGCGGGTATGACGTCGGCCTGGCCAGCCCCCTGGGACTGGGCGACTGGACACAGCAGGGCGCGCCTTTTTACCCAGGCGTCGTTCGCTACCGGTACGCGTTCACGCTCGCACAGGACGCAGCACGCCTCTGTGTTCGGGTCCCCGAGTGGCGGGGAGCGGTCGCCGTCGTCTATCTTGACGGTGAAGAACTCGGTCCAACGCCCCATCCACCGTTTGAGGTGCTCTCGAGCTCACGCGTTCCGGCCGGTTCGCATGAATTGGCCATTGATGTCTATGGTAACATGAAGAACATGATGGGCTCGCACCACCATGACAACCTGCCGTTGCGCTGGACGTATGAGTGCGCACCGGATCACATGCCCCCCGGCGCCGACTATCAACTCCAACCGACCGGTCTGCTGACAGAGCCCCAGGTGGCTGCGAGAGCAGCTCCTTGTCCAACGACCTGATTTCCCGCTCGGTCAACGGCTTTCCGGGCGCGTCACGTGGTAAGGACCACGCCATGGAGGGTAGATTGCTGGCAGCAGGTTGAGCGACAGAACGACGGCGTCTCACAGAAGGGGGATGACGGTTGGGGATGCGGAAGGAGCCGGTGGACGATCACGGCGACGATCAGGGTGGACGATCGGGGAACGGGATTCCGGTGTCGTAGACCGTAGTCGTCGCCGTAATCGTGAACCGAAGAGGACGAACCACATACGAGGTCGCTTCTGCTGACCTCGGGACCTCGGTCGCGGAGCATAGCGCTGTGCGACAATGCGATGATCACCAGGTGGAATGACTCAATGAAAACAGATTTCCAGAAGACGACACCCGAAGCCGCCGGCATTCCGTCCACGGCGGTCGCGGCCTTTATCGACCGGCTTGAGGACAAGACGCTTCCCATGCACAGCATTTTGGTGCTGAAGGGCGACCAGATCGCCGCCGAAGCGTACTGGAAGCCGTTCGACGAGAGCTTCCGTCATCGCATGTACTCCACCTCGAAGAGCTTCGTCTCTGTGGCCATCGGCATCCTGGCCGGCGATGGCAAGCTATCGCTGGATGACCGAGTGGTCGATTTCTTCCCTGAGTACAAAGAGAAATGCGCGCCGGTGCACCCGTACACGGCGATGGTCACTGTCCGCGACCTACTGAGAATGACGACGTGCTTCACCGCGTCGAATTACCCGCGCTTCGACGACTGGACGGAGGCGTTCTTCCGGATCACCCCCGGCCATATCCCGGGCAAATCCTTCCGCTACGACACACTGGGAACGGTGATGCTCTGCATGATCGTCCGCCGGGTGGCCGGCGTCGAATTCGTGGCATTCCTGCAGGAACGGCTCTTCGATCCCGTCGGCATGTCGGCGGGCATCCAGTGCATTCAGAGCCCCTGCGGCCACGACTGGGGCGGTTCCGGCGTGCTCTGCACCACGCGGGATCTGGCCAAGTTCGCCTATGTCTGCATGCACGACGGCAGATGGCATGGCGAACAACTCATTCCGGAGGCCTACATCCGCGACGCCACCTCGAGCCAAGTCGACAACACATTGAGTGTGTGTGCCCCCGAAAACCAGTACGGGTATGGCTATCAGTTCTGGCGGACCCGCTTCGGCTTTGCCTGCAGAGGCATGGGGAGTCAGCTCGCGGTCTGTGTGCCGGACAGCGACCTCATCCTGGTGACCACGGCGGACACCCAGGCCATCGCCAACGGGGACGGCATCATCTACGACGCGCTGGACAGATTCATACTGGCGAACATGCGGGACGCACCTCTAGCCGAGGATCCGGGGGCGCAAGCGGCCCTGCAAGCGAAGATCGCTGAGCTTTCACTTCGCACCGTGGCAGGAGCGACGCACTCACCACTCGCCCGGAAGGTCAACGGCAAGACCTATGTCCTCGACGAGAACAGCATGAAGATCACATACGTGCGTTTCACTTTCGAGGGCGACGAGGGCACCCTGGCCTACGAAAACGCCACCGGCGCGCACGAGATTCGCTTTGGCTTCGGCAAGCATGTGCGTCAGCGATTCCCGGAGACGCACTATTTCGGACGCACGATGATGCATCCGGGCAACCAGGGCTACGATTGCCATGCGTCGGCGGCGTGGCGCAGGAATGACTCTCTGGTGCTGTGCGTCTACGCCACGGACGAGTACTTCGGAACGCTGCGGATGAATGTCGTCTTCGATGGCAACACGGTGACTCTGCAGTCGGAGAAGTTCGCCGAGATGTTCTTCGATGAATACCAGGGCTTTACATCGGGCAAGGCCAACGCTTGAAGGAGACGACCGATGCAGGACACGTTGACAGGGACAGTGCGCGACCGACTCTGGATTTTCACAGTGTTCGCGGGTGCCGACGACGCAAATCTCGCCCTGGGCGGCGTCACGACCCCGTCCCGAATGACCCCCGCCGAGGGGGCTTTCTGCCTCGGCGTCCCCAATCTGCTCATGATCCGGTCAGGAGGGCGGCCTCCCGCCGAGCGGTTCGGCCAGTACGCGCAAGCGTTCCGGCCATTGCGTCGCGTTGTCTGGTCGATCGTAGGCAGCGGCGGTAGGCACGACGGCGATGAACTCAGCTTGGTTCTACCGCTTGCGCACGAGTTCGAGAACATTAGCGGCGTGTTCCTCGATGACTTCTTCGTGCGCCCGCCGCAAGGAGGCAACGTCTTCACCGGCGCGCTGTCGCCTGCAGAACTGGAAGCGCTGCGGCCACGCCTCAAGCTGCCGGATCGGACGCTGGAAATGTGGGTAACGTTCTATTCACGTGTACTGGACGCGACGCATCCCGGACACTTCACCGTCGACCTGGCCTTGAGCGAGTACCTCGACCGCTTCGACGTCGTCACGCTGTGGACGCGCGGCGACGAGCGCCTCAAAAACCTGCCGGAGTACGTGGACAGGCTGGCGGCGGCCTGCACGACGCCGCGCATCGTGCTGGGATGCGACTTCTGGGACTTTGTGAACCGTGCACCGGTCCCCATCGAGCTCATGGAGTACCAGTGCACACTGGGACTTGAGTGGCTCCGGCAAGGCCGCATCGCGGGCATGATCTTCCTGGCCAATACCTCAATGGACATCGGCCTGGACGTGGTCGATTGGACACGCGAGTGGATCGCATCCGTGGGCGACCAACCGCTGTCTGTCTAGAGCGCGACCACAGTCTGCGGCAGTGGCCTTTGGGGACAAACGTGTGGTGAGTACACAATGCTGAAACTGAGTTCAACGACTGTGGTCGGCCTCGTCTGTTGCGTCATGGCTTGTGGCCGGCCCACAGATGACGTTGCCTATCGCCTGGGTCTGATGCCGACCCCGCGCCAGATCGCTTTGAACGGAGACCGTATCGACCTTTCCGGCTGGCAGATCGTGACTCCGCCAACGCTACCACTGTGTCGAGTTGGGGCCGCGGAAATCAACCTGCGTATCGAGGAACTCGGTGGCAAGCCACTACAGATTGTCGACTCCCCCCAGTCAAGGCGGGGAAGAATCGTCGTCGGGCTGTGCAGTGGGGCCGCGGTCCGCGTCACTGCCAAGGCACTGGGGGTGGTCCTGACACGGTCGGATCCGGGGGAACAAGGGTACGTGATCCGCTGTGGGGAGATCGCAGGAGCGCCGGTCATCTTGGCTGGGGGCAGTGATGAACAGGGAGCGTTGTATGCATGCATCACGCTACGGCGAATGATCCAGCCGGTCCAAGGCAACGTGCGGTTGCTGTCGGGCAGCGTTCGTGATTGGCCCGACTACAAGATCCGGTGCAACGGTTCACTCAACTTGCAGTTGATCCGAGGCATGCGGCGGCCGGAAACGAGGGTACGAGCCGTGGCGGCGCTCAAGCGCGATATCGATTTCTGCCTGCGCCACAAGATCAATTACGTGCACACTCGCGGGCACTGGACGCGACCGACTCCCGATGACCGGGCCCGTGCTATCCGCCGGCAGATGGTTGAGGTCTCGCGCTATGCGCGGTCTCGCGGCATTCGCACGCGGGTCATCGGCAAAACGGAGATTGGCCGGTATTTGACGCCTGAACAGAGGAAAGGCGCTGTCGTCCGCAAGGCCGGAACGAGCTATGCCTGGAGTGCTCTGGACGCACACCGAAAGCACGCACGTGATTGGGCCGAGTATCTGCGGGATGCGCAGGTCGGCGTGTTCGCTTTGCATCCGGTCGATTCGGGCGGCTACCTGGATCCCGAGACATGGAGTAAGCGCGGCCCGCAGTGCAAAGCCACCTACGGTGATGATCGTGCCCGCGCAAGCCTCGAGCAGTTCAAGCTCTACTTCGACATTATCCGGGAGCAATGTCCTGATATCGAGTTGGAGGCTGTGAGTTACCCTTATCACTACCAGTTCGCCATGCCCGAGTTCATAACGCAGGCCCAGGGCATGGGAGCCGATATGCCGAACATGGGGTGGGTGCGCGGCATCGAGGACTCCGTGACGGCGAGCCGAGTACAAAAACAGCTCAGTGATTACCATCGCCACCTGAGCGCTGGGTTGAGCGAGGATGTGACAGTTACGTTTCGTGAAGCCAGGCGCGATGTCTTTCTCGCCTGCGGCAAGCTCTACGAAGGACACCCGGTCACGATCTGGATCTATCCCGACCGCAACAAGGGGTGGCGTGGTACGTTCTGTCCGCAAGTGCGCATGACCAGGTCCTTCTGGCGCCCTCACATGCGGGATCACTACTTTGTCGCATCGAGTTGGACTCGTGGGAACGACGCTCGGGTGCAGCGCCTGGCCCAGCAGGAGTATCTGTGGTGTGTGGATCAGCCGGACGCCTCGAGTGAGTTCACAGCCAACTCCCGGTGGTACGAAACGGAGGGGTGTGATATCACCGCGTTCCAGCGCGAGGTCCTGATCCCGCGCATCTGCCGCATTCTTTACGGTGCTGCCGCGCCACCATTCCGCGACCTCGTCACCGCGAACGTGAGTCTCAATTACGTACTCGAGCCCGGAGCCATCGCCTCGGAGCGCGGCGAGAATATGGCCACTTCCCTCACGTACATGCGCAAGCAAGCCGATGCCTTTGCACGCCTTCACCAGAACTTCGCCGAGCTGGCTCCGCGTCTGGACAACACTCCCGACCTGCCAGCCGAAACGGTGGCATGGAGTCTGTATTGGCTCAAGTTCACGGGGCTCTCCGCGATCAAAGCGGAGCTGGAGCTTGGCCTCGGTCAGTGTCGCGAGCTCCTGGCGGCCGGCAAGTCCGAAGAAGCGCTGACACAGGTAGCGAAGCTACGCACGCGTCTGGACGGCCTGCAACAACAGTGTGACGCAGTCCACGGCCTGGTAGACCGCGATCCGCGACACACGAAGGAATCGAGTTACAGCCGCAGCGTGGACAACCTGCTGCACAGGTTCCGACCGGCTGGTTACGGCGCGGTACTCGAGCAACTCGAGCAGAAGGCCACGACTGCTGCGACGATGGGCGTTATCCCCGACCACATCGCTGAGCAACTGAGTCGCCGTCGGATTGAAGTGTGCCGCTTCAAGCCGACGTTTGAGCTCAAGGTCGATGGCAAGCGCGGTGAAGGCGGCTGGATGAGCTCGCAAACGGTCGACTTCTTCACTGCCGACAGCAAAACGCTCGCCCAATTCGAGAGCCGCGTGTGGATTTTGTGGGATGACCAGAGCCTGTACTTGTACCTGGAGGCCTTCGATCCGTTTGCGCTACGGCACAAGCCGAGCGTACCGGCTACCAAGCACGACGGAAGCGTATTCCGTGATGATTGCTTCGAGCTCTTCCTCGACACCAATGCCGACTTGAAATCGTACTACCATCTTGCGGTGTCGTCGGCCGGCGCCAAGTATGATGCCGTGAAGGTCGGCGAGGGCCGCCCCGATGTGGCGTGGGGCGGAGACTGGTCGGTTGCCACGGTGCGCGGCCGCAATTCCTGGATAGCGGAATTCCACATCCCCTTTGCCACTCTCGGCGGGGCGCCAAAGGCAGGCGACGTCTGGCGGGTGAACATGGCCCGACACCGAGCGGCACGCCCCGGCTCTCAGGAGACGGAAGACTCCAATATTATCACTGCCGCACGGAACCATCACCCGGAGCTGTTTGTGCCCATGACGTTCAGCCAGAGGACGCGTATCACCGAGCCCGCAAAACTGCGCGCCACACTCAAGAATGTGAAGCGCTACGATCAGACAACCACGTATGGCTATTCCACCTTCCTTGTCTTCAGCCCAACCGTCGAGAGCGATCGGTCACTTGTGGACCAGCGGGTCGTGTTCGAGGTGTCCGACACCACCGGGAAGGTCGTTGCGAAGAAGGAGTTGGCTGCCAGCCGCATTCCGGGACGATGGTCGGCAGTCAAACCGGTGATGATGGACTTGGGACAAGCCTACAAAGGCGATCTCACCCTTGCCGCGTCTTGTGGCGGCAAAACACGCACCCGCGAGATTCAGTCGTTCCTGATCGGCCCGAAGGGGAAGGTCAGGGACGCAAAGTAACGTCCGCCTCGACCGCCTGTCGTTGACGGAAGGACACCACCGGATGGATACACTTTTTCGAACAATCGACTTGGCACTGGGCGAGGAGATCGCGACCGTGCTGACCAACGGCGTCACGGTTACGCTGAAGCTACTCGGCATGGACACGCAATGCGACGAACTCAGACAGGCCATACGCCACGTCGATCTGAAGGTCGCCATCGACGGGCAAACGTTCGACCTGTGCATGGGCAATTACCACATGCCGATCACGGCGGAACCGGTGCGGATCGACTGCCCGATCACTCGGCTTCTTGCTGCGAACGTGAACAGGGCTGACCGCATCGCGATACGCAAGGACGCTCGGTTCCGGCTGTGGCCTGCAGACTCGCCACTCACGCCCAAAGGCACGTTCATGATGCCGATCAAGCAACGTCTGTTCTGCTCAGCCACACAAATGGGACACGCACCGACGTGGGTGGATGCAGGGGAAAATCCAGCGGCAAAGGGAATCTACTATCACAATGGGCTGGATTTTGGTGGTGCCGACGGCATTGACGAGGTCATCAGCTCGAGTGATGGGATCGTGATCTGCCGGGGGGACAAGTACCTCGAAGAGCACTGCCATGCCATGGTTGAACCCCGCTATGATCGCGTATACGTACTGGATGCAAAGGGGTGGCGCTACAAGTACAGCCACTTGGACAGCATCGATCCGGGGGTCACCTTGGGTGCCAAGGTAACGCTGGGCCAGACGATCGGCCACTTGGGCAAAGAAGGCGGTTCAGGGGGCTGGGCGCACCTTCACTATGACGTGGCTGCGATCGCTCCCACCGGCGAGTGGGATCTGCTCGAAGCCTATCCGTTCGTGGTTGAGGACTACTGCCGGCGATACCGGCCGGGTGTCGTGGCTATTGCGCGCCCTCAGCAGCTCATCCCAACTGGAGGCGTGGCCTCCCTCGATGGCTCCCGCTCGTTTTCCAGTTGCAGAATCGCCACTCACGAGTGGATCCTGTCGGACGGCACGCGCCATCAGGGGGCGCAGGTGCAGAAACGGTATGAAAAGAAGGGCGAATACAGTGAGACGCTCAAAGTGACGGACGAACGGGGCCGGGTCTCGTACGACTTCGCGACCATCCTGGTGAAAGACCCGACGGATGTCGCGCCCGGGAAAGGCGCAACCCGCTCACCCTACTTCGGGCACCATCTCCACCTCGCCGCGTACCCCACGCTGGGGCTGGCTGCAGGCACGCCCGTGACCGTGTTCGTCCGTGTGTTCAGCACGGAGCACGGTGAGGAGCGTCTCGACTTCGGCGACGGCTCGTCCCCAGTGTTCGTCAAGAGCCATGAAGGCAAGCATGATCGCCACTTCAAACCGGGGTACGCCATGAGCAGGCACGTGTACGACGGGCCGGGCGATTACATTGTCACCGCCAGCCGAGACGACGAGGAAGGCGCGACGGCAACCCAGAGAATCTGGGTCCACGTGGACTGATCCGGATGGCTGAAAGGACGCCCAAATTTGATGCTGTTCTTGCTGAAACAGACCGCCCGACGTGGCCGGAAAGACGCGATGAGAAGCGTAGGTAGACGACTTGTGTATCCGACTATCACGGTACTCATGATCGCTCTCGGCCTCAGTGAAGGAAGGTCAGCCGTGAACGGGCGCACAAAGGAAACCGCCAGGTACCAGGTTCCTCCTGGTGTCACACCGCCCCGGATGGCCAACGCTCCGGCATTCAGCATTCCATCCGGAAACGGGCCTCGGTTCTATCTGAACGACAGGGAAATCAGGAACCTGAGGGAGGCCTATGCCGGCGCTGGCGAAGCCGCCCTGCCGTTACAGCAGATTGTCACCCATGCCCGGGACCTCCTGGTAAAGAAAGTCGTCATCCCCCCAAAGGGGGGCCAGCACAGTAGCCACTACAACTGCCCCAACTGTGAGCGGAAACTCCGCCCGGCAGCTGACGGGGAGGGACATGCGTGCCCCAAGTGCAAGACCGTATACACCGGCTCGCCGTATGAAGAAGCGTACTATGACAGGATACATAAGAGCATCTGCAAGAATGCACGCCTGTGTGCCCAGGCGTACATCCTGACCGGGAACGAAGAATTCGCCCGATACACTCGGGGCATCTTGCTCGAGTATGCGGACAGATACCTGACATACGAGCGACATGACCATCGTATGCGCGGAGTGGGAGAGCAATCGCACCGGAGCGGTGGCCATCTCTTCGCCCAAACTCTCGGTGAGGCCTATGCCATGTCGCAATGGCTTGGCCCTGCCTTTGACATGATCTGCGGTAGCAACGCATTCGCCCTCGCGGACCAGAAACGGGTCAAGGACGGTCTCATCCGCCCCATGTTGACGTCGATCTTCCGGTTGCCGGCCGGGAAGTCGAATCACCAATCCTGGCACAACGCCGCCTACATACTCGGCGGCGCAATCCTCGACGAGCCGGAGTGGATTCAGTTCGCCATCTGGAACCCAAAAAACGGCTTCCACTATCAACTGGGGGCATCAGTCAGTGAGGTCGGTCTCTGGCAGGACGGCGGTTGGAGCTACCACTTCTATGCCCGCAAAGCACTACTGGCAATCGCCGAGGTAGCCCGACATCTTGACATCGATCTCTGGGGGGAGGAACAGTTCATGCGGATGTTCCTTCTACCTGCCGCCTATCGCCTCCAGAACGGACACTACCCCAACTTCGGCGACGCCCACACGTCAGACAAGGTTGTGAGGAGAGAAGGCGAAGAAGAGTCATGGGCAGTCGCGAACGATCCCCGGCTGGCCATCATGCTCCCGGAAGACCTGAGCTGGGAGAGCATCCGTGTCGGTCGGACAAAAGAGGTGGATCGGCATTCGTACTCAGCGGGGAGCGCGCTGTTTGAGAGCAATGGGCATTTCATCCTCCGCGGCGGGAAGCCCGGGACCATCGAGCTTGCCGTTCTGTACGGGAAGCACGATGGCTGGCACAGCCACTATGACAAGAGCTCATTTGTTCTCTATGCCCGTGGGAAAGAGCTGGGGGTTGACCCGGGGAAGAAACACAATGTCAACTACCCCGGAGCTCTGCATCAGACCTGGCACAAGGCATCGCTCAGCCACAATTTGGTGACAGTTGACGGAAAATCCCAGGCGTCATACGACGTTCACTCCGCCAGTGGTGGTGAGCTTCTGTGCTACAACGACGAGGGGGGCATTCCCGTTGCAGGCTGCACGTCTACAGAAACCTACCCCGGGGTAACCGTAAACAGGTGGCTCGCGGCAGCTCCACACTATGCCCTGGTGATGGATGACCTGTCCTCGGACAGTGAGCATCTCTACGAATGGTGGTATCACAACAAGGGAACTGAGGCTCGCTGCAGCGATGCAGACAGGGCAAACGGGGATGCCACATCAGAAGCGGACCTCGGTTTTGTGTATGTCCAGAACGTCAAGCGCGGCAGTTCGCGAGAAACGATCGAAGCCTATTTCGACCATGGAGAGCTGACCGTTCATGTCATGCTGGCACGAGGCGGTAGAACTGCAATCCTGACCGGTAATGGCCCGTACACAACGCCCGCAGACCGAGTGCCGCTGATGCGTTTCGGCCGCCGGGGAGGCGCTGTTCGGTTTGCCGCGGTCATAGAGCCCCGGAAGGTGTCTGAGGAGAATTACGTCCGCGACATCGTGTGCAAGCCAATACAGGGGGGGAACCTGGTCATCGTGTCCCATCAAGACGGCTCAGACACGTACCGACTCCGCCCCGATTCGGCCTCGGTAGAGGTCGTGCGTTAGGGCACTTCTACCTGGTTACTGCCTATCCCCTACCCTCCGGAGATGCTCCTCGAAGAAGGTATGCATAGCCGGGCTTGTTTGGGCACGCTTCTGCCCCATCACACCGTGCCCGGCATCCTCGAATCGAAGGTATGTGATATCCGCGTCGACTGCCTTCATCGCCTCATAGAACTCATCCGTTGAGTCGATGAAGACCACCGTGTCTTTGGCTCCGTGCACGAGCATGATCGGGGGCACTCCCCCGCGGACATAGGATGACGGGGAAGCCCGCCGGGCAACGGCCCTGAGTTCCGATTCCGCCTTGCCCCGATCCATGCCTCCGGCGAGCTTCCGGTAGACACTCGCGGCACGCTTGCTGTGAGTCGCGTGCAGCATGTTCCCGACCGCACCCGAACAGACTACCGCCTGAAGTGCGCTCGAAAACTCCTGGTAGGAGCCGTCACCTTCCAAGTCCTCCTCCTCAGCGGTGATCGCTGCCGTCAGCGCCAGCGTCCCACCCGCGGAGTTCCCGTAGGCCCCGATCCGGTCGGGGTCAACGTTGTACTGCTTGGCGTGAGCTCTCACCCAACGGATGGCGTTCTTGACGTCATAGAGGCAAGCAGGAAACGGTGCGTCTCTGATCATGCGATACGTCGGCGTAACAGCAACGTAACCCTTTTGGGCGAAAGCAAAGGCCATTCTCGAAAAGCGATAGTGATCGCCCCCGGTCCATCCTCCGCCATGCACCAAGACAATCACTGGACGCGGTCGGACAGAAGTCGCCTTAGGACGGATGACGTTCAACACCCACCGAGGGTGGCCTGCCCGATAGTGGATGTCCCTCTCGAAAATGACGCTGTCAGGAGCCGTTGGGATATTGGTCTTGCTCGGGACTTCCGCAACCGCCAATTGAGTCCCGGGCACCACCATAAGGAGTACCAATGACGCGATGGATCGCATAGTGAGTCCGTTTGGTTCGCTTCGAAAGAATGCTCTGTCAAGGCAACAATAGTCTCACGGAACATCGCCAAGTATGCCATAGCTGTGGGTGTTTTCCACGCGATTCAGATCCACATCCGCCCCCGCCCCCGCTGGCAGTCCTTGCGTTCCGGGGACAACACCCCGGATCGGAAGCCGCCTTGTCCTGAGCAACTCACTCCAACGACACTGAGCGGCATCTTCATCGAGTTCGCTGCTGCCGGGCCTTTCTGAAGCTACATTAGCTTGAGGCGAGACCTCCCTCCTGTACGGTCTGCATTCCCTCCACGATTCACGTGAAAGGGCCCAGGGGAACGCGGGCCGCAAAGCTCTGGCATGGTCCGCCCCCGATACGTCAACGAACCGACGGACAAACGAATCTTCTCACGGGAGTGACGCATGAAGAGGACATTTCAGATGACAGTGATTCTCGCGATGGTCGGCGCCCTGGGGGGTGCGGCTGAGACGCCGCTTTGGGATCTGGCCACGAGCACGATTCCGGCCGTGCTGCAGTCGGGAGAAATCGAGCGGGTGGGCAATGAGATCACCTTGAAAGATGGCGCTGCATTTGCCGTTCCCGCCGAAGCGTTCCCGGATCAGAGGAACTTCACCGTCCAGGTCACAGCGTCGATACCTGAGTTGGTGAATGGCACCGTCTTCCCGGTGATGCACAAACAGAGCGCCGGGGACGATGGTTTTTCCTTCTCAATGAGCTACAAGGACAAACCGTACTGGGCCCGCCGCCTCTACACCGTTGTGAACAACATCGTCATGTCTTCCATTGGGATCGGCGGGCAGCGGGGACCGCAGGTCAACACGCCCTACACGTTCACCGTGGCCGTCCGCAACGGCTTTGCCACGTTCTACGTCAACGACAGGCCGTACAAGACGTGCTACATGGAGGTCATTCCCAACGACGAGCCCATGTGGATCGGCCGGGCGCAAGGGAAGAAGGCAAAGCCCATGACAGTGGTGATCAGCAGCGTCAAGGTCTACGGCCCAACGTTCGAGTACGTGTCGAAGAACGAGCCCAAAAGCAAGTATCCCCGTGGCGTCGTAGCCGGTAAAGGCTGGGCGCTGGACATCCCCAAAATCGAGCATCCGGAATGGCCGAAGGTGTTGATCTACGGCGACTCCATCTCCATGGGGTACCGGAGGACCTTCATCCCGGAGATGCTGAAGCAACAGGTCTACGTTTTCCACTGCTGCCATTTCATCAACGGCAACGTGCCCAAACCCGCGATGGAAGAGATGGCCGGTCGTTTTGAGTTCGATGCGGTCGTCTTCAACAATGGACTCCATTCCTTGCACTGGACTCCGGACAAGGTCTCCGACCAGGTTGTCCATGACCGGATGCGTGACCTCGCCCAGTGTTTCAGGAAGGGCGCCCCCAAGGCCAAGATTTACTATCTGATGACAACACCTCACACGGCCGCGCGCCCCACGTCGAACGAGCCGGTCAACAGTCTTGGGGACAAGGACGATGTCGTGGTCAGGCTAAATACCATCTCCGAACAGGTCATGAAAGAAGAGCAGATCGAGATCATTGACATCTACTCCGTATTTGCCGAGCGCCTCGAGCTGGCATCCGGAGACGGATACCACTGGCGGGGGCCGGCCTATCAGACGATCAGTGAGGAGATCACCAAGAGAGTCCTACCGGTACTGGGGAAGAAGTAGGTTGGATATGCGCATGTCGAAACGAGTGATTTTGATTTCAGTCTTGCTGATGTGCCGGCTGCCGGTCGCGTTGGCAGCAGAGCGCCCCGTTAGCCGGGTAGAGGGCGTGTATATCAGCACGGGGGACAGTCACTTCCTGGGCGGGTCACTGCCGGTTGACTCACGCGCGTCCATTGAGGCGGCCTTCGACATGCTCAAGCATGTCTTCGGGATCAAGCGTATCTACTGGCGAGGCCTCCAGGAAGCGGCCTGGATGGAGGTCATGCATGTGCGTGAGGAGAACTTCCGGAGCGCCAGCTTCCATCACTGGTCGCACCAGTTGCTTCGGGAACACGATCTCGAGAAGCTGGCAGTGCAGATTGCCCATGCGAAGGGATTGGAACTCTGGGGAGTCGGTACACTGGGTGATTGGGGTGCCACGCCCGAGACCCCGAGCTTTACCCAATTCCCTATGTCAGCTGAAGCCCGGTTCCGCATTGAACACCCCGAGTGGGCACCGGTCGACAAGTACGGATATCGCCGTCAGGGCGGTCCTGTGGAGCTCGCCTACCCCGACGCTCGCGACGCCCTGGTGGATGTGCACACCCGCCTGACCCGAGCAGCCGGGTACGACGGAATCATCTTTCTGAGCTATGTCGAGAACTTCAGTACGCGTTTCCCGGATGAGTTCGGCTACAGCGATCCCATCGTCGATGAGTTTGAGCGTCGGTATGGAGTCAACATTCGGAAGCACGATTTCACCCGCTATGCCAGCCGAGCCGACTGGTACCGGTTGCGCGGCGAGTATCTGACCCAGTACCTGCGGGAACTCAAGGCAGCGTTGGCTCCCGATGGTACCAAACTCGGCATGTTCGTGAACCCACGCACCCCGCGGATGCCTGGCCTGTGGGCCACGCTGCCCCACACCTATTTCACGATCGGGAAGTTGTACTTTGACCTGGACACCTGGGTTGAGGACGACATTGTGGACCTGCTGGCCATCTACGGTGGCTCGTCGCGTGCAGTGCAGGCCAAAACAGTCAGGGATTGCCTGTGGATGACACGTGATACGGATGTGTCCGTGTCATTCGTCACCACCGGGCTCACCGATCCCGTTTGGCAGCCCATCTTTGCGCGAGGCCTGGGGGCGATCTACGCTGCGGGTGAAGATCAGCACTACCTGTTGCGCAGCCGGATTCCGGCACAGACAGCCGAGGCCCTCACATCCGGAACGTTGTACGAACAGATGCGTTTCCTGAGCCAGGTGATCGACGGAGAAGCAACCGTGGCATCCGCGGCGGTGATTCCCTTTGCAGCGCACGAAAACATGCTCATGAGGCGACTCGCGGTGTTCGCCCTGGGGCGTCTCAAGGACCCGGCCGCTCTGCCGGTCATTGAGGCGGCGCTCACCGATTCGGAAAACGGGGTTCGCTGCAAAGCCATGCAGGCTCTGCGCGATGTCCATCGACCAGAGAGTACCGCCCGGATCATCGATTGCCTGGCCCAGTTCGGCAACCACCCCCTGGGAGAGATGGCCCGCGACACGATTCCACGTCTACGGCCCTTCCCTCGTGAGGAGTTGACTGAGGCAGCACTCAACCATGGCAGTGCTGATGTCCGCCGCGCCATCATCCGCGCCTTCGGGCGTGGCCCGGCCACAGCGGATGATCTCCCACTCCTGAAGCAAGCGCTGAACGACTCAGACCGATACGTACGTGCCGCTGCGATCCGGACGCTGGGGACCGTCCGAAATTGCCCGGAGGCCGTTGAACTCATTGTGGAAGCGTTGAACCATGACGATGTGGCCATGTCAAACCGGGCCGTGGACGCGTTGGAGAACACGATCAAACGGCGTGATCGCGACACGCTCGAGCTCCGCCCCCGGATGCTGCAAGCGGCGGTCGGCCTGTTCCGCAAGATGGGTGATGGCTGCAAAAGGGCGGATCGCGACTGGGGCTACCGCAGTGCCGGGAATGCACTGCTTGCCTTCGGGGACGATGGTGAAGCGGCACTGCGTGACTTCATGGATCAGAGCGCGGACAAGCGGCTGGCCGAACTGGCTTGGCGCGTACTCTATTTCCGCGAGAAGGCAGGTGACAATAAGTTCAACATCATCACCGAGAAGGAGAATGAGGAAGCCTTCAAGGCGCGTCCGGCCTGG
>Ga0209045_1001229_pt1 | contig 24432 bp, 23 predicted proteins | sample SaaInlLV_10m_DNA_4_FD_184664 | JGI IMG/M metagenome (GOLD analysis project Ga0209045, IMG submission 184664) | Marine microbial communities from expanding oxygen minimum zones in the Saanich Inlet - Saanich Inlet SI072_LV_200m_DNA (SPAdes) (version 2) | ecosystem: Environmental > Aquatic >...
GGCCATCCAGGTTGCCGAGTCCTTTAAAACATATGGGGCAAAAATGAAAGGCCTGAACGTATTATCAGTATACGGAGGACAAAGTTACGGGATCCAGTTGAACCAACTCAGACGAGGTGTCCATGTCGTGGTGGGAACGCCCGGACGACTCATGGATCATATGCGTAAAAAAACAGTCTCCTTTGCAGATCTATTCTGTGTGGTCCTGGATGAGGCCGATGAAATGCTTCATATGGGATTTATTGACGATGTGGAATGGATTCTTGACAGGACACCGGATGATTCACAGACCGCTCTATTTTCAGCAACCATGCCCATGCGCATCCGAAAAATTGCCAAAAAATATTTGACCACCCCAAAAGAAATCATCGTCCAACCAGACACAACAGAGATTGACACCATTAACCAGCAATACTGGATGGTAAATGGGACTAAAAAAACCCAGGCTCTGACACAGATCCTGGAGGGTATTTCTTTTGACGGAGTGATCGTGTTTACAAAAACAAAGACGGCTACCCTTGAAGTTGCAAAAGCACTTGAAGACAAAGGATTTAAGGCTGAAGCCCTGAATGGAGATATTGCCCAGAACGCCAGAGAAAGGACTGTCAACCGGTTGAAAAAAGGATATATCGATATTCTGGTGGCTACAGACGTTGCTGCCCGGGGCCTGGATGTGGACAGGATCTCCCATGTAATAAATTATGACATGCCGCCTAAGGTGGAACCCTATGTTCACAGGATCGGCAGAACGGGCAGGGCCGGTCGCACAGGAGAAGCCATTCTGTTTGTTAACCGTAACGAACGGTGGATGCTTAAGGTTATAGAACGGGCCACCAAAAAGAACATCAAGGAAATTTCTTTACCATCCAACAAGGCAATCAATAAAAAACGGATGGCTGACTTTAAAGACTCCATCACAAAGACAATTGAATCAGAAGACTTAAGTGTTTTCCAGGAATTGATCGAGGGCTATGCCCAGGAACATGATGCTCCTGTAACACAGGTTGCAGCAGCCCTTGCAAAGCTTGCTCATGGGGATACTCCTTTTTTATTGACGGCCCAAAAAAATAAGAAAACAACAAAAGTCAAAACAAGTAAAAACCAACGGCCGAGCCTGAAAGACTTTTCCGAAAAAAGACGTCTGTCTGTTAAAAACCAAAAACCCGAACTAATTAAAAAGACATCCCCGCGAAAAGATGCGACTATCATCCCCCTGGAAACCGGTATGGAGCGATATCGCATTGAGGTGGGTCGGAGTCACGGAATCCAGGCGGGCAATATTGTTGGAGCCATTTCAAATGAAGCCGGTCTTGACAGCAAACATATCGGGCGAATTGATATTAATCAGGAATTTTCCTTTGTGGATCTTCCCTATGGCATGCCAACGGAAATTTTTAAGCTGTTGAAAAAAACATGGGTGAAATCTCAAAGGATGGATATTTCAAAGTGTGCATGAAAACCACCAACAGGGACTTGCTGATTCCCTATGGTGTGCCATATTTTGCATATGTTGGAATTGCTTTATTAAGTCATGACAGGCTTCCTGTTAATATTCATTATACCTTAAAAATCATCATTGTCCCTTTACTTTTATACTGGGCATGGAAATGGTACGCTCCTATAACCGGCCCTAAAAAAATCTTGGGCTCAATCTTTTATGGCATTGTTTTCGGGATTGCCGGCCTTGCAATATGGTGCCTTTTGATGGCCCCTTTTATAGAAATTACAGGTAATCCCTGGAGCAATTCAGGTTTTTTATTGAGAGTTTTTTCAGCTGCATTGATTGTGCCTGTGTTTGAAGAATTTTTTATTCGGGGATATATATTCAGGGTGGCGCTTCAATGGGATGTCATTAGAAAAAAAGATGCTATTGTTTCGCCGCTGAACGAAACCCTTGACAATAACCATATCAATGATGTCAAGCCTGGAGCCTGGAGTTTAATGGCAATAGGCATTTCAACCATTGCATTTACAGCAGGGCACCTGGTGGTTGAGTGGCCGGCTGCTGCGGCCTACAGCATATTGATGTCCATATTATGGATCATCAGAAAAGATCTTTTATCCTGCATGGTCGCACATGGGACAACAAATTTAACCCTGGCCTTATATGTTTATTTTACAGGTCATTGGGGATTCTGGTAAAAAAAATGCCAAAAGCGCCAGGGCCTGTCAAAAAGTTTGTGCCCGGCAAGATCATTCGTTATTAAAGATTTCGTTGGAAAGAATCACTGCTTCTGCGACTTCACGAATTGATTTTCTAGAATCCATACTTCTTTTCCGTATCCATCCATAGGCTTCATCACCAGTCATTTGCCGATTATTCATAAGAACCTCCTTGGCCTGTTCTATCTTTTTGCGGGCCTCCAGTTCTTCCTGAATCACACGGGTTTTAACCATAAGTTCAGTATTGACGATGGCAACGGCAGACTGATTTGCAACAACCCTTAAAAGATTGACTTCTGTATCGGAAAAATCATGGGGTGTAGCTGTAAAACAGTTTAAAACCCCAATCACTTTATCTTCTTTGGCTATTAAAGGGATGCCGACCATGGAAACCAGCCCAAGTTTTCTGGCCATCTCTTTTTCTTTGAACCGATCTGATTCCAACACATCTTTTAGAATCAAAGGTTTTTTATTGGTTACGACAAACCCTACAACACCTTCGTCCAGGTTAAGCGCCCTGTCTTTTATATAGTCAGGCGAAATGGACTGGGTCGCTTTAAGTCTTATTTGCGGTGGTTTTTCCTCTTCATTCACAATCCATAAAGAACAGATCTCAACACCTGTAACTTTGGCCGTCACCATTACTATCAGCTTTAACAGGTCTTCAATAAAAAGATCTGAAGTAATTGCCCGGCTGATGTCGGTCAATGCTTTTATATATCCATCATATGTCTGTTCCGGTTTATCCATATTCCCCTTATTATAAGCAAAAATTAACCTTTGTCGTCAATAGTAAAAATAATAAATCTCCTGTAACTATTCAGCTCTTATGTTTGAAACCGCCCTATCCGATGGATATTTTTGTTCGATGCTAAACGCTTAACCTCCTGCAAATATCCATCAGACAGGGCTCTGAGATAACGTCTTTTAACGGGCTAAACAATTACAATCTCCTTAATATTTAATTTTTCTATAGGGGTGCAGGGGTGCGTTGGGAATCAAGTCCCATATTCCACATGGACATGCCCCTTTGCAGAATCCGCATCCGATACAATGATCCGGATCTACCTTGTATTCAAAAGCTTGATCCTTAATTTGCACTCTTTCGATTGCGCCTTCAGGACAGACGGCAACACAGATGCCACAATCCCTGCATTGGCCACATGAAGCGCAATCCGCACCACAATCAGCCAAATTGCCGGCATCGTTTCTGGGATTATAATATTCCAGACTGATACGCTTTTTATCAACCTGTGGTAAAATATCGCCATGATCAGGGTTTTTACCACAAATTATCCTGTCAATATTTAGAGCGGCTCTTCTTCCTGCCCCAATGGCATCGGTAATCAAACCAGGGCCTACGACATCTCCAATGGCAAAAACCTTTGGGTCTGAAGTCCGGCTGAATTTATCGACACAGACAAATCCCTTTTCAAGGGTAATCGTTTCATCTATAAAATCAAGATCCGGGATATCCCCGATGGATATCACCACCGTATCTGCTTTTAAAACTTCACCATTTTGAAGCACTACGCCTTTTTTTGTAATTTCTTTTGTAAAGCAGGGCCATCTGAAAACAGCGCCAATATCCTGGGCATCTTCTTTTTCCCTGCCAAAGGCTGCAGGCTCCTGCACATCAATCATGGCAATTTCTTTAGCACCCAGTCGATAGGCCTCCGTGGCAACATCGCATCCAACATTTCCAGCACCGATGATGACTACTTTTTTCCCGGGCGTGACTTTATTTTTTTTAGAACTTTCAAGGAAATCATTTGCAAAAACAGCTTTTTCAATGCCTGGAACAGGCAGGGATCTTGGTCTTTTTGATCCAGCCGCAACAATAATAAAATCATAATCATTTTTAATTTTTAAAAATTGTTTACTGTTAATTGTCTGATTTAATTTTATATCTGAAATGACTTCTTTTACACGATTAAGCTCTGTTTTAAGCGCCTCTTCAGGGATTCGAGAACCGGGAATAACAGAGGTGATTTTTCCGCCAATCGTATCACTTGTTTCAAATAATGTGGCTGTATGCCCTTTTAAAGTCAAATGCCAGGCAGCAGAAATGCCTCCGGGGCCGGCACCGATAACAGCAATTTTCTTTTTACTTTTTTTATGAAATATCGGCGGTTTTACGTTTTCCCCGGCTTTTCCTAAAAGTCTTACATCAATGGGTGAATAATAATTTTGGTTCCTTGTACAAGATGCCATACAAGGGCTGGGACAAAGATATCCACAGACTGTCGCCGGAAACGGAGTGAATTCAAGGCCCATGCTGATGGCCTCATCAATATTATCAAGCCGGACCATATTCCATCTTTCCTGGACAGGAATTCCTGTGGGACAGGCTGCATGGCAAGGCGCCATATATCGTCCCTGTTCCCACACAGGAATATATCTTCTCAAATCGCCTTTTGTAATTAAAGGAATTGACCCTTTTTTTGTTTCCTGGAGATCGCCTATTAGACCTCCTTTGCCAAGTTCTTTGTCCCAAACCTGTTCTCTGAACCAGGACATGGAAGATTTCTCAGGTCCGCTTGCCTTTTCCTGGGGAGATTTTGCTTCAAGCAACTGCCATTGTGACCGATTTGAAAATAATGTTAACAGATCTTTTTTATTTATGTTTTCCAGGAAAACACCCATATGGGTGAGAAGCCAGTTCCAATCTTCATCAGACAGTGGCGACAGCTTGGCATCTTTTTGTGAAAATCCTTTAACACTGCCCCTGGCAAAGACTTTACCCCCCACCATGCCGACAAGGGGTCTATACCCTAATACCTGATCCTGCCCACCTGTATTGTGACCACAGATAACTGCAATGCCTCCGGCCATGAATTCTCCAAAATAATCCCCGGCAGATCCAAGTATCCAGAGTTCAGGCGGTTCAAATCTCGGATTTCTTTTGGTCATGGTCATGCCCCGGGCACCAATGGAGCCGCCAATAAAAACTTTACCCTGGGCAGCACCGTTCATTACACCATTGGAGGCATTGCCGTGGACAATAATTTCGCTGCCGGCATTAAGCCAGCCAATATCATCCGATGCCGGTCCCATGACTTCGATCCGGGTATTTGCATTGCCAAGAGATCCTGTTCTTTGCCCTGATTGTCCTGTAATCCGGATATGGACCTTTTCATTTCCTGCTTCCCAGAGTCGTCCACCAATACCATGCTGTCCAAAACCTTCAACTTCAATACTTCTGCGACCGTTTTTAATATGGCGATGAATGATCTCTTCTAAGACCCTGGAAGCGATTCTCTTATCATCTTTTTTACCGGGTATTTTAATAAATGCATCTTTATTCATTTTTGCCATTATTCACACCTCCCTAAACCACATACTTTATACTGAGGCGTTGTGCTGCAGCATGATCATCAATTCCAAGGGCATCCGACATCCCGATGGGAAGGGATGTTGATCGCCCAAGCGGGGCCACAATCTTTTTAAGCTCTATATCAAAGGAAACAAAAAGATCGACTATCCTCTGGGCTACATCTTCAGGGTCAAGCCGTCGGTAAAGCCTTGGGTCCTGGGATGTGATGCCTTTTGGGCAAATGCCCACATTACAGACATTACACCGATCTTCTTCCGTACCAAGACAACCGGCAGCCGTCTGCATGATATATTTTCCGATCTGGACACCACTGGCACCCAGCATGATCAATGCTGCTGCATTGGCAGCAAGATTCCCATTCTTTCCAATCCCGCCACCGGCAAAAATGGGAATTTCATTTTGTTTTCCTATTTTGACAAGATTCAAATAATTATCTCTAATGCAAGAAGCAATGGGATGACCCATGTGATCCATGGAAACTGTATATGCAGCGCCTGTTCCGCCATCTTCGCCGTCAATGGCAAGGCCCGAGGCAAAATCATTACGGGTCAAATTATTCAATACTGCAAGGGATGTTGAAGAAGCGGATATTTTAGGATAAACCGGAACCCTGAAACCCCAGGCCATTGACATGGATAAAATCATTTTCGCTACAGACTCTTCAATTGAATACTGGGTCTGATGGGTTGGCGGACTTGGCAGGCTGATCCCGGCAGGAACACCCCTTATGGCTGCAATGAGTTTGTTCACCTTGTGCCACATCAAAAGTCCTCCATCTCCCGGCTTTGCGCCCTGACCATATTTGATCTCAATGGCACACGGGTCTTCTTTCATATGGGGGATGGCATGGATAATTTCATCCCATCCAAAATACCCCGAAGCAATCTGGAGAATCACATATTTTAAGAACCTGGATCTGAGCAATCTAGGCGGACATCCGCCTTCTCCAGTGGACATGCGGACCGGCATCCCGAGCTCCTCGTTCAGATAGGCAACCCCCATCTGAAGACCTTCCCACATCGTTGGGGAAAGCGCACCAAAAGACATGCCGCCAATGATCAAAGGATAAATTTCTCTTACCGGTGGAATCCAGCCTTTTTCCCTCAATCGTTTAATGTTTTCCCTTGGAGAAAGGACCCGGCCCAGAAGGGTTCTCATTTCAAATTCATGTCGGCCGGCATCCAGAGCCGGATCCGTAAGCATTGAGATCCTGGTGAATTTGATCCTGTCCAGTATGGATTGAGAAGAATTTCTTCTTCCGCCGCGCCTTCTGGGAACACCATTTTGGTTGACATGAAATTTAAGTCTGTCCAATCCAGGGTTTTTTACAGCGGCAATGGCATCATTTGGACAAACCAATGTACACATTGCGCATCCAATGCAGGCATTTTCCACACAGGTCTTCTGACTTATGCCATAAAAGGTGTCATACTCGTTAAGCTGGTTTTTATCTTTTTTAATCGATGTTTTGATTTTTCTTTTTTGAAACACTTTCAGTTCAATGGCCTTGACAGGGCAGACCGCAGTACACTGGCCGCAAAGCGTACACCTGTCATTGTTATACACAATCTGCCAGGGCAGATCATTCAGGCTTAAAGAGGAAGGTTCAAGCTTGCGGTTTGACGACATATTTTTACCTCCTGACAGTCAGGGCTGACAATTGCTGTATCAATGTGCATGGGTTGTATATCTTTTGTTTTATCGCGATCTGGAATAACTGCATCAAGGCCGCAGATTTCTGAGGAAAATCCAAACATGCCGGGTTTGCCGCCAACAACTCCGGGACGAAGTTTTTTTCTGTCCTGGACCATGAACATGGAATGGTCCGGCAATGTACCGATGACACAGTTGGGACCATCAATAATGAGTGGGCGACAGGTTCTTTTCAGGTGTGAAAGGAACTTGGCATCAGGATGTTTTTGAAGATCATCTTCCTGTAAAGGGGTAATGACATGTTTATATGCATCAATCCCCAGATCAAGGCCCACCAATGAATAATGGAGGATATGAGCAAAGACTTCAGAATCTGATTGATACCCCCTGTATCCCGGAAAATCCCTTGAGGTAAGAAAATCCTTAATAGGTGTAAAAGCGGTATTTTCCCCATTGGTCATGGTGCAGTATCCCTTTATAAAAAAAGGGTGACAGGCATACAGATTAATCGCATAATTTGTGTTCTGCCTGCCCTGGGCCATAATGATCCTGGCATTCAGTTCTTTGCGTTCCAAACCCAGGTAACCAGCCAGTTGCATGGGATCACCGATTTCCTTTATCATGATGGTATCCGGCCAGAAAGAGAATACGATCATATCTTTTTTCTCCTCTCCCATTTCACGGATTTTCAGCCGGATCAACATCAGTCTTTTAGAAATCTCGTCCTGTTCAAGTGTATCCCATCCTTCGGGCAGTTCATAGGCTCTGATCAGGTACAAGCCTCTTCTGGGTATACCTTCAACCGCTTTTTTAGGTATCTTCAGAGAAATTTTGTATTTAGTAAGAAACCCTTGGTCCATCATAAAAAGATCCAGACGTCGGATTCCTTCTTCGCTGAATATACCGGAAAGAATCGGTGCCTCTTTCATCTCTTCAAAGGGACCGCCCAGACCCTGAAGCAAGAGCCCCATACCTGATCCATCATGACCTTCTTTCATTACGTCGAGGGCCTTGATGGCCAGCATTGGAGATACGGGTTCCTTGCTGGTAAGGGCAAACAAACGACACATTACATATTCTCCTTGTCCTTAAAGTATTCTAATATTTTGCTTAATTTTCCGGGGAAAGGTACTTAAGACTAACTTTCCAAAAACTTTAGTTTAAAAAGGAAGATTTGGACACAACTTTTAAACATAATATACAATTTATTTTAATTATTATTGACAAATAAAAGCCGCTTTCAGTGTCCGCACCCGCCTTCCTTTTTATTCTTTTTTATCTGACAGAAGTCAAACATATGGAACAGATTGAGTTTATCGTTTTCAAAAAGCTCCAAGTTTTCCAGGATGGTATTTTTCCGGGCTTGATAAACTTTAATATTTGATGACATAAGATTTCTTTGTGACCCGTCTCCCATACACCTTGTAACAACTGCATCGACCCGATCTTTTTTATTAAAGACACCTGTTTTACACTTAGACGCTTCCGTGGAAAGTTTTTGGTTTTCTTTGAGCTCAAATTTCCGGGTTTCCAAATCTACAATTAAAAAATTTTCAGCAACACCGAAATGCTCGTCAATGATACTTTCCAATCCGTTGTTTTCTTTAACGGGAAAGGCTATCTTCATTACTTACCTCCAAAAAATAATCAATTATTACCGCCATCATACCAAAAAACAGTGTTAAAAGATAAGGGTTTATTTTCAAATAACAAGACAGCTGTTCCATGCCGGCTTACCTAAAAATTAACAGCTAAAGATTTTGTTTAAGATAAAGCATTGCGCAACCCTTTGCATCGGAGAGAGCCTGGTGGTGGTTGAGCTTAATCCCTTGTTTTTCACAGCAAACATCCAATGACGCCGGATAATAACCTTTTTCTCTATATATTCTTAAAGTACATTCCCATGGGTTAGAAAGATTCAGTTCCGAATAATCTAAATCATAATATTGCATTGTTTTTTGTAAAACGCTTCTATCAAATGATTCATTATGAGCTACTATGGTTTTCCCGGCAAGACGTTTTCTAATTTCAGGATAAATATCAGGGAAAAAAGGAGCATTAACCGTATCTTGTTCAGTGATGCCATGAATTTTGATATTATACCAAGAATATTCATTATCTGGTGGCTGTATAAGAGATTGATACTCTTCTATGATTTTATTATTTTCAACTACTATTATCCCAATGGCGCAAGCACTGTATCGTTTTCCAGTTGCTGTTTCAAAATCTATGGCAACAAAACTCATTGAACCCCTTTCTATATTTTAATAATTACAACACCAGTCTATCTTTCTCATCTTTTATTCCAAATATATTGAAAATTTATTGATATTGCAAAACAGATAAAATTTCAATATTATAATCAGCTTCGGACTACAGATGAAATAAAGTAAACTGAAATAGCGAAGGCCAATCTTTAAAATCTGGTGGTTCATCAACAAGGCGCATTAAAGGTTTAATAGCAGGTCTATTTGGCCTTTGATGCAACAAAGTAGATGGGCCAAAAGACAAGCAATTTCGTTTACTTTATAAAATTTGCGGTCCTTATTACTGCATGACAATAATGATAGCGCAAATGAAAAACAATAACAAAAAAGAAGAGCGGTCAGACATGAATATACTTGAAAAGGTTAAAAAAGATGGTCTCATCCTTGATGGTGCCATGGGATCGATACTGATCAGCAAAGGAATTACTGGGAATGAAGCGACTGAACTCTGGAACTTAAATCACCCGGACATTATCAAAGACATACACCAGTCCTATTATGATGCAGGATCTGATGTGGCAAGTGCCAATACATATGGTGCATCAGCCATAAAATTGAAAAAAATGGGGGTGACCCAGAGTGTGGAGGATGTGAACCGGGCCGGTGTAAAGATTGCCAGACAGGTCTGTGGCAGGGGTCAGTATGTAGCCGGTGAACTGGGATCTCTTGGGGACATGCTTTCACCCATGGGCCCTGTTTCATTTGATGAAGCTGTGGACTGTTTTGCTCAGCAGGCAGGTTTTCTTGAAGATGAGGGAGTGGATGTTTTCCTTATTGAAACTATTTTTGATATAAATATCGCACTTGCTGCCATAAAAGCTGTTCGCTCAGTGTCTGAAAAGCCGATTTTTTGTTCCCTTACCTTTAAAAAAATGAAAAAAGGATTTTTCACTATTTTTGGGAGCAGTCCTCAAGACAGTATGAAATTATTGGAAAATGCCGGGGCATCGGCTGTTGGTGCCAATTGTACTATCGGCAGCGGCACAATGATCGATCTGGCCTGCGAAATTAAAAAAAACACAGATCTGCCTGTAATCATACAGCCCAATGCCGGTCTTCCCAAGGCCACAAAAGACAATACCGTATTTTATCCGGAAAATGAAATTTTTTTTGCGGACAGTATCAAAGAAATCAAAAGACTTGGTGTAGAAATTGTCGGTGGCTGTTGTGGTACAACACCAAAATATATTAAAAAAATTAAAGAAACAATTTAAAAAACCAATTTAAACCAATTTTAAAATAGGAGGATCATAACAAAATGGTCAACGTTGAAATAACGGGTGGTATTTGCGGATTCACAACCCAGGTTTTTGCAGAAGATAAAACCGGTTACAAGGCCAGTTTCAGGTTAGAAAGCGATTGCCCTAACTGGAAAAGAGTCGATGCCATCCTTGGGGGAAAAGAACTGAACATGATGACTGAACTGTTTAAAGACAAAAAAACAGGCACCCTTAATTCCCAGGTACTGGATGTTTCCCTGAAAACTATTCCCCATGTATCATGCCCTGTGATATCAGGTATTTTAAAGGCATTGGAAGTGAGCGTCGGTCTTGCTCTTCCAAAGGATGCCGCCATAACATTTAAAAGATAATACCTATTCCTTCATACCTGCAATCATCATCAAAGGATACAGGAACGACTTGTTTGTCTCTGTTCTGTAGCCTTTGACTGATGTAAAGTATGATCTAATTAAAGAGGCTTAAGCATTTCCCCGAGGATCTTAATCAACTCTAAAGTATTCTCCTCACTTGCAGGCAAGAGAGGTGGCCGCACATTACGCCATCTTGCATCACCTCGTTTCCGGGCAAGCATTCCTTTCATGGCAGGAATAGGTGCATAGCCTTCCACATTCTTTCGAAAGGCCACCATTTCATTATTGGCCTGATCAAGATTGCCTTCTTTTGCACCGGTTATCACATCAAATACATTCCGAATTCCGGCCGGATTTACATTACAGGTTGCTGATATACATCCTGCTCCTTTATTTTCCATACCCTGACGCAAAAAAGTTTCCGACCCTGGAAACACAGCAATATCCGGAGCAGCAGCTATCACCTTCTTAGTATTTTCAAAATCTCCGGAACTATCCTTGTAAGCCACAATATTGTCGGGAAAATCTTTGGCCAGGCGGCCGGCAAGAGCCGGAGAAAATCCTATCCCGGCCAGGGGTGGAATATGGTACATGCAGATCCTCAATTCGGCACGATTAATCACCTCGATCAAGCGTACAAAATAGGCATACAAACCATCGTCACTGGCGTTCTTGTAAAAAAATGGAGGCAGGGTCAAAACAGCCGCACACCCGAAATCCACTGCATGACGGCAAAGAGTCACAGTATCTTCAAGGTTGCAAAGCCCAGTCCCGGGCATCAATACCCCAGGATCAATGCCGCCTTCAATCAGGGTATCCAAGGCAGCTATACGCTCTTTAACAGACAGACTTAATGCTTCACCAGTGGTGCCGAATGGCGAGATATAGTGAATACCCTGCTCAAGCAGCCAGGTTGCATGGCTGACATACAGATCAGGAGCAAAACTTAAGTCGTCGTTAAATGGCGTCAGAATAGGCGTAACTACGCCGGTCATTTTTTCTTTACTCATTTGTTATCGGTTCCTTTTTCCATATTTATTTTTATAAAAATCTCATTTATCAAATTATCAGGCCCTTCACATACCATAACCAAGCACTTTTTTGTAGCTGTAAAGCTTAATAAACCAATGAATATTTTAAAGGTTGTCGGTATTTTCTAATTGCAAAAAATATAATTTATCTTTTTTTATTTCTAATGAATCCATAACCAGCACCAATAAATCCGCCGGCAAGATGACTGAATTGTGAAATTTGATCAATTTTCAGCGTTGAAATCACCTCTCCCCCAATAAAAAGGACAGCAATTAATATAAAAGTAAGCGGTATTTCTTTTGATCGAATATTTGAAAATGAACCAAGTAAAATCAGCATGAACGCTATGCCGCTTCCACCTATCAAGGAATTTGAAAATAAAAAAGCATTTAGTAACCCCGTGGCAATTGCTGTAATTAAAATCATTTCCAAAAGCTTACCAGATCCATATTTTTCTTCAAGCAAGGGTCCTACAAGGAGAATTATCATCAGATTTCCTATAAGATGATTAAAGTTTCCATGCCCGGTAATATATAAAACCAGCCTGATATAAAAATATGGATCAAAAAAAGACAAATCGCCTGGAGAAGAAAAGTAAATTGCCAAAACTTTCTTACTGAAAAAAGTTAAAACAAATATCGAAATCATGGTGTAGGTCAGGATTACGGGTGAATTGTATTTAATTTTCATTAACACCATTCAGCGCTTCTGAACTTAATTGGTCATATGAGATTTTAACACTCGTCATTTTTTATAATTTTCATTTCCTAAAGTTGTAATTTTACTTTGCACCGGAAGTTTTTTAATCTGGTACTCAAGTTTAAAAGCCTCGGTTTTTGTAAGATCTTTCCTAACAGCCACCAATTCCACGGGGAGTCTGGATCTTGTATATTTTGAAGCTGTGCCCGTATTATGTTTAAAAATACGGGCTTCAAGATCTTTAGTGACTCCACAATACAAAGATTTATCAGAACATTTTAATAAATATACCAACCAATCTTTATCCCCATTCAATTTCATTCCCAGTCCATTGCCATCTTCAATTTTATATTATCAAACTCTTTTTCATTTTTGGTTAAAATCTTTTGCAAGCCTCGCACTCAGACAATATATGACAAATCAATAAAAAAATTTGTTTGTAATTTAAGTAGACGCCTTTATTCCATATAGTTGTACGATTACATGCCTTTTTGTACGGTAGATCAGTCTGACTTTGATTAATTTGATTCCTTTTTCAGAAAATGAAATTGAAGGTGAAAATTCATCCTTTTTAATGTAACTTGGAGAGTCAATTTCATACTTTTGTCCGTCCTGCGAGTATGCAATAATCTTTCTAATAGTTAAGGCAGTATTTTTTACACCAAATCTGATTTTCTTGTAGGAGGTCCCTTGGTTGTTTATTTCTATATCTGTAACTTTTTTTTTCCCTACAACACTTTTTTCTCCTATTAATTCCCAATCTTGGGCATAACAAGAAGAAATGGAAAATACTATCACCCAAATAAGATAAAATATTGTTTTTTTTTTCATGGGAATGCCCCCTTATTTAAATCTTTAATATCATTAAAAATTTCTTCTATAAAGATTTTTTTTATTTATTAATTACCATATAATGGTTATAAAATAATTTGCTGTCAAAAAGTTTTAATTTATTAACTTCTTTTGGCGGACTTAGTGGGTTAAAGAATTTTCAATTATATTATTTTTTACTATAGGAAGATCTATTTTGAGTGCTGCCTGCAGGTTAACCCAAAAACCAAGTCTTTCCTATTTGCAGCTAAGAGATAGTTTGTTACAGATTTGGAGGTGATGATGAAAAAATTTATTGTATTTATACTTTTGCTCTTCTGGCCATGTATCGTTCAAGCTGGATATTATCACTGGATTGAAAATGGAATCCACTATTTCAGTAACTGCCAGAAACCGCCAGGGGAAAGAGGCAGTTTTACTCTCGATGGAAGCCGTGTACAAACAACACCACAAATCAAGTCTGAGAAAAAAGAGGCTGAAATACAAGAAATCATAACAAAAATCGAAGATCGGGATGATAAAGTTGAAGAAATCAAAAAAACATATCTTCAACCCAGTGTTGATGCACTTAAAAACATAATAAAAATGGTTACGCCTGCAACCCCTGAACAATAGTTTGTATTAACAAACACTTTATAGAGGATTTGAAAAGTTCAATACCTTTTGAAAAATTTAATTTTGCAAGTAAATTTCTTAGGGGATGTCCCTGATAATCCCACTGACCCCAGCGATTTTTAGATCATCATTTAATATCTGAGAAGCAGATATCTCGACATTTTTCAGACCCCCTCTTTTGAGATTAATTTTACATTTTATGGTACCGGAGCGTTCCTGATTATTTTTTATTTGATTAAATAAAGTATTAAAGCCGGGAATGTATTTACTCTCCAGGTGGGAAATAATACTTGTGCCGATGATTTCTATTTCTTCTCGTTCAAGAAGGGTGCACATTGAAGTATTAATAAATTTGAACTCCCCGCGAATATTCGCTTCATAATACCCTTCTTTAATTTCCTCTAAGATATTGCGGTATTTTTTTTTGATTTTTTTAAAATTCTCTTCAGCTTGCCGTCGCTTTTTTATAGCTGACGAAACATGGGAACCAAAAACAATAAACAATGTACTTGCAACCAGTTTTTCATAAAATTGAAGGTCGGTTCCCATTAAAAGCAATCTTAAACTCAGATCCGGTGAATCCAAAAATCGGATCAATGCGCTAAAAAACCAGAAAAAAACTGTTATACAAATAGCAATAGTCAGCATCGAATCCCCTATCCGTTCATCGATAGTCTTTTTTTTATTCCAAAACTTTTCATCATAAATGACGGCCATGCATTCTCCTAATTTTTTACTTTCCAATTAAAATCGTATGGTTTAAGAGCCTGTAGTTTGATAGTTTCATTAATAAGGGTGCTGATCTTATTTTGATAAGAGCATAGGGAGATAATCATTGATAGCATGATAAATATGAACTTAATTTTAATTTTCCTCTGGTTACTGCCATTGGCCCAAATTTCAAATTTAATAAATGCATCCAAATAGACGATTTTTCAGCTCATAAGTTTGTTAAAATTCAATAGTAAAATAAACAGAATCTGTCAATAGTAGAAAATGATAGCAGAAATTGATCCAGGTCATTGAAGAGAACATTAATTTGTAATTTCAGATATACTTCGAACAGGAGAATAGAGTCCCAGTTTTATCATTAGGTATATAATGAGCTTTTATAAAATATTTTTCAAACTAAAAAACGAAACACCTTGGCAAGATTCAGAATATCGTTGATCAACATCAATAGCGTCCATACTTTTCTTCCTAAAACCCTTCACCATTAATTATTCTCCCGGTATTGTTTCTGAATAGCAACCACCTCATCCATCGAATTTAAAAAAACATCAACCATTCTGGGCTCAAAGTGGTGGCCCTTGCCTTCCTTTAGTATTTCAAAGGCTTTTTCATTGGCAAAAGGCTTTTTGTAAGGTCGTCTGCTGGTCAAGGCATCAAACACATCAGCCACTGCGCCAATCCTGCCCCACAGCGGGATATTCTCTTTTGCCAATCCTTTTGGATATCCTGTCCCGTCCCATTTCTCGTGATGGGAAAGAGCAATGATCCTTCCGGCCTGCAAAAGCCTTGAATCCGAGTTATTCAGGATGCGGGAACCTATTTCAGGGTGCTCTTTAATAATATCAAACTCTTCCACTGTGAGTTTGCTCGGCTTGAGCAGGATGGCATCCGGGGTGCCAATCTTCCCCACATCGTGCATGGGGCTTGCATGAAGCAGAAGTTCAACATCTCCCGGTGGAAGGGCAAGGCCTTTGGCCAGAACAGTGCAGTAATTGCTCATACGAAAGATGTGCAGGGCAGTGTCTTCATCCTTGTATTCTGCTGCAATCCCGAGACGTTTGATGGTATCATGGTGAGCCTGTATGGTTTTTCTCTGGGAATCCGTGACCTCTTCAAGTGCGCTTCTAAGGGCAGCCGTCCTTTTTTTCACTGTATCTTCAAGTTTTTCCAGGTGGTCTTTCAGGTCATCCCGGGCTTGTTTCATTTTTAACAGTGATTCTGTACGCACCTTTAGTTCCATCTGCTCCACGGGCTTTGCAATAAAATCATTGGCACCCGACTCGACTGCACGCAGGCGATCTTCTCTGCCGGACAAGGCCGTGACCATGATGATGGGAATATCCTTTACAGCGGGATCTTTACGAATACGCTTTGCCACCTCAAACCCGTCCAGACCCGGCATCATCACATCTAAAAGCACAAGATCAATATCCAGTTTAATTTTAGCCAGAGCCTCAAGGCCGTCTGCCGCAATCTCAAATTCATGACCAAAACTCTCCAGCATGGCCTCCAGCAACTCCCGGTTATGCTCTTCATCATCCACCACAAGAATGCGTTTTGACCTGTTCATTTTCTTTCCCCTTTTATAGCATTTGTCATATAATATGTGTTAATTGACTAAACCCTGCCAACTTCAAAAATATAGCCATATTCATTAAACAATCCTCAATATTCAATCCCCAAAGGTATAATAAAAACAAAACTGCTCCCCTTCCCCTCCCCCTCACTTTCCACCCATATCCTGCCCCCGTGGAGTTCCACAAATTTCCTGGTCAGGGCCAACCCTAAACCCGTGCCCTGCTGCAGTCTGGCATGGGAGGAATCAATCTGCTCAAATTCGCCAAACGCCCGGGCCTGATTTTCCGGAGCAATGCCGATACCTGAATCAGTTACGCTGACCTTGATACATTGACCATTCTCAATCCGTGCCAGCACGCACACACTCCCACCTTTTGGCGTAAACTTGACAGCATTGGACAAAAGGTTGAACATGATCTGTTTGAGCTTGCGCGCATCAGCCTCAACACTCAGAGTTGAAAGCTTTTTTTCCACCTTAAGATCAAGTTTTATGCCGTTTTTCATAGCTTTTTCTTTAATCATCATCAGACTGGTCTCAACCAGGGTCTTGATAAATATGGTTGACAATTCCAGCTCCATCTTGCCTGCCTCCACTTTGGAAATATCCAGGATGTCGTTGATCAAACTCAGTAGATGCTGACCACTTGTCAGGACATTTTTTACATATTTTTCCTGACGGGTATTTAGCTCACCAAAAGTTTTCTGAGCAAGGATTTCCGAAAATCCAATGATGGCATTTAAGGGGGTGCGAAGTTCATGGCTCATGGTGGCTAAAAATTCGCTTTTGGTCTGGCTTGCTTCTTCAGCAGCAATACGGCTTTTTTTCAATGCTATATTTGTTTTTTCAAGTTCTTTTGTGCGCTCTTCAACCATGTTTAAAAGGTTGTGCCTATGCTGTACAAGCTCTTTATTCAGAGAAAGTAGTTGTTTCCCCTGACCCTGCAGGTCTTCCTCCCTCTGTTTTATGCTTAAACTCATTTCATTAAAGGCCCGGGCCAACTGGCCCAGATCATCGGAGGACTCATAATTAATAGGTTGATCATAAATGCCTTGCTGGATGGTTTTGGCTCCGACAACCAGTTTCTCCATGGGTTGGGAAACCACCCGGTTCAAAAAAATAAGACCCACGGGGATAACCAGCAAAAGGGAAAGAAAAATAGCACCGAGAACCACAGCTTTGGTCCTGAACAATTCTTTGTCAAGAACATTTTTTTCCAGGCCAAAGGCGAAAAAAACCCTGCGTCCGTCATTCACAGGGAAAAACCGAACATCAAAAAAATGATTTTCATACTCAATTAATCTTTCCCCAATAATTTTATCTTCAAAAAGGGAAGCAGGATGGGAAAATGAATCGGGAAAAGCAAGGTCTTTTATGGTTCCAATGCTTTTTTTATTATTAATGAATAAAAGGCAGGCAGTGTCTGTTTTTGCTCCCATATATGACATAAAATCCTGGTCTAAAAAATTTAATACTCGTATAAATCCAACGGTCTCAATTTTTCCATTAGTGTATTTTTTTTGGACAGGAACGCAGACCTCAAGAGCTAAACGATTATAGTGAATCAAAAAGGTGCCCTGGTTGATCTTTGGAACGGGAGCATCCATCTGCCCTTCAAAAACATTGGGCATGGGGTAGCCGGTCCAGGTTTCAAAGTCAGGTATTCCAGACAGCAGGAACACGGGCTCACCATTATCAAATGAAACAATCCCCGTTCTTTCTCCAGTCCAATTTGTAAAATAGAAAGAGATTAAAGTTCCAAATCCGTCATATACCGCAACAAGGCCGTGGTTATGGCCACTTGCCCTTTTTTGAAGCTCCCGGGCCAGTTTTTTCTTTTCAGGATCAAAAATAATTGCCTGGTAATCCTTTTTACTGGAATAGCGGGAAATCATGTTCACAGGGGCTATTATCTCATTCATTTCTGCCAGTTTTTTAGCATTCCTGAGCAGGTTTGACTCCATTTCACTTGCATGGTTAATAAGATTGGCCCGGGTCCCTTGGATTTTAAGTATGGCATTTTTTTTAAAATCACGATTGGCAAGGTAGCTGATAAAAAATCCTGACAGGCCAAAGGCAAGGATTAATGTTAACAGCAATCCTGAAATGATTTTTTTACTTAAATTATTTTTGCTTTTCATCTTTTCCCCGCTATTCGTATAAACCCTTTGTTGGCCTATATCCCACAAGCCCTTTGAATTTCCCGGCTCCTGTACCATATATATCAAAATATCGGATTAATTTTTTCAACATTATCTTTGGTTATCATTATGGATTCAATCCTAATCTGTTTAGGAACTTTTTCCTCTTTCAGAATTTTCAAGGCAGCCTGTGCTCCTTGTTTTCCGCAGGTGGGATAGGTAAAGGATGCTGATTGCTCTCCAATCCTGATAGCCTGTCTTGCCTCGCTGATATAGTCAATCCCCACCATCAGAAATTTTTTTGGATCTTTTCCAGCCATCTTTAATGCCATGCGGGCCCCCGTGGCCATGCTGTCGCTCTGGGCATATATGGCATCAAATTTTTGGTCTTTCTCCAGAACTTCCTCCATGACCATGATGGCATCGTTTCTCAAATAGTTGGCCGTTTTGACGACTGCAATCTCAATTCCCCCATATGACTTGATTTGCTGGAGAAAACCCTGGGTCCTGTAAATGGTGGAGGTTGCTCCATCTACACCCTTTAACATCAATATCCTTCCTTTTCCTTCCATTTTCTGGGCCATATATATGGCTGCCTGCCGGGCGATCTGCCTGTTGTCCGGGGCAATGAAGCAGGTATAGTCCTGGGTGGTAATAGTTCTACCAATAAGTACCACGGGAATACCCTTTTGAAAGGCCGAAGATATGACCGGGGTCATGGCCTGTGCATCCATGGGGCTTGTGATAAGGATATCCACTTTTTGCTGGATCATGTCCTCAATGTCCAGGACCTGTTTTGCTGCCTGGCCCTTGCCGTCCGTGTAAAAAAAGGTGATAAAGGGATATTTTTCAAGCTCTTTTTTAACATCCATAACCTGAGCCATACGCCAGTCATTGGCCATATTATCCTGGGCAAACCCTATAACAAAGGTTTTTTTGCCAGGCCACTCATCACTTGCCTGGGCCGTCAAAGCAAAGAAAAATAAAGTTAATAAAATGATCTTGCCGGCAATAAAAAATATTTTGTTTAGACTATTATTCATATTCTCTGCCTCCTTTTTTTTAATGTGTTCAGGTTATAATTAAGTCTGAAATTCAAGAGAGAAGTATTTTTTCAATTCCAGAAAGCAATTTGTCGCAATGCAGCAGGAACAATGAATTTTTCAGCCATGATATCCAATAAATACTGCCATACGATCAAGGTATCCTCTGATATTCTTATTTCATTGCTCAAGTCCATTTTATATTCTCCTAAAAGATTGTCACTAAAGATCTTTAATATTCAATATTCAATCCGAAATCCCCAAAGGTATAATAAAAACAAAACGGCTCCCTCTCCCCTGCCCCTCACTCTCAACCCATATCCTGCCGGAATGGAGTTCAACCAGCAGTCTGGTCAGGGCCAATCCTAATCCCGTGCCCTCCTGTTTGCGGGCATAGGTGGAGTCAATCTGCTCAAATTTGCCAAATATCCGGTCCTGATCTTTGGGATCAATGCCGATACCATTGTCAGTCACGCTGACCCTTATATATTGAATATTGACTATTGAAGATTGAATATTGTTGTTTGTTGATTGAACATCATTGCTCTTACTTTGCGCCTTTGCGCCTTTGCGAGAGATATTCTCACCTGCATTTTTGCGAGGGATATTCTCACCTGCATCTTTGCAAAAGATGTTCTCATCAAAATTCGAAATCAATTCAGCAGCCACACAAATTTTCCCGCCTTTTGGCGTAAACTTGACAGCATTGGACAAAAGATTGAACATGATCTGCTTAAGCTTGCGCTCATCAGCTTCAACAACCAGGGATGAAAGTTCTTTTTCCACAGTAAGCGCAAGTTTTATACCGGTCTTCATGGCTTTCTCCTTGATCATGATCAGGCAGTTCTCAAGCAGGCCCTTGATGTTTATCCTTGACAATTCAATTTCCAGTTTGCCCGCCTCCACCTTGGAAAGATCCAGGATGTCGTTGATCAGACCCAGCAGATGCCGGCCGCTGGTCAGGATATTGTCGATATATCTTGCCTGCTTGGCATTTAATTCGCCAAAGGTCTTTTGGCCCAGAATTTCCGAAAATCCGATAATGGCATTCAAAGGGGTGCGCAGTTCATGGCTCATGGTGGCCAGAAAATCGCTCTTGATCAGACTGGCCGCTTCTGCCATTTCTCTGGCATCTATTAAATGTTTTTCGTTTTCCACTAAAGCCATCCTGCTTTTCTGGAGTTTATGAAAAAGCAGGTCATAGGGTTTGGTAAGACCCGTTACAACAATGGCCCTGTATATAAGATAAAATGCAATGATCTTTAAAAAATGCCCTATAATATTTGAAAATCCATACATACTGATGTAAAAGGTAAAGACCAGCTCCGATAGAATGGTCAGGACAATGGAGCCGATCAGGAATCTTAAAACGGTTCTCTGGATTGTGCTTTGTTTTTGCCGGAAAAACAAAATGGCCGTTGCAAGGATCATACAAATGATATACTCGCTGATCTTTTTAAAGGGAGTCAGTCCCTGACCTTCTATAAAACAGACGGGAAAAACCGGCCAGAAAAAAATTAAGCCCAGCGCCAGGCAGACCGTTGTAATATAGACGGCAACAGCCAGGGGAACATTTAATCGTTTCCCGATAAAAAACGGGGTCAGCACCAGCGTTATGGCCTGAATATAACGGGCCGCTATCCATAACTGGACAGCAGGATAGGTATTATCGATTTTTAATACATTCATGCCTGTATATGAAAGCGTATGCATCAGATCCAGGGCACCGGCAGCAGCAAATCCCAGGGCAATCAAAAAAAGAAAATCATTCTCCATATAGCGCCGTGCATTCCAGGCAAGCATAAACAGGGCAAAGGCCACGGCAACGCTGAAAATCTCTGCAAGGGAATGAAACAAAAGAAAATTGTAAAAGCTTGTAATAAACAATCCTGCCAAAACCAGACATAAGCCTATAATGGAAATAAGTTTTTCCGACCATATTGAAATTTTTACCATCTTTTTTTCTCCATGAATCAACCTTTCGTGATATTTTCCTGCATCTTTGCGGGCAGGAACACAAAAAACCGGCTGCCTTTGTCTTTGCCCTCGCTCTCCACCCAGATTTTGCCCTTATGCATTTGTACAAACTTTTTTGTCAAAGGAAGGCCCAGACCCGTTCCAGGTGTTTTGCTGGAATATCCCTGATTGACTTGGAAAAAATTTTCAAAAACCTTCTCTCTCAATTCAGGAGGTATTCCTGATCCCGTATCTTTAACGCAGATAACAACAGCAGGAAATGAATCCTGCTCATTGACAACTAAGATTTTAAACGACTCTTTTAATTCCCCATAATTTGAAATATAGTGTGTGGAAAGTGATATTTTGCCCCCACTGGGTGTGAATTTCACGGCATTTGAATTCAGGTTGTATAAAGTCTGTTTCATTTTTTTCTCGTCCGCATAGATCTTTGCTACAGTTAATTTTTCGTCTCCCTTGAATTGAAGTTCAATTCCATGTTTCAAAGCTTTTTCCCGTATCATGAGCAAACTATTCTCAACTAAATCATTGATATTTAAAAATTCTGGTTCAAAAAGCATTTCTCCTGCCTCCACCTTTGAAAGATCCAGGATTTCATTAATCAGGGATAACAGATGCTGACCGCTTTCAAGGATATCATTGACATAGTTTGTCTGTTTTTTATTCAGCTTTCCAAAATGCTGGTTTTCAAGAATCCCGGAAAAACCAATAATGGCATTCAAGGGGGTTCGAAGTTCATGGGACATGCCTGCAAGGAAGTGGGATTTGGCACTGTTTGCCTTTCTTGTCTCGTCAAGGGCCTTTTCAAGCTTTTCTTTTTCAGCGATAAGGGCTTTTTCATCATTTAAGCTTTTTGTAATATCCCGCACTAAAGCAAAAAAACAGTGTTCACCTTCAAATATGATTCGAAGCCCTCTGACATTTGTATGAAATGTCGTCCCATCTTTTCGTACATCTACAGTGCTGCCGGAAAAATTTCCTGTCTGTTCTATCTCTTTTACAAATCGTTCAAGTTCCTTATGAAACTCTGGATGCATTAGTCTTGATGCCTGCATGCCGATTATCTCTTTTTTAGAATACTGATATAAATCACAGAATGCTGAATTCACAAATTGAATAATGCCATTTTGGTTGACAATTACTATGGCATCCTGAATTGTATTCACAACTCGATAATACCGATCCTGGCTTTCACGAAGCGATTGTTCTGCATTGCTTCGTTCGTTAATTTCTTTTCTCAAACGATGATTAAATATAAACAGAATTAAGGCGATTAAAAGCCCAAGGGCTATAAGAAGACTTCCAATTTTTATGAAAGGGTGATTCCAGTCAAAAATCTTTTTCGTTGGATTGTAGATGAATCCTTTTAGCGTGTAGCCCGTTTGAATAATACCTAATTTTTTATATGTATCTGCGATATGAATCCACCTTCCAGGGTTGGTATGTCCAAGCTTAACAAAATTGGGCAAAATTAACTTTTGATATTCGGCTGCTTCGTTTGCCAGGGCTTTTTTGTTTAATTCCTTATTGCCCGGGCCATATTTTTTTAAGATAATATCAATAATCTCATCAGGATGTTGCAGTGCATAATCCCATCCTTTGAGGCTGGCCCGTCTGAATGCAGAGACTCTTTCAGGATGTTCTTTTATTTCTGCCTCCGATGTGAAAATATTATCGCCATAAAAATCAATTCCATATCTCATTGGCCTGATTATTTTATAGCCTATGTTTTTTTGTTTTAGCTTAAATGGCTCAGAAGAGATATAAGCGGCTACTGCATCGACGTTGTCATTAATAAGATCATCAAGGTTCCATGTGGGCTGCAGTATATTGATTTTGGTTTCATCAAGGCCTTCTTGGAGAAACATCGCGCGTATCTCTGCAGATTTATACCCTTTGACCAACATTAGATTACGATCATATAAATCATGAATATTTAAGATGCCTGAATCTTCTTTGGTCAGTATGATGGCCGGCGAATGTTGAAAAATGTTTGCGATAACAACAATAGGTAATCCGTTTACACGATTTATAAGAATATCCGACATACCAATGCCATAGTTTACTATACCGGAAACAACGTCTTCAACTTCATTCCCACCAGGTTTCCCCTCTATCAATCCAACGGTTAACCCTTCATCGAAATAGAACCCTTTTTCAATTGCAGCATAATAGCCGGCAAACTGAAATTGATGTTTCCATTTTAATTGAAGCGTTATTTTCTCCAATGCGATTGAGCTGTTAGATGAGGAAAAGAAGATGAACAAAATTGCAATAAAAACTTGTCGGATCATTTGTTTATCCTAACATTATGATTGGAATTCTTTTTCGGGAATATCAAAATATTATATTTACCGGTAATTCTATTCCCATAAACGATAATCTTTTCTCAATATTTAACCAAAAGTGTCTTAACACTTTGTCCACTTTTTGGGTTGAGCCATCCCTCAGGTAACTCTTAGACGTCAGTTAGCTGGTTATTATTGGGCAGGAACACAAAAAACCGACTGCCTTTATCTTTTCCTTCACTCTCCACCCAGATTTTGCCCTTATGCATTTGTACAAACTTTTTTGTCAAAGGAAGTCCCAGACCCGTTCCAGGTGTTTTATCAGAATATCCCTGGCTTGCCTGAAAAAATTTTTTAAAAATATTCTGTGTCATTTCAAAAGGTATTCCAGATCCCGTATCTTTAACGCAGATAACAACAGCAGGAAATGAATCCTGCTCATTGACAACTAAGATTTTAAACGACTCTTTTAATTCCCCATAATTTG
>Ga0209045_1001236_pt1 | contig 24357 bp, 12 predicted proteins | sample SaaInlLV_10m_DNA_4_FD_184664 | JGI IMG/M metagenome (GOLD analysis project Ga0209045, IMG submission 184664) | Marine microbial communities from expanding oxygen minimum zones in the Saanich Inlet - Saanich Inlet SI072_LV_200m_DNA (SPAdes) (version 2) | ecosystem: Environmental > Aquatic >...
CTGTTCGGCGCCCACCTGAGACACTGCCAATATAGCGCTAACCGCCTGCGCCGCAACAGGTGCCATGGCATTCTGCCCGCTTAAGTTGACGGCATTGCCCCCCTCCACCCGCCGACCCAACATCGTTTTCTTCATCCTTGACGACATGCAGCGCTACATGTTCAACTGCCTCCCGGAAGGAAGAGGGAAGAACCTGACCCCAACCATCGATAGGCTGGCCGCGGAAGGCACACTGCTGTTGGGCCAGCATGTGGCGTCGCCAGTATGCACGCCCAGCCGGTACAATTGCCTGACCGGGAACTACGCCAGCCGGGCGCTCGAGGCCCAAGCCCGGAACCAGGGACAGACCGTCGTGACCTGGAACACCCACATCGCCACACACGATGACAATCTCCCAAAACAGTTGCGGCAGGCCGGCTACACCACCGGTATCGTCGGCAAGAACCACGTCTTGAGTGTTCCTGGCTGGAAGAAGATCCCTTACGAGGCCGACCCGACTCAGCCCGATGCTCGTGCCCAGCTCAAGAGCAACGCCGCCAAAGTGCAGGCTGCCTTCAAACAAGCCGGCTTCGACTACGTGGCCTCGATCTATCACAATAACCCGGACGGCAACGGCGCCAAAGCACTGGCCGTCCACAATCTGGACTGGATCGCCCAGGGGGCCGTGGACTTCATTGACCAGAACCATGAACGACCTTTCTTTCTCTACTTCGCCTCGACGATCCCCCACGGTCCGGGCCAGCCAAAACGGGCCTGGAACGCGGACCCACGCGCTACCGCCGACGGCTTCCTCCACGAAGCTCCCAACGTGCTCCCGCAACGCCCCACATTGCCAAAGCGTCTCAGGGAAGCCGGCATCAAAGGGTGGGAAAAGGAGAACATGCTTTGGCTGGATGACGCAGTAGGCGCGGTCATGAAGAAGCTGGAGGAACACGGCATTGCTGACAACACCATCGTCTTCTTCTTCAACGACCACGGACAGGCCGCGAAGGGAACGCTCTATCAGGGCGGAGTGACGAACCCGAGTATCGTCTGGCGCAAAGGCGGCTTCCCCTGTGGTTCGGTGAACCGCGCGTTGGTCTCGAACATCGACTTTGCCCCGACGATTCTCGACTATGCGGGAGCAGGGATCAAGAGAGAGACCTTCGACGGGCACAGTCTCAAGCCACTCCTTGAGGGCCAAACGCAGACCGTCCGCGAATCGCTCTACTTCGAGATGGGGTACACGCGAGCAGTACGTAAGGGAGACTGGAAGTACCTGGCTCTCCGCTACACCGAACAGGCGCGGAAGATGCCCCTGGCCAAGCGGAAGCAGATCCTCGAGCGCGTAAACAAGAATCTTCTCCGACGCAGTAAGAAGGTCCACAGCACAAACCCGGAAGACCGGTTCAGCCACATATCGCTCGTGCCTGGCGGAGGCGATGCCGAGCACGGCTCAATGGGCAAGTACCCCGCCTACTATGACAACGATCAGCTCTACAACCTCGCAGAGGACCCGAAGGAGCAGCGAAACCTGGCCAGGGATCCCGCATACGCCGAGAAGCTGGCCGAAATGAAACGCGAACTCCGCGGCTACCTCGCCAAGCTCCCCGGCGGGTTCGGAGATCTAAAGACGCCCTGAGGAGTAACCACCGATGGAAGTTGTCTTCAGCTTTGATACCGAGGACTACGTCGACCCGGTATCGAACGATGCCCTCAAGGGATTGGCCGAGTCACACACCCGACATGGTGTTCCGGCCTGCTTCGGATTGGTTGGTGAAAAGGCGCGGTTCATCCGCAACTGCGGACGGCACGATGTCATCGAAGCGGTTTCCCGACACGAGGTGGGATACCACTCCGATCATCACTTCATGCAGCCCGACTACGACTACGAGCATGTGTTCACCCCGGAATACATGGAGCGCGAGTCATGGGATCGTGGAGTCGCACGGCTCATCTCGGAAGAGTCTCAGGGCATTCATGATGTGACGGAGATCTTCGGGGCCCGCCCGGTCACCTGGCTGCGCACCTACGGCGACTGGGCGCCTCAGTACCTTGCCGCATTCGAGCGCCTGGGAATCGGCGTGTTTGCCTATGGTCCCCCGTTCCACATCTTGGATCCGCAGCCCATTTGGTACTGCAACCAGCTGATCATTGCCAACCCACGCATGAGCTACGAAAGCAACCTGCATCGTGAAGACATGACTGCCGAAGAGAAGTTGGAGGGACACCGGCGCGCCTTCCTCAAACATCTGGAAAGCGGGACTGAACGGCTCGGCATCGTCACGCACCCAACCCGGTTCATCTCTGATATCTGGTGGGAAGAGCCGAACTGGTGGGACGGAATCGTGCCCGCCCCGCCGCGGGAACGCTGGATCGCCCCACCGCATTTCACGGAAGAGAAGATCAAGGAACTTCTGTGGATCGCCGATGAGTTTATCGCCTTCGTCGGCGGCCTGGGTGAGGTCGAGTGCAAGACGTTTCGGCAGTTCTGGGAAACGCGCCGCCCGGCCCCAGGATGGATGGGGCTAGACGCCGTCCGGCAAGTGGCCGGCCAGATCCGCATCATGGGAACGCCCTGCGCAGTGGAAATCGAAGGAGGGACGTACCTGAGCCCGGCTGAAGCGTTCGGCGTGTTCGTCTTTGCCCTGGCAAACCCCGCAGCTGAACGCATCCCCATCCGCACCATGTTTGGCCCCACTGAGGAACCACACGACACTCCTGTCGACCGCGATGCCCCGCACGACGACTTCCTGGCCGACTGTCGCCACCTCGAACTGCGCCTCAGGGACGCCGCTCGCGTGCCGCACCTCATCACCACCTGCATCGGTGCCGTGGGACCCGGAGCCTTCCTGTTGGCGATGGCCAACGCGCTCCTGGCGGACGAGAACGACGCTGTGCCTGTAAGAACAACCGAGAATATGCCGCCGCCGCTGCACGACGGCGACTACGACACGCTCGCCAGCAGAGCGCCATGTTCTTACATCCAGAAACGTGGCGAACTCGACTTCGCCCGGACAATCCGACACAGTCAACTGCAGTATTGGAGCGTCAAGCCGGCCTGACCTCGTCCAGCACCCCAGGGACGGTTCCCCTTCCTTCGGAGCGCGGTATAGATCCCGCGTCGTGTCAACCACGCCTGGGTCGGGCAGGCACGGCGCCCTTGAACGACTGCAAGCGTCGCTTCGTCAAAACTCAACCAAGGCCTCCACATGCTCAGACGTGCCATCTCGACAGCCCTATATCTGGCGATCTGTGCCGGGGTTCATGCTCAAGACGCTCGCATCGTGATCCGAGCCGAACAGCTGGGACGCCCCGTGAGTCGCCGGCTCTTCGGTGCGAATATCTGCTGGCCCATGTACACCAACAATCTGGACCAGGAGACGAATGTCGCCTCCGACTTCCTCGCCTTGGCTCCCTTGGCCAGCCAACTGGGGTTGACCATGCTCCGTTACCCAGGTGGGCTGTGGTCTGATGCCTATCGCTGGCAGCGCGGGATTGGGCCGGTCTCAGAGCGGCGTGGCGGATCCCCCAACGGCACAGGCGAGGGGCAACAACCGTTGCTCGGGACCGATGAATACCTGCGATTCTGTGAAGCCGCGGACATGGAAGGGATCATCACGGTCAACTACGGCCTAAGCACGACCGAATCGCTCGAAACGGCCTGCCAGGAGGCCGCAGATTGGGTTGACTACTGCAACTCTCCTGCTGGATCCGGAAAATGGGCTGCGTTGCGAACCATGCACGGGCACCCCGAACCGTACAGGGTCCGCTATTGGGAGATCGGCAACGAAATTTATCTGCGCGACGGCCACTATGGAGCGAAGTGGGGGCACACAGACGTCACAACCTACGCCCGGCGGTGCGTCGCTTTCGCCCGAGCGATGAGAGCCGTGGATCCAACCATCAAGATTGGAGCTGTCATCCACACGAAACTGGATTTCGTCAGCCCCAACGACACCAAGATCGGCTCGAATAAGCCTTGGAGTCAGACCGTGCTCGAAGTCGCCGGGAACGATATTGACTTCATCATCCCACACGTCTACAGCGGGGGGCCGGGTGGCCAAACCGCCCTGCTCGCCAACAATGGCACAGTCGGCGGCCTGTGCACGGCCACGACCACGGGCACGTACACGATCGTGGCCCGCGTCGGCGGCAACCATTTCCGCGACGCATGGTCCCACTTCGAGCTCCGAGTCGACGAGACGGTCGTGGCCGACTTCGACACCTCGTCTAAACGACCTAGACGCTTCGAACACCCGTTGGAACTCACTGCCGGCCCACACCGGCTGAGTATCCGCTTCACGAATGATCTCTGGGTCAAGGGTGAAGGCGATCGAAATCTCCATGTTGGGGGGCTTGACCTGATCGACCCCGTCGGAGAAACGGTCTCCATACCGCTGGTCGAGCCACAAGACCGCCTGTCCCTGTGCACAGCCGTGGTTGAAGAGGATCGCGCGAGACTCCGAGCTTTGCGGACGCTGATCCAGAACGTCGTGCCCGAGAAAACCAAACAGATCGAGCTGGCCGTGACCGAATGGAACGAGATGCCTGAAATGGGCACGCTGAGCACCGCACTTCACTGTGCATCCAAACTCATGATGATGGCCGAAGAGGGCATTGAGAGTGCCCACTACTGGCTGCTCTTCAACGCTGTTCAATACCGACGCACAGAGCTCTGGTTTCCCGCCGGCCCAATCCGGTTGCCGCGCCCACCGGCCTTCGCCCTGAAAATCATGGCCGGGGGCTGCCTCGATCACCTCGTGAATTGTGTATCGACGGCTCCCGAACTCCCTCCTCTCCGACGGCAGGGCAAAGGGCGCCCTGCCCCCGGCAAGGCACTCAGAGCCCTGGCCACGCGCAGCCTGGATGGGAAGCAGCTGAGCCTGATCGTCATCAACCGCAATGTGAGCCGGGCACTCACAACGCGTGTCGAATGGACAGGGTTCTCGGCGACGGGGAATTCCCGTATCACCTGCTTGACCGGGCAGGACCTCTACGACCGCAACGAAGGCTGCACGAGCCTGGATGATCTCCGCGTGAAGCCGACTGTGTGTGAGCACGCCGCCAATCCCACCAGTGCGGTGCTCATTCTGCCCCCGGCTTCGCTAACCAGCCTAGTGCTCACGGGCAGGTAGCCCCCTGAGACAGTGGCAGCGCCCCCCCTGCTCTACGGGGTAGTTGTCCATCGACGTTGACGAAGCCCTGAGACAGACGTAGCTTCACCACGCACGAAGTCCTTTCAGCCGCACCGCACAGGGTGAACAAACCACCAGAGGGAACAAGACCATGGCATCCCCCGGAATCACTGACTCCGCCGCCCGGCTCATCGCGGGGCTCCTGTTCGCTCTCTCCGCCTCCGGCGCCACGCCGAAATACAACGTGCTGTTCATCATCTCGGATGACCTGACCTACACCGCGCTCTCCTGCTACGGAAACACGGTCTGCAAAACGCCCAACATCGACCGCCTCGCCAATCGAGGTGTCCGGTTCACGCAAGCCTACTGCCAGGGGACCTATTGTGGACCTTCTCGGGCCTCCTTCATGTCGGGCTACTACCCGCACGCCAGCAGAAGCCTTGGGTACGCAAGCCCAAGGTCGAGGATTGGGGATCGCGCAACGTGGTCGCAGTACTTCAAAGAGCACGATTACTACACGGCCCGCGTGAGCAAGGTGTTTCACATGGGCGTCCCGGGAGGAATCGAGAAGGGCACGGACGGCGCCGATGATGCTCTGTCGTGGACCGAACGCTTCAACAGCCAGGGCCCGGAGTGGCGGGCACCCGGCGACGGTGAGACGCTGGAGAACAACCCCGAAGGCAAGCGGCCCGTTGTGGGAGGCAACACCTTTGTGGTTGTTGAGGCAGACGGGGACGATCTCGTGCATTCCGACGGCAAAACCGCAGCCAAAGCGGTCGAACTGATTGAGCAGCACAAGGACGAGTCCTTCTGGCTGGGCGTAGGCTTTGTCCGTCCACATGTTCCTTTTGTCTCACCGAGAAGCTACTACACGCCATTCAAACCCTACGACACGATGGTGCTTCCTGAGAAGGTGGAGGGCGATTGGGATGACATCCCCAAAGCGGGGATCAATTACAAGACGAGCAAGAACATGAAGATGGACGTGCGCCGACAGAAAAAGGCCGTTGGCGGCTACTACGCATCTGTAGCCTACGTGGATGCACAGGTGGGCAAAGTCCTCGATGCCCTCGAACGCGCGGGACTGGAGGAGAAGACCATCGTCATCTTCACCAGCGACCACGGCTATCACCTGGGGGAGCACGATTTCTGGGCGAAAGTCAGCCTCCGCGACGAGTCCGCCGGAGTGCCGTTGATCATCTGCGTGCCGGGCAAGAAGCCGGCCGTCTGCCACTCGTTCGTTGAGCTCCTGGATCTGTACCCGACGACGGCAAGTCTGTGCGGGCTGGAGATCCCGGCCCGTCTGCAGGGCAAGGATATTTCGCGGATGCTCGATAATCCCGAGCACAATGTCCGCGACGCCGCTTTCTGCGTAGCCCCCATGCGTAAGGGATTTCTTCTGCGCGAAAGGCAGTACGCCTACATCCAGTACCGCGAGAATGCCGCAGGCGGCATTGAGTTGTTCGACCTGGAGAAGGACCCAAAGCAGTTCACCAACCTGGCAAAAAGGCCGGAGTGCCAACAGCTCGTGGATACCTTCAGGAAAAAGACGGCCGCCAAGCTCAGCGAGATACGAAACAACGATCTTCCCCCTCCCCTGCCCAGGAAGAAAGCCAAGAGGAAATGATGGCGAGCTGAGCGACTGCCGCTCTCAATGGTCACAGCTCTGACGAACAAAACGCCCTCTGACAGAGCCGTGACCTGCGGGAGCGGTTACCGATTGGCGACGTCCGGGAGTGACCGCTCCCGGTAGTCGCGGCTCTGACAGACAATCGCCTTCTTGAACAAAGTCGCGGCTCTGACAGACAGTCCGAAGCTACAGACGAGGAAACTGCAACGATGACGGGACACGGCAGCATCAGCGGCGTCATTCCACGACTGGCCGTCAAAGCGGGACACCACCCGCAACGCTCGGAGACGGGAATTGGGGCACTCATGCCGTGGGCCGATCGCCTCTGGTTCGTCACCTACGTGGCCAGCAAGTCGCCAAGCGGCAGCCGTACCGGGCTCTTCTCCGTGGACGACGACCTCCAGTTGACCAAACACCCCGAAAGCGTGGTTGGGACGTATGCCAATCGGATGATCCATGGTCCCAGCGACCAGTTGATGATCGGCCCGCACCTCATCGACACCGATGGCAACGTGCGAACGGTGGATGATCTGGTGAACATCAGATTGACGGCCACAGCCAAGCACCTCCGCGACCCGAAAGACATGGTCTATTGCCTGGGCATGGAGGGTGAGCTCTTTGAGCTGAACGTACGGACCCTGAAGTGCCGGCACCTCACCGACGTAACACGCGAGCTCAGCATGGCACAGAAGGGCGAAGCCCACCATGCTCAGTCGCACTTCAAGGCTGCCTTCACTGGGCAAGGACGGTTCATCGTGGCCAACAACACCTACGAAGACGAAGACCACACAGGGGTGCATCATCATGGCCGTCTGGCGGAGTGGAATGGGGAAACGTGGCGCATCCTTGACCACGCCCAGTACAACGAGGTGATGGGCCGGACCTCCATTGGCGACGCCATTTTCGCAGTGGGAGCAGATCGTGCATCGGCCATCCTCAAAGTCCGAGTAAAGGGAACCTGGGAGACATACCGCCTCCCCAAAGGCACGCACACGCAGGACCACACGGTCACGACCGAATGGCCGCGCATTCGCGAAGTTGAGTCCGAACGCTGGCTCATGAATGCTTCCGGCATGTTGTACGAACTGCCGGCCATGCAGTATGCCGGCAAAGTGTGGGGTGTTCGCCCTGTGTGTACCCACCTGCGGATCATCGGCGACTTCTGCTCCTGGAACGGTCTCCTGGTAATGGCCGGCGACCAGACCACGCCCATTTGGGACAGCAATGCGTACGTCGGGCAACCCCAGGCCAATCTCTGGCTCGGCAAGACCGACGATCTTTGGTCGTGGGGAAAGCCGAAGGGATGGGGCGGACCTTGGTACCGGGACGCAGTCAAGGCGGACGAGCCCTCTGCCCCATTCCTGATGACGGGTTTCGAGAACAAGTGCCTGCACCTCAGACACCGGGAGGAGTCCAAGGTCGCGTTCGCTATCCAGGTGGACTTCCATGGAGACGGAGTATGGGACACGCTCTGTGAAGTATCCGTCCCCCCGTGTGGATACAGAGCCCACTGCTTCGAGCCGGGATTCAGTGCCCATTGGGTGCGGGTGGTCGCAGATCGTGACTGTGCCGAAGCGAGCGCTCAGTTCATCTACACATGAGGGCCGTTCTCCACCGCCCTTGGGGGCGCGTCAGGAGCTCAGTCCACAAGAAACAGCCACCCTCTGGCAACCAGATCCCGGTTTCCGCCCGGGGTGAGATACCAGTTGGATAGCTCGGTCTGAGTGTTCGTGCGAGCACGCGCGTGCTCAAAGGCATTCCGGACGACGTTCATGCGCAGGGGAGAATCCTCCTTCGGATCAAACTGCATTTCTTCCCACGGCAGCGCCCACTCGAGCACGTAGTGGTCCTTCTGGATCGATGTCGCCACCTTGGCATCCATGTTGAACGCCGCGTCACCGTCGAGAATGTCAAAGATGTTGCCCGCCGAATTGGTCATGATCTGGAAGTAGTGCTTCGGATCGGTGGTATCGGGACGGTTGAGGAGGAACTCAACCGAGTCTTCACGCCACACGCGTCCGTCCCGAGCACTGCTCACGATCAGGATCTTGTCGACGTCCTGGTAGCACTGAAACAGGCAGTAGAGGTAGCGGTCGTCGAATACAAACCGGCAGGTCGTCTTGTAGCTTGCCGGGGCTCCTGTGGAGTTCACCCAGAAGCCACTGTAGACCTCCGCTCCCTGCCAGCACGCATCACCTGCCTCGCCGTCCATCGTCGGCGCCGCCTCGACCCGTCTTGCGAAAGCGATCCTGGACGCGTTGCTGTAGAGCCTTGCCATAAGTCGCTGCAAGTCCGGGTCCGGTCCCACGAGTTTCTCCACGCTCTTTCTGACGGTATCGAGTCCGGCATCGCGAGCAGTCGGGCTGGGATGGGCGGAAACCAGGTCCGCTATCTGCTGCGACATCAAACCGGCCAGTCGGGCTTGAGCTTTGGCCATGGGAGCAAAGATCGTGTCTGTTGGACGACGGACCTGGTAGCGATCCCCCTTCAAGACCCACTGGTAGTACAGATCCAGGTCAGCATCCGGTCGGGCCGCGGCGCGCAGTGAGGCGATGACCGCCTCAATCGGCGCGTTGCTGTCAAGCAGTTCGTTGGCCCGCCTTGAGGCCCAGTAATGCCGGGCCGCTATCTCCGTCACACCAAACGCCTGCGAGACGTACGCCAACCGGCGCTTCACGATCGGATCCCGCGCGAGTTTCTCGGCCTGGTCGAGGTGGGAGCGGAGACGCTGGATGACCTCCGGCGTGAATGTCTGAAGGTGTTCGGCCCGGCGAAAGCAACCGATGCTCACACGTGCCCTCCCCTCCTCGTCGGTCACCGTATTTCCGGGGCCGTAGATGCATGCCTCCGCATCCGCGAAATAGGCTGTCATCGGCTCGGCAGCGCGTCTGTAGAAACGCGTGATCGCCTCACGCCACAGTTCGCGAATGTCGAGGGCCGGATCCCAAAGCAGGCGAGCGTAGACCCAGTACTTGATGCCGTCCAGCCCCCAATTGTAGTAGCTCTCGGTATAGCTACCGATAGCGCCGCGCTTGTGCCCTTCATGCAGGTAGTACTTCACTGCGGGGGGATACACAGCAGGCACGACTGTACCGACGCCATAGTACCAGTTGTACAAGGCAAAGTGCGGCGCGTAACTCGTGGTGTTCGCCACGGCCTCGTCGAAGGCCTTCCTTCCGCCGTCGAGCACCAGATTCCATGATGGCGTCACCAGGAAACAGATCAGGTTCGGCTCGAGTTTCAGGCCGGGAGGAATCAGCTTACACTGGCCATAGCCAAGGTATCCCACTCTCTTCCCGGGGAACTCTGTCGCCACACGCCGGGCGACCTCGTTAGCGTACTGGAAGAACCACTTTGAGCGTTGCCCCTCGGGCGGCTGTGTGGTGTCAACCATCTCCAGACAGCGCTCGCACTCGCAATAGCCGCCGCCGTCGTTGATGGCCACCGAGATGGAACCGGCCTCTGGCCGTTTGTCGAAAAAGCCCCGCGCGTACGCCATGGTCAGCTCAACCGCCTTCGGGTGCGTCAGACACGGTTGCCAGCTGGCCTTGACGCCCGGCTTGGGAATGCGACGGCGTCCCCCGAGAATCGGGTAGAGCTCCGGGTGATCCGCAGCGCACTTCTCCGGAGCAAAGACGACCCACAGGTTGTGGTGGAAATCGAAGCGATGCGCGAACCGGTTGCGGCGCAACCAATCGCTGATCGACCCGATATCACTGTTGCGGCCACTGGGCCAGCGATGGAGATAGGCGGGCTCATGGACAGTGTCTGCATCCGGAAGGACCAGCGTCGGGTGGTAAGGAACGTCTTCGCCAAGCTCACCCGGCATGAACCAGCGAATGTCGCAGAAGTCCTCCAGAAACGCCGTTGCCCCAAAACCCGACGCTCGAAGCGTCTTGCCGAGAATCATCACGCTGTTGCTCTGCACGCTGATGATGAAGCCGTCGTCATCCAACGACTCAGCGCGGTCACCGAGAACCCTCGCGCACTGCGGGGTCGGCCCCACGTGGATTGCGGGCACAGTCGTTAGAACAGCTTCGTCGTGAGTCCATCCGGGCACGCCCTCCCAACGGCTCCCAGTCCAGTGCAGAGCCCGGGTCGTGCCGAACCAGACCTGTGGATTGCACGGTGAGCATTCCCGCAGATACCGGGCTACATCGAGGGCCGCAGCTGTGCAGTCCTGCGCCCCATCCACGGTCACGATGATCGGCCCCACCGCCAGCGGAGCCAGGTGAACGGCACCAGCTGTCGCACAAATGAACCCCAGGCCCAGCGCAACCATCCGCACAATACGAGTACCTTGCATCAGATTCCCTCCTCCGTACAGAGCTTCCATCGGATCACTCCAGTCCCGGACGTGGGTTCACAAGGATCTCGTCAGCGAATGACCAGCAGTCCTTACCCGCCCCCGAGTGTCCCGCCGGGCACACCCCCAGGCTCTTGCCAATGACCCGGACGAATTTGGCCGGTCGTCCGTCCCCGGGGATAGAGAACGTATGCACCAGACTGTCGCGACGCGTCACTGGCACAGAGTGCCCAACCGAGCCGATGGTGCGGAAGCGCAGTCCATCGGTCGACGCCTGCACGGTGACTTCGGTCGGGAGGAAGATCCACGACACGGAATTCTGAAGGAAGCGAGCCCGGATTTCGCGCACGGGCGTGGGTTGTTTTAGGCCAATTGTCGCAACAACATCCTCCCGCAGGAATCCCTGCCAAGCGCGGTTGTGGAAGCTGTTCGGTCCGGTCAATCCATCGACCAGGGCGTCCGCCCCGGACCCCGGGTACTTCGGTGACGGCGGCTGAACGAACGTCAGGGGGCGGAGATTACCGTCATGCCGCCAAATCGCTGTTGTCGTCACCGGCGCCTTCAGATCGCGGTCCACGAGCAGAAGTTTAAGGGGTGTGGATCGCTCAAGTCGCAGCGGCCGGGAGTACACCGAAGCACTGGGCGTCGGCTCGGAGCCGTCGACCGTGTAGTGAACGCGCCCGCCGGAGGGGATGCCCGCTATGTCGACCGCATACTCCCCTGTCGCCTCATGCCGGATCGGGCAAACAGCGGGGCTAAGCGGGACACACTGCATGCAGTCGATCCAAGCTGTTCCTGCCGTACTGAGCTGAAAGTAGAGATGGAGCTTGCTGTTGCGGGCCTTCTGAGCGATGCCCGAAACGCCGTATTCCTTCCACTCCGTCGACAGTGTGTGACTCCGGGTCGTTGGGCCCATCTTCAGTTTGAGCTCGGGGGCCCGTGGCCCAGCCGCAGCTTTCGCCCAGACTGTGAACCGGAACACTTGTCCCGGCTTAACACGAGGATAAAACGGGCTGATCCCGACGCCTTCCCCATCCGCCGGGGTGTGCAGACGGAGCGCATGCGTGCCGTCCAATGAGACCCGCGAGTCGACGAAGTACGTTGCCCCCCGTCCTGCGCCGGCTCGAGCGTAGCATCCCGCCGGCGTTCCGGGGCTCGGATTGGCTTCGAAGCTACTGTTGATGAGCATGTTTCGTGAGTCCAATGCCTTCACCGGACTCCGACTCGGGCCGAGGTCCAGGCGGTAGATGCGGACACCGTAGGCGTCGATCATATCCACAATCGTGTCAGCCGGCGGCACAGGGGCGCGGCGCTTCCGGAAGGGGAACATGAGTCGAGCCAGGCCTCGATGCCTGGGCACAACAGCGCTCGGCCCCAAAGCGACCGTTCGCGACTCAAAAGGGACCTGAACGTCGTCAGGGGCGACGTCTCCAGGAACACGCATTCTGAACGTCTTGGGCACATTCTCCGTGTTGATCGCTATGGCTACCATTGTCCCATCACGCTGCCAGGCCCCAACCCGAATTGCGGAGTCCGCAGTCTCAACCACAGGACGGGACTCGGACGAAAGCAGGTATGGCGTAAGCTCGGCGGTTTCGAGCGCGAGTCGACTGCACTCGGCCCAAAGCAGAGGCGATTTGGGGAACCCCTGCAGCCCGTGACGGATGAAGTACTGGATCCCGCGGGCCCCCTCCAGCAACCCCAGATAGGTCATCACCCGCATCTCGGCCGCAGTCGGCTCCCGCTTCCAATGCTCATTGCCTCCAAAACACTGCGGCACGATCCACACGGCTTTGGCCGGGGCAAGGGCCTCGAACACGGTCCGCACGGCATCCCCGGCGGACGTGGGCGGCCGGACAGGGATCGGGTACGGATCGACCATCACAATGTCCATCCCGGCCGCATAGCGCGCGGCCTTCTTCGGACGCATGAACACGATGGTTACCGGATGATAGGGATCCTCCGCAAGGATCGTGTCGCGCATCTTCTTCAGTGTCTCAGGCGCAGCCCCGTGTCCGGTTGGCTCGTCGCTGATGTACCACGCCAGCAGTGCGGGGTGATCTTTGAACGCCCTGACTTCAGCTCTAAGGGCGTCCCCCTGTTCGACGCTGTCGCGAGCTCCATAGACGCCACCACCTCCCGCGACACTCAGCAGTTGGTAATGCACCTTCATCCCCAGAGCTGCGCACCGATCCATGTACAGCTGCCGTTCTGCCCGTTTCGCGGGCGCATTGCTCTGGTAAGGACTCATCAGGTTGAATCCACGCACCACTTCTTCCTCGGCAAGCGTGGGCTGTACCGGCGAATAGCAGTAGAAACCAAAGGGAATGAAAGGCAGGCCGTCGACAATCAGTCCTCCGGTCAGGCGGTCAATCTTGACTGCACCCGACCGAGGAGGCAGACGCCTGAGCTCGAACGCTGCCGAGGCGGTCGAACGGTCAGGCAGGACCAGTTGGCAGGAAAGCTCAGTCGTCCCGAGGGGGAGTCCCTCAAGCGCGAACTCCACCATCGGATACGCCGCACTCTGATCGAGTGACGATTCCACGATGACGCGGTCCGCCTGCGTGACACGGACTCGACTGCTGCCCTCCTCTCCGGGAGAAGGCGCCCCAAGCACGATCAGTCGGCCGGTCATCTCATTGGTGTAGAAACTGCGACCGGTCATGACCCGGAGGTCACCGGCACAGGTTACTGCGGACGCGACAAACGCCGCGAGCATCATTGTTCTGCGTGATCCGACCCATTTTGCTTCCATCATCCACTCCCAATGAACAGCCAGCATCCGTCGACTTGAGGGGTATTGTAGCTTGAAACCCTCGAAGCCCAAGTGGTGGCGGGCGGGAATGGCAGTTGGGCCTGGGAGAAGGCCTAGCGGCGTCGGGCGCGAATAGCGAGCCCGCCGCCACAAGGGACAAGGCAACGCGTATGCGACAAATCACACGTCTCATCGGGGGGGCTCTGACCATGGCCGGCATGCTTCACGCAGCCGACGCCCGTAAAGCCGAGTACGTCAACGCCGTGGTGCAGGGCGCAGGCTTCCTCCCCTGGCAGAAACGCGGTCCATCGCCCAAGGAGCTGAAGTTCCGGCAAGCGATGGAGGAACGCAAAGACGCCATGCTTGCCCGACGAGCTCAAGTCCAGCATCCGGTGCTGCTGACCGAAGCCGAGCTGGCCCAGGCCAAACGCAACGTCAACTCAACCCCGTGGGGCAAGAGCTGGCTGGCCAAACACCAGCGCGTCGCCGATCATGTCATCGCACAGCCCGATGGCTACCTCCAGGCCATGATCCCCGAACTCACCCCATGGTTTTGCTACGGAATGACGTGCCCGAACTGCGTCGGAAAGAAGTCGCAAGAGGCGATGGGAAGGCGCATCGTGGCTTGGAGATACACCACTCCTGATGTCATGCAGTGCCGGGCCTGCAACCAGCAGTACCCGGATCCGCGTTTCCCCGAAACCGCCACGCTCCGCTGCCCCAGATCCGGGCAGGATCTGACCTTCTACCTCAACGATGCCGAACGAGCCCACCCGGAGAACCGCACCGGCGAGCACGCCTGGCACTGGGTCAAGCGGCCGACTCACGTCAGCTTCGCCGGCATGATCCGGTACCAGAAGGTAGGCTTCATGATGGGAGCTGCGCGTAGCCTGGCGCTGATGCACTGCTTTACGGGCGACACTCGCTATGCCAAACCTGCCGTGGAGATCCTCGTGCGCCTCGGGCAGTGCTACCGCAATTGGCTCTATCATGACTACTGGGACACAGTCGCGGACTGTGATCCGCTCTACGCAGCCTGGCACGACCGGGAGCTGCCGCTGACCTGGAAGCGCCACCTGTGCACGAACGCCTTCGCCAAAGACACACTGGAGCGCGCGGCAATGCTGCGCTCGTTCTGGGGTGCCGGGCGCGTCCACCCGAGTTGCGACACCGCCGGGCGCCTGGTCGGGTTGAGTCTGGCCTACGACCTGGTACACGACGCCGTCAAGGCCGATGGAGAGTCACTTTGGACTCCGAACGCACGAGCCAGCGTGGAACGCGATCTGCTGATGGAATGGCTGATGGGAGGCGAGCCGTTCCTCGGTGGAGCGGGCAAAGCCACGAATATCAACAACAAGTCAGGGCGCGTCTACAAGCCAATGGCCTACGTAGCCAGATGCCTTGGCCTCACCCAGTGGGCAGACACGGCCCTCACCGGGTTCGAGGCCCTGGCAGCTCAATCCCTGACCTATGACGGGTTCAGCCACGAAAGCCCGGCTTACACGTTCTCGAGCGCCAGCTACTTCGGGAACATGCTGGTCTTGGCGGAAGCCCTGCACGGTTTCCGCTGGCCCGATGGATATACCGGACGTAACGGCACGGTGGACCTGTACCGCGATTGCCCCCGCTTTGGCTTGTTGATGCGTGCTTATCTTGACTGTCTGCGACCCGACGGCTTCTTCCCCCCGTTGTCCGACACCCCCGTCGTATACCGCCCCGTCCTTTCACACCTGGAAATCGGCACCAAACGCCTCCCCGAACACTACGCCGGCTCTCTCAACGCGTTGTATCCCAAGGCAAGCCCGAGCGAATTTGCAGTGCTGCATTTGGGAAATGAACGTAGCTCGGACGTGGCCTCGCAAGACGCTCTTCTGCGTTTACCGGAGCTCTACTTCCCCGTATGGATGACCGCAATGCTGCGCCATGGATCAGGTCCTGAAGCTGCCATGCTCACCCTCCATGCATCGCCTCCCGGCGGGCACCGACACGCCGACAGTTTAGCTCTGTTCTACATGTCCGGAAGAGGCGTCGCGCTGGGGGATCATGGCTACATAGGTGACACCCCCATGAACAGCTGGTTTCATCATACCTTCAGCCACAATCTGGTGGTGGTAGACAACCAGCCCCAGCTGCACCGGAAGCCGCCACGTACTCCCAGATTTCACCTCATGGGCACCAGTCCACGCGTCTCGGTGGCGGAGGCGTCCAGCGACGTCTACACACAGTGCTCGGCATACCGGCGCCTGGTTGCCCTCATCAAAGGTCCCGGAGCTGATACGTTTGCCGTGGATGTGTTCCGAGTCAGCGGGGGGAAACAACACGCCTTCCGAGTGTTCAGTGAGAGAGCAGCCAGTGATGCTGATGCTGGGACGCTTGTATTTGAGGGCCTTGACCTGCCTCCCGAGCCGCCCCTCCCCGATCCAGGAACCAGCCTCAAGCGCGACGACATCTTCGGTTTGCGCGACGTCCGCACGACTACGGATGTCCCTCAGTCCTGGCAGGCCACGTGGAAAGAAGCCGATGGGGCTTACCGGCTGTGGATGCTCACAGAGGCAACCACAGTGTCAGCCGCCAACGGCCCGGGACAGGAAACGCCCAGGCAAGCGGGACGCCGGGTCCGCTATCTGGACGCAATTCGCCAGGGCGATGGGCTGGTGTCGACCTTCGTGGCCATCCACGAACCCAGCCGAGGGAATGGCACGATGGCCATCAATACGGTCGAACGCCTGACCGTGCCTGAGCAGGCCGGGCCGCGAGCCGTGGCCGTAAGAATCGCCTCCACGTGGGGCACGATTTGGGTCCTGGTGGCCTTCGAGAGTGAAACGGAAGTGGATGGTGTCCGCTTCCAGGGAGAATTTGGCGTCTTCTGCGAACAGCCGGGGTCAACTCAATGGTTGATGGCCGCCGAAGCCCGTACACTCAAACGCAATGGAACCGGCTTCACGAACTTGCCGGATGTCTGGCGCGGCACGGCTGCCCAGTGCGACACATCGACTATCACAAGCTCTACGCCCCGGCCAAAGCCCTGGACCGGAGAATCTGCCGGGTGCAGCTCCTATGTCCGTCTGCACGACGGCAAGCACCACACCGGATTCCCTGTCGCCGGCACGACGTCAAACACAATCTCTGTTACCCGTTTCCCCCTGCCCAAGGTCACCGAGTTCGCCCTGCCTGCGGTTCGGTACGTTTCTGTGGAGAAGACGCACTGACGCGACGACCCGCCGAATCAGAGCCCTGACCAACGAGGGGGGGGGGGGCGTCGGTCCGAGCCGCGGGATAGGTAACCTCCACGCTACTCCGGGACGGGATATGCCAGGAAGAGGGCACGGCACACTTCGCTGGTGACGTCGGTCTGGAGAACCGTGCCGTAGGACGACCTGTACGCCGCCGTGAGCTCGACCAGAATGCCGTAACGATCCCGGGCCGAGGTGTTCATCAAGTACGGGCTGTTGGAGCTGACGGAAACGCGGTCAATCAGGTATGGTGAGCAGCTCTCCTCCCGGTTCTGCTGCAGGATGTAGCGTCCTCGCAGGCGCTCGTTCACGATATGCTGAAGATCACAGCCGCGCACCTGATTGTCGGGCCTGGCGGTGCAGGCCAGCACGCCGACCTTGTTGGCGGTGGCTGTGGGGTTACCATGGAAGTCGAGCACGCAGTGCAGGTTTGGGGCTTCGCAGATTCGACGATAAACGATCGCCTCGGGCTCAGTGAATGGCCCCTTGCCCTTCCACCGGGCGTTGTCCTCACCATACTCTCCGCCCTCTGTTCGGGGAGCAGCCGAGTAGCTGTCCCAGGCATGATCCCCCTGGCGGTTGAGGTCGACACCATTTGCGTTCTTGCGCCTGAAACGGTCGTAGCCGGACGGGTTGAGAATGGGCAGGATCTTGATCGAGACGGCCCTCAGGTCGATCACGTCGTCGAGCTTCCCTGCGGCCACCTGTCGGGCAAATGTCAGAAGCCCATAGGCGGGCTCCCATTCACTGCCATGGCACGCCCCATACAGGAAGTACATCGGCTTCCCCGCCGTTCCCAGATTCAGGCTGAGCATGGGTTGCCCATCGCATGCCTCCCCCTCCTTGGCCAACCGGACTGTGTCTGAACGGGCGGCCGTTTCCTCAACAAGTTCTGCGAACTCCGCATAGCGATAGCGCTTCAGGTAGTACTCCCCAAAACAAACGCCATTGGTCAGCGTATTGACCACTGGTAGATACTTGTAGAAGGCTGGGACATTGGCGTAGAATGGCTCGCCGAGCGAAAGCACATCTACGGCCACGACCAAGCCCTTGCGGACCAGAGCTGCCTGGCCAGTGGCAGTCTCGGCCAGCGTCTCGATGCCGGCCGATGCCGGGACCTCATTCAGGGCCAGAAAGCTCCCTCCGGTACCGCACCACGGGATCGTCTGTCCAGGCAGAAATCCGCGTGTGACAGGACTTTCGGCAACCACGCGCAACCCGAACTGCATCCGGTCATGCGCCTTCGGCAGACTCGAAGCCCGAATCCCTTTCGCAAACATCAGGGCGGGAGACTCCACCTTCACGTTCTTCCCGAGGACCATATCTTCGGCCTGAACGGTAAAGGGATTCCCACCATGCGGGCGAACGTCAATCCGGTCCAACCGACACATTTCACCACGATCCGGGAGTAGCTCAAACGCCAGGCGATCCCCCCGCAAGAGCTTCACCGCAGGTACGCTGATGGTCTTGGCCACGTCGGACGCGTCTGCCGGGGTAGTGTCGAGAACCCACGTCTTGAGTAGGTTCCCATTGTGCAGAAGCCGCATCTTCCCGGCACCGTCAAACTCATCCGCATAGGTGACGGTGAGATCGACATCCATATCCGCACCCTCGTGGATCCAGTACGCGACGTTGTCCGCACTGGCCGCGGCAACCGGAATGGTCGTCAGTCCTGCCCAGGCAGAAAACACGCGGATGTCCATAAAGACAGGCTTCTGAGCCGCTTGGAGACCTTCCAGCGCCTTTTCGGCCCACGGAGGCAAGTCAGCGGACGCAAAGGCGAACAGCGCACCGACGCAGTCCGCATAGTCGACGCTGGAGAGCTCCGGCGTTGCCGGGACGAATCCATCTCCGAACAGCGACTTCAGGTTGGTCAGACATGGGTCTTCCTCGGACAGATCACTGAAGACGGCTACCTTAACTTGGGGCGTCCGCGCTCGCGGCTCACGTACGACACGCAGAACCACATCGTCAAAGAACACCTTCCCAACGCCATCCTTGATCTGCAAGTACGGCATGCAATAGCGGGTTCGCTCAGGAATCTGGGCGAGCAACTCCACGTACGTCCAGTCACAGGGGGCGGAGATCGGCTTGGCCGTCGGTTGCCCCGTGATCTTCCCTTCCTCGCCAATGCTGTACAGCTGGACAATGGCTCTGCCGCCTTCCGGGAGTTCGGACTTGACCCAAACACTGAGCTTCACCAAGCTGCCGGGAACGATGGTAATCGCTCTGTCCGCCCCCTGGCGCATACGTGTGTAGGCGTCTTCCACATTCTCAAGCAGCAGGCAGTGGTCGCCCGTTCTTCCCGGAGAGACTCGGACCAAACGCCGTTTTGCGTCCTCAGGCGTCCGTTTGTGCCACGCCGGCTCCATTGCCTCCTCGAAGCCAGGATTCCGGACCAAATTCGGCTGGGCAGCGAACAACGCGTCGCCCCCGCCGGCGATGCAGGCGGCGATGGTGGCCAAGGCCACTGTCTGCACGCGTGCCATGATCAGCTTCAGCAAACAATCCCGCATGTCGCACAATCCTCTTCTGGGAACTCGTGCCGAACGTCCTCTGCTTACCGTAGTGGCTTCTCCGGCAAAGCCTACAGAACGGCGGTAAGTTGCGTGGCTTGCATCGATGCCCTGCCCCCCAGAAGAGGATGACGCGCCGTGAACGTCCTGATACTGATGACCGACCAACATCGCTTCGACGCGTTGAGCTGTGCAGGCAGTGCAGCTGTCCACACTCCCAACCTGGATGCCCTCGCCGCGGAAGGGACACGCTTCTCAGAGGCATGCTGTCCGACGCCCGTGTGCATCGCGAGTCGGCACAGCTTCATGACCGGGCGTCGAGCTCGGGACCATCGCTGGGTCGCCAACAACGCCCTGCCCGGTCCACGGCCCGAACTGCCGACCATCATGACACTGCTGCATCAGCAAGGCTACCACACGCACGGGGTCGGCAAGATGCACTTCCACGGACGTCACCACGGCCTTGAAGTCCACGAACGTATGGAAGAGTGCTGCCCGAGCCGGATCGATGACGACTACTTGATGTACCTCGAGGGGCAAGGCGTTCGGACCCGCTATCCTCAGGGCCTGCGCGATTTGCTTTACTACCAGCCCCAAACCTGTGGTATACCCGAACGACACAGCCAAAACGCCTGGGTTGCCCGTCGAGCCATCGAGTGCCTCCGGCAACACCAACGCTACCGCGGAGATCAGCCGTTGTTCCTCTGGGCATCCTGGATCGCCCCGCACCCGCCGTTTGCTCCTTGTGAACCGTATGACTCGCTGTACGATCCTGACGACATGCCGGCCCCGATCTACCCCGGACGCCCCCTGGCTACGTTGCCATCCGTCACCTGGGGACACCGCGCCCGGCTCGATGGCGCACATATGGACCCGGACCGCATCAAGCGCATCCGCGCACTCTACCACGGACAGATCGCCCATGTGGACAACGCCATCGGCCGCGTTCTTGCCGCTCTCGAGCAACTGGGGATGGCCGAAGACACCGCCGTGCTCTTCACCAGTGACCACGGCGACATGCTCGGAGACCACGGGCTGTCACAGAAGAACGTGCCCTATGAGCCATCAATCCGGGTGCCGATGATCCTGCGCTGGCCAGGCCGCACGACCCCCGGCACTGTGTGCGACGATCTGGTTGGTCTCACCGATGTCCTCCCAACCCTGATTGACGAACTGGCTGTCCCCTACCCCACTGATCTCCCCCCTCTGCCCGGTGCAAGCCTCCTCGGGCGAGACGGAGGCGGGTTGGGCCGGAAACGAACTGGATACATGATTGATTACGGAGATCGACGCAACCGCTGGATTTGCTCCAGAAGCAAGACACACAAGTACGTACTTTGGGCCGACGGTGGTGCCGAGGAACTCTACGATCTGACCAACGACCCGCACGAACTCACCAACATCGCGGCCGAAAAAGCCGGCCTCGTTCCAGGCCTCCGGGAGCGCGTCCTGGCCTGGGAACGCACCCAAGGTCTGCTCCAGTCCTTTGACGGCAGTGCATTCCGCACCTTCCCGGCACCACCGCTTCCGGACGGCGATCCGAAGGGAGTGAATCTCAACGAAAGTAAATGGCCGGACCAGTTGCCGGTGGAGGAACGGCATACCGTGGAGACGTTCGCAGAGGCGTTCTCACGCGCCGTGGCAAAGGAAACAGCGCTCTCCCCAGACAAACTCAGTCTATCCGACTACAAGCGTAAGAGGGGGGCACCCTTGAAGGAAACGCCGTGGCAGGAAGCGTGGGAGAAAGCCTGAGGGAGGGCTAGAATGTAGGTGGGCGGCCCTTCCGAGCCGCGCACAACGTAAGTGGTCTGCCTTGCCGGGGAACCCCTCCCGGTGGTCAGGGCTCTGACAGAGCCGAGCCGCGACTAACAAGAGCGGTCTGCCTTACCGGGGCCCCCTCCCGATGGTCAGGGCTCTGACGGAACCGAGCCGCGCACAACGTAAGCGGTCTTCCTGCGGGAAAGAAGCCGACATGCCGGACCAGGAAGGGCGAACCAGCCCTTCACCCATCGATGTTCTCGCTCCAGGGCTCGAGGCCCATGTCGGCCAGCCGTTGAGCGTAGGCCTCCTGCGACTCTCCGGGGCTCGGCCAGACCTCACTCGGCCTGTGAGACTCCTCGAAGATATCCTCCACCCGACCGACGACTTCAGGGCGCTGTCCCGCGAGATCCATGGCCTGATCCGGATCCTGCAGAATGTCGTAAAGCTCTGTCGTCCCGCCCGAAGGACGTCGGGCATACCAGTTGTCCATGCGCACAGCTTGTGCCTGACCGTACTCCCAGTAGAGGAACTCGTGCTGTTGCTGGTCTCCATCTTGACCAAGGAGCGTCGGGAGAATGGAAAGTCCGTCCACAGCGTCGGGTGTGCCTCCTCCCCCGAGGTCTGCCGCGGTTGGCAGGAAATCCCAGAATGCCCAGATCAGATCGGAGACCTGTCCCGGCTGGATTTGCCCCGGCCATCGAGCCATACAGGGAACGCGGAACGAGCCATCGTCGCTTCCTCCTTTGCGCCCCTTGGTCGGCCCCATGTTGTCGAAAAACTCCTCGAAGCTCGGCCCATCAGCGTCGCGGTCGTACCCGTACGCGCTATAGCCATTGTCGGAGGCAAAGAAGATGATCGTGTCGTCATCCAGCCCCAGTTCGGTGATCAGATCCAGGATGTTGCCGACCTCATCGTCCATCCGCGTGATCATTGCCGCCCACTCCCGGTGTCGGAGGCTTGGCCAGTCCATGTCTGCGTAAGCGGCCAGGTTCGGTGCAATCAACGCACCGTGCGGAATCGTGTAGGCCAGATACAGGAAGAACGGCTCATCCCGGTGCTCACGCACGAAGTCCAACGATGCCTCGGTGTAGTAATCGAACGAATAGACGGCCTTCGCTGGGTCCTTCATCCCCAGCGGCATGACCTGGCCGTCATCGTCGTAGGGGCTCTGTTCGCGGTACCGGAAGCCCTCGTGTTGCGGGAAGCGCACACGCTCTTCGTTGTGCCACAGGAAAGGCGGGTAGTAGTTGTGGGCCTTCCTTTGGTTGAGATAGCCACGGAACTCGTCGAATCCCTTCCTTCGGGGGATTCCCGGCTGATCCGACAGGGCCAACCCCCATTTGCCGAACAAGCCAGTCGCATACCCGGCCTCCTTGAGGACTTCAGCAACAGTTGCATCCTCAAGCTGCAAGGCATGGCGATACCCCTTGTAGGCATTCCCCCGAACGCGAGCGTGGCCCGGATGGAGCCCCTCCATGAGGCATGAACGGGACGGCGCACAGACGGAGTTCCCTGCGTAGCACTGAGTGAATCGGATCCCCTCATCGGCCAACCGGTCGATGTTGGGCGTCTGGATCTTGGTCTGCCCGTAGCAACCCAAATCACCCCAGCTCAAGTCATCCGACAAGATGAAGACGATATTCGGTTTGCGCCCGGTCCCTGTACACTCAGAAGTCATGGGGCCCATTCTCAACTCCTTACCAAAGGTCCTGTATTGCGCTCCCTCTCTTCGAACCCGATTCAACATACCGAGGCCTTCGACGTCGACAAGCGCTTCCGTTCGGAGCTTAGGACGTGGTGGACACCCGGACTCACATGCTCCCGCCCTATTCCGGACTTCGCATAATGTAGAGCGTTCGCTCGAAGTCATGCCGTCGAACGGGGATGGCGCGCTCGACGGTGTAGCCAAGCTCGGTCACCAGCGGCGCCAGATCCATCGCGGTGATGACGGTCACTCGCGGGGCAGCCGAACGGAAGCTGGCGAGCATCCCAGGAACGGTGCTCTCATTTGTTGGGCAGTAGAGGTCGTAAGGCGGATTGGTAATGATGCAGTCAGACTGATAGTCGGTTGCCCGCGCATCGGCGTGCCCAATGGTCACCGGGCAGCCGAAGTGGGCCAGATTCTCCCGCGCCATGGCCACGGCGGGCCAACTTCGATCTGTCCCATAGGCCCGACGCCCCATGGTCCAGGCCAGGAACGGTATCGTCCCTGAACCGCAGCATGGATCGTGAACACGGTCCCCAGGCTGGGTACTCAAGCCAATCGCTGCACGAACCAGCCGTAGCGGTGCCGCATTACAGAACGGTCGGGGGCGACGGTCGAACTCCCGCCAGCGATCGCATCCCTTTGGGATCAGACGCCCGAACCAGAAGCCGCCCGAGGAGACGACCAGAAGAAATTCCTCGGTGGGATTGCGGAGGTCAGCGGGGCCTTCGATGCACGCAGCCACTGCTCTGATCGCCCGATGGTCGCCCCCGACCGTACGGGGTATGGGCTCGGCGACAATCCGATAGCGGTCCGCCGACAAGCCTCGCTCTCGGATGCACCCAACCAGCTTCTCCAGGGTCCTGCCACGCGCCAAGAGCTCTGCCCCGGCTCTCATGAACCCAGTTTCCGCACAGGCGATGCGCGCCTTCCCTTCCACAACGCCGTGCCCAACGACCTCGCCATCCGCCAGCACGCAGGCTTCAGCCTCGGCAACGGCGAGCGTATCTTCGTTCCGGTCATAGATGTAAAAGAAAGGTCTCATTCTACCCGCGGCGCTCGTCTGTAACTTCACCGTCTTGAGCACAAAACTGTTGGTCGCTGACACACCATTGGAGGCGCCGCATCTCCGCATGCGGCCAGGCCGGTTACTATAGGAGAACCGGCTCCTCCATGCGCCTTGGCGCAAGTTACGACCTCCGATATGAGCGATAGAACAACTGGCGAAGGCCAGGCTCGTGTGTAGCTTCGACACAGATCACCTTCTGGCCTGACCTGGCCGTCAGAGCCGCGACCTACGGAAGCGGTCTTGCTCGGCACTGCCCAGGACACCG
>Ga0209045_1001237_pt1 | contig 24357 bp, 11 predicted proteins | sample SaaInlLV_10m_DNA_4_FD_184664 | JGI IMG/M metagenome (GOLD analysis project Ga0209045, IMG submission 184664) | Marine microbial communities from expanding oxygen minimum zones in the Saanich Inlet - Saanich Inlet SI072_LV_200m_DNA (SPAdes) (version 2) | ecosystem: Environmental > Aquatic >...
ATCCTTAACTCAGGTTTTTAGGCAGCAAGTCAATTCAACTATTCAATGGTATGTGCTAATACCAAATGTAAACGTTTACAGATTAAGCATTCTACAAAAAAAAAGAGCCTCCATAAACTATGGAGGCTCTCTAATCAATTGTTAATCAGAAATTAATGTGCAATGATAAATTTCTCATTATACTGCTTGTCGCCTGCATAAATTCTGATGTAATACATACCTGAACTTAATTTGGAAACATCAATTGTTTTTTGCTCGGCTTTAATACTTCCAGCAAAAACATCCACAACTTCTTCACCAAGTGTATTGATTACGGATACTTTGATATCCTTATAAACTGGTAAGTCAATTGTAATTGTTAATATACGATCAGCTGGGTTTGGATAGTAGCTGATAAATTCTGACAAGTCTTTTTCATCAATTGATGAAGTACTTGGAAGAACATAAATCGTTCTGAAAATATCACCTGAACAATTTCCTGATACATCACAAACTGAATAAGAATAAGTATATAATCCTTCTTCGAATGTATTGTCAGGATAGGTTCCATTTGAATTGTTGTTGATTGTTAACACAGCTTCTGCGTCATAGTTGTCATGAACTTTAACACCTGCATCAACATAATCCTGCCATCTTTCAATGGTTACCGTAGTTGAACCTAATAACTCAATAGTTGGAGCAATTTGATCAACAACTTCAACTGTTCTGGTCATTATGGCTGAAACGTTTCCAGATCCATCAACTGCCTGATAAGTAACTGTATAAGTTCCTAATACATAGGTATTAACAGTAGAGTTGGTGGTTAGAATAATTTCTCCATTAGCAAAACTGTAATAATTATCAACGATATCTACACTTGGATCTTTGAAATTCTGGTGTACAGGAAGTATGAATGGATTTGCTCCTATCATTGTTAAGGTTGGAGGAGTGTTATCTTCAACAATAACTGTTCTGTCAACACATACAGGACCATTTCCTGATGAGTCAGTAACACAATAGGAGAGGAAGTAAGTACCTAATTGATTCACATCAACTGATCCAATTACTTCATAGGTTAAACCTGAGTAGTAATTATCTTGTGGATCAGCACCAGGATCGTTAAATACATCACCAGCTTCTAACATAATTGGGTTACTTCCCAGCAGCGTAATGGTAGGATCAATATCATCATATATATATACATCTCTGTAAGAAGTATCTATATTTCCGGCATTGTCTTCCAAAACAAACATAACCTGCTGCCATCCGACAACCATTCCATTAACATTGTTAACATATGAATGTGATTTAACACCACTACAATTATCTGTTGGTGTATAACCAGGATCTGTATACATATTACCTACTGCAGCAGAGTCAGGATTGTTACCGTTAAGCATTGGTTCTGGATTTACAATATCCTTAAGAACAATAACTTGTCTGATAACTTGCATGGCTGCTATTCCAGCAGGACTGGTTACATTGTATTTAATATCATATGTATCAGCAACAGTTGGGTTAATAGTTCCTGTTACAACAACTGAACTAGTTAAATTACCCTGAACAGTACTCCAAGCCATATAACCTGGTTCTGCATAGGATGCACAACTATTTGAAATTAGTGGATTGTTTCCAATCAGTGTAATAACTGGTACACTAACATCTTCAGTAATTTCTAATCCGTAATCTTCGAATTCACCACTAAAGTTTGGTCCACAACCTTTGTTATTCAATTGACCGGCATTGGTTGCTATTCTCATTTTTGCCAATCCTGTTGCGATAGTAGAAGGAATTGTTACATCAATAGTCCAGCTCAATGAGCTTGAATTGTATTGCTTGGCAACTTCTTCTCCAACATCATTAAAATCTCCATCCTGATTGTAATCAATATAAATTGAACGGGTAATCTTATTGAAATTGGTGTTTCTATCTAAGGTAAATGTATAAGTACCTGTTTTAGCAACAGTTGCTTTCTTAAGAACACTATAATCAGTATAGGCAGTCATTCCGATGGAAGAACTATTCTGAATTAACGTATCACCTCCAATGTTTTGTAAGGTGAATTTTGAAATTCCAACATCTGGGTTAAGATTTCCTACCAATGGTGTACAAGATTTGTATACATAAATGTAATCAACCTTTACCATGGAATCTTTTCCTTGTTGGTTTGTACAAACTAACTTAACAGTATACTTACCTACTTTGTTAAATACAGCACTGAAGCTAGTTTCGTTCAAATCACCTGATAAAATGGTGTAATCCATAGGTGTAATATCCCATTGCCATTCATACACTGTATTATCGGCATCTTCTGTCAATACAACAGGATCAACGATAGTAATATTGGTATAATCGGCATAGAAATCTACAACTGGTTTTGAAGTTGGATCCAATACAACTAAATCAAATGTTGTTGTATCTAATTTACCACAAGTATAAGCAATCAGTGTAATGGTATGAACACCTGCAGTTGTATACTGCCAGCTAACATTTTCTGTGAATAAATCAGCCCAACCATCATCGTCCATATCCCAATAGAAATCGAGAGCACCAATTGACGAACTGTTAAAGTAAGCCACTTGATTTGTATAGATGGTGTCTTGTCCTGTAATGGAAGCAACAGGAGCTGTTGGTGTAAATGTCTGTGCAGTCCACTTGGCTTTAAATCCTGTTCCTACTGCGCCACAGTTAACATAAAACTCAAGATACATACTTCCTGAATTTGCAGTAACTGATGGAGGAATTCCAATGCTTGCATTACCTGGTCCGTTTGTAAATCCATTCGGGAACATAGGATCTCCGTTTCCATCTAAGAATTGTAAATGCAATGGTGTTCCTGAGTTATCAGTACCATCATACACTCTTAATCCGTCTGAAGGAATCGTATTACATCCGTTAAGTACATTACTGGCTACATCAAAATCAAGGAAATCTAATGTAACTGCATTAGCACAATCAGGAATCAATAAATAATCACAAGTATAGTCATCTCCACTAGTTGGATTGGTATAATTGTTTGATCCGCCATTATCGAAAACAAAACCTGTTATTGCACGGCTACTGAAATCTGAACAGAAAACTTCTTCTTTCAGAACACTGATGTAATCAACTTTTGTAGCTGTATTATATCCTATGGTATTCTGTGTAGTAAGACTCACAGTATAATCACCAATTTCATGGAAAATAACACTTGGTTCGCGATCGCTGGAAGTACCCAAAAATGTATGGGTTGAATTACCATTAATAGTATCGGGTGTAATTACCCACTCCCATGCAAAAGGACCATTGGTTGTTAAGTCTGTGAAATTGACGGTTGTATTTGGTGTAAGAATATTATTGTCAGAAATAAAATTGGTAACAGGTACTGTAGTTGCCTGAACAATCACAATAGACGTATAGGCAATTGCAGAAGTCGTGGTGTCGAAACAACCTTGATTTACTGCTTTAACAGCCACTGTTTTTATTCCTGTTGTTGCGAAATAATATTCACCCATGTCAGATGTGTCATCTACTACATTATTGTTATCGTAATCCCATAAGATGAAAATATCACCATCTGTATCCAGAACAGGGGTAAAGAGGACTAAACCTGAAACATAACCAGTATCTTTATTAGTAATCGATACAACTGGGGTTTTCTCTGGAGCGATATAGAGTAAAAAGTCTTCGACTTCACCATAATTTGTTGTTCCACAAGGATTAGGAGTATATGCACCGTAATCTGATACAATTCTCATTCTATGAATTCCTGTTGTTACATCACAAGGAATGGTAATGAAACTTTCGGTTTTACTAGCTTCTGGTATATTGATAAAATCTTTAACTCTTTCATTGGCTGTAAAGTATCCATCATTATTGTAATCAAGAAATATAGAAGTACTTTGATCATTCAGTTCACCATGTTGAATAGTTATCGGATATGTTACTTTACGGTGTACGGTAGGAACAGGAGTTGTATTGAATTGTACAACACTGTTATTTGGTACAAAACCCATATCTAAAGTACCTGATTTTACATCAATATCTTCAAACTTAATTCTACGTGTACCAATGGAATAAGCACCATTTTGAACACGAACAACATCGCAATAATCAGCATAACTCGATGGAGCTACAATGTATGTGCTACCCACAGGATTGCTGTTTCCAACTTTTGCATAGCGCATTACACCATCTATCATGGCTGAGTCAAAAGACATATCCATTGAATCGTTTACAGTAGCACCAAATTCTACATCATAAGCTGCAAAAATCTGGACAACATCACCAACATTTGTTCCTGAAGGAGGAATTATGGTAATGACACCTGAAGGGTTATCAACTGTGTATATTTGATCCATATCATCTAATGGAGCACCATTCTGATTGTACCATCTGAATTTTTCTAAATCAGCTGGGTCGCTACAACCATTAGTGCTGAAATAAGCAGCAGATATAGGTAGCGGATTTGCAATTCCTGTAATCTTGATATCAACCTTCAGCATTTTTACACGGGTTTGACCGGCAAAAGCAAACTGAGGGGATAAATCAGTTACAACAAATGAATCGAATACCATTGGTTCTGGTTCATCAGCACCTATAAATACAGTTGTATTTGGTCTGCTTTGATTGTCAATGTCATCATCAATTCCAATATATGGAGCTTGTAATGTAAGACTTGCAGTGGTTAGATGAAAATCAGTTGTACTTTTCAAACCAGGATTGATTTCCCATGAATTGGCATTTAAGGTTGAGTAGGCTGATTTCCAGGCAGCTAAATTATTGTATGAAGAACCCCAATAAACAAAATTATTATTTTGATTATAATAACAGTTATAATCGACACTTCCTGAGGCCCATGTTCCGCTCGATCTGTAAATGGAGTAACCATAATTACCTCCATCATGGAAAATATTATTCTTCAATTCACAACCTGAGTTATTGTATAGGTACATGCCACAATAAGAAGTGGAGTTAGAACTTATATTTGTTCGTATAGTGTTGTGATAAAACTTTGTGTTTTGTGCATAATAGGCATAAACTCCACGGTTATAACTTGTATATCCGAAATTATAAAGAGCGTTATTTGCAAATAATGAATTACCACTAATATAACGGTTCTGGTAATAAAAATAGAATGCATAAGCACCTGTTTGAACATCATTGCGCAAAACAGTATCGGACGTACCATAATAGAGCATAATTCCATATCCTGTTGATGCAGATACATTCCTAATAACGTTATCAGTCACATGCATTTCTCCATTATAATAAATATACATGGGATAATAATACTGATTTGTGACCAGGTTATTTATGAAATTATTACCCAAATTCGGTGTAGAAGAACCACCGCCATAAAAACGAATTCCATAATATCCACCATAAACGGTGTTATTGCTAATGGTATTATACCATGCATTATTACCTGTTGTAGAATAACTTGTTTTACTACCTGAGGCAATAATTGGAATAGTATATGAAGCAGATCCAGAAGGAACATTGATATAGCAACTGTCGATTAAGTTATGACGTGCATCGTTTGTAAAAAAGAAACAGTTGGCATAAGATGAACCTGTATTCTGAACTCTCATGTTTTTAAAGGTAACATAATCGGCTCCATCTAGTGTAACGGTTGTCCAGTTCGAGGTTGATGTACCTGCATAGGTCAATATAGTTTGTGTACTACCAGCGCCAATAAATTTAATTGGGTTAGAGGCACTTGCTCCTAAAACTTCTGAGAGTGATATTTTTTCACTATAGGTTCCAGCAGCAACTAAAAATGTTACAGGACCTGCAATACCACTTGTGTTTAGGTCATCAACTGCATCTGAAAAGTTAGTATAGTCAGCACCGCTGCCTCCAATTGTGTATGTTCCATTCAAGGAGGTTTTTAAGGTATAGTATAAGGTGTCGTTAGCTGGCACATCATCTGGTGAACTATTATTTGGCTTGGCTACCCATATTTTTAATGAATAAGTTCCATCAGCAGGAATATTTACCGGTGTGGAGAAGCTATAAGCCATTCCATCACCCTGATTTAAAGAAGCAGAAGGGGTGTAACCTGTAATGTTAACAGGAGTTCCATTGCCTAGCTGATAGCCAAAATCCAAGGAATTAACGACTGTTTTGCGTAAATTGGCAAATGTTACTTCTAACGTATTATTTCCAGTTGACCATGTTGTTGGTCCATCAACGCTAAGCATGGCAATATCTTTTCCGTTAATATCGACTTTGTCGGCACCAATAATAGAAAATGTGTTTCCTCTTGCATCACCATCTATGTCAACTGCAACATCTGTGTTTGGGCCCATCAATAAGGGTGATGAAGCTGTCAGATGCATATCGGTTGTACTGGCTAAATATGGATTTGAGCTAATAGAATTTACATTGAGAGTTGGATTTGCAGTTTGCCATGCACTTAATGAAGAGCGTGTTGCCCCTCCCCAAGTAACAAAATAATTACCTGTGCTATAGTAGTTGTTGTAATCAACACTTCCATCGGCCCAGGATCCGTAGTTTTCATAAATGCAACGACCATAAGAGCCACCGCTATTGACAAAAATATTACTTTTTATTTCACAACCATTGTTGTAATAAGCATAAATTCCACAATAGGAGGTTGATGAACTACTTGATTTTGTCCAAATGGTATTAAAAAGGACTTTGGTATTTTCTGCACGATAGAAATAAATTCCACGATTGTATCTAAACCCAAAGTTATAAATCATGTTATTGGCTAACAAACTCTGGCCTTTAACATAATAGTTGTTATAGTAAAAATACATTCCATAACGTTGTGTTTGGATATCATTATGGGTAACGGTGTCTGAAGTACCATAATAAAGCATTATACCATAACCACCTGTAGATGTTATATTACGTATTGTATTACGCTGTACATGCATTTCACCATTATAATATATATACATTGGGTAATAATACTGATCCGTAATTAAGTTATCAAGGAAGTTGTTTCCCAAGTTTGGAGAGGAAGATCCTCCACCATACATTCGGATTCCATAATAACCACCATAAATAGTGTTTTCACTAATGGTATTGTACCAGGCGTTATTTCCTGATGTTGAATAACTGGTTTTACTACCAGAGGCAATAATAGGAATTCTATAGGAAGCTGAACCTTTACCCACATTGATATAACAATTATGAATAGTGTTATATCTCGAATTGTTTGTGAAAAAGAAACAGTTCGCATAAGAAGATCCTGTGTTCTGGACTTTCATGTCTTTAAACACAAAATAATCTGCACCATCAAACTGAACAGTAGACCAGTTGGATGTTGACGATCCCGAATACGTAAGGGTAGTTTGTGTGTTACCAGCCCCGATAAAACTAATTGTATTGGTTAAACTTGCGCCTGAAACAGGTGTAAGAATAATTTTTTCGCTGAACGTTTGCGCTGCAACATTAAATACAACAGGACCACTTACTCCTCCTGAATTCAAAGCTGATACTGCAGCTGAAAAAGTTGTATAATTACCGGCTGAACCAATTGTGTAAGTTCCAGATAATTGTCCGTATGCAAATTGACTCATCAATAATGCACTTACGAAAACCAATGAAAGAAAACGTGTAAAATTTCTCATCATAAACTTATTATTTAATTATAGAATATACCTTACTCAAAGGACATACTTTTGCCCTTGTAAGCAAATTTACTCAGATTTTTTTTTTTACACAAGTTTATCTTAGCTATTACTGCGTATTTCTACTTGTATTTCCTGAATAATTAGTTGATAAGTGGAGAGTTAGTTTGATAAAGGCCAAAAAAAAACCCGGTATTACCCGGGTTTTTGTATGAAAATAATTATTTACTTTGTCAAAATGAACTTCTTATTGAACTCGGTATCTTCTCCAACATTAAAGCGGATATAATACATACCAGCTGCAAGGTTGTTTACGTTTACCTGATAAAGATCATTCATTACATAACCTTCATTTACATCCATTACTTTTTCGCCAAGTGCATTGAAAATTGATATTTGTACATGCTTGTAAGAAGTCATGGCCACTTCAATGTTTAATACATCGGTAACAGGATTTGGATAGTAGCTGAAGTTTTCTTCACTTACTACGTCATCGATAGAAGAAGTGCTCTCTGAAACATAAACAAATCTGGTTAGTACGGCTGACTTGTTGCCAGAACCATCTTCAACCTGATAAGTAATTGAATAGAGACCTACTTCCTGTGTACTCATAAATGTACCAGCATTTGGAAGAAGTGTCAAATCAGCAGGATCTTTGTAATAATTATCACGTGCTGTTACACCTGGATCCATTAAGCTATCCCATCTTTCAACAGTCATTAACGAACTACCAACTAATTCAATTTCTGGAGCTACTCTGTCGACAACATCGATAGTAATAACTACATCTGCTGAAACATTTCCAGCTGCATCAGTTGCATTGAAAGTTAATGGGTATGAACCAACTTTGTATGTGTTCACACTTCCGGCTGTTTTCATTACGATAATATTAGCTGGATCCCAAACCAAATCCGTTACAGTGTAAGCAGGAGTGGTATAAGGATGGAATACATCCAGTGTATAAGTTGATTGTGCAAATGTTAAGGTTGGTGCTTTAGTATCTTCAACGATAACCAAACGGTCAACACAGTTAGGTCCGTTTCCTGAATTGTCAGAAACACAATATGTGAGGAAGTAAGATCCTAATTTGTCAACGTCAACAAAACCTTTTAAACTGGCTACTAAACCTGTATCATAATTATCAGAAATCGAAACCCATGGGTCAACAAATGCTGTTTTGGCTTCCCAATAAATGGTGTCATTTCCTAATAATGTAATGTCAGGATTAATGTCATCATATACTTCAACATAGCGATAAACAGTATCTGAATTACCTGCTAAGTCTGTACCCCAGTAGCTAATTGTATAAACACCGGTTACATTAACATCAACAGTACCGGCTGATCCACTAGCTGATGCATCAACACCACTACAATTGTCAGTGTATATTGCTCCAGGATCTGTATATGCACTGCTAAATACAGCAACACGGTCGTTCATATTACCATTCATTGTAATGGTAACAGGAATAATGTCTTTTAACACTTCAACAACACGTATGGCTTGTACAGCATCATTACCAGCATCATCTTGTACATCATAAGTTAAAGGATAATAAGCAGCAGCTAAAGGATTGATAGCTGATGTGCCATTAACAACAACTTGTGAAGTAAGATCACCACTTACATCATCCCAACCTTTGTAACCTGGTTCTACCCAAGTAGCACAAGAGTTCAGAATAAATGTATCAGGACTTGCCACAACGTCAGGGAATGCAGGGTTGAACAATTCAATATAAGGAATAACGTCATCATTCTTGATTACTAAACCATAATCTTCAAATTCTCCTGAATAGTTTGGTCCACAACCTTTGTTGGTTAGAATACCAGCATTAGCTGCAAGTCTGAGTTTGGTTAAACCTGTAAATACGTTTGCTCCACCAGCAGGAATAACAATTGTGTCAACCCACTCAGTTTGGCTTGAATTTTTAAGTTCAACTAATAAATCTTCTGGTCCATTGTATTGTCCATCTTGGTTTAAGTCGGCAAATACTGTCCAGTTGATGTTATTGAAATTTGAATTTCTCTTTACAGTAATTTTATAGGATCCTGTAAGATATAAATCAGCAATTTTCGATTGGGAATAATCTGTATATGATCGTTGTCCAATAGAAGAAAGGTTCCTGATTAAGGTATCACCAGCTAAATTCTGTAACATGAATTCAGACATACCAAGGTCGGCATTTAGGTTGGCAACACCTGGCTCACAGTTCTTATATACATTAATATAGCTGACTTTTACCATGGAGTCGATTCCAACTGCATTGTAACAAATAAGCTTTACAGTATAAGTACCCAATTCAGTGAATTGTACCTGAATATCTGAACTGTTTTGATCTGTACCATTCAAGAAATTGAAGGTAGGAGGATCAATAGACCAGAAATAGGAATAAACAGTATTATCTGACTTATCCATTATAGTTAATGGATTCACTTTTGTTGTACGAACATAATCTGCTTCGAAATCAACAACAGGAGCTGCTATTGGATTGATAACAGTTAAGCTGATATAAGATGTATCCAAGAAATCGCAACTCTGAACAATAAGTCTGATGGTATAATTACCAGTAGCTGTATATACCCATGAAGTTAATGAATCGTATGTGTCGTTAAAACCATCACCATTTAAATCCCAGAAATAATCTAAATCGTAACCAGATGAAATACTGGCAAATTCTATAGTTTTTAATCTGTAAACAGTTGTAGGACCAGCAATAATTGCTGTTGGAGGTGAAGGAGTGAAAATGGTTGTTGACCAAAATCCTTCGAAACCTGTTCCAACACCACCGCAGTTTCTGTTAAATTCAATAAACATTGAACCTGTTGATGAGGTAACTGAAGGAACGATAACAGGAGAATTACCTCCTCCATTTTGGAAACCTAATGGGAACATTGGGTTGCCTAAAATATCTTTAACACCTAAATGTAAAGGAGTGCCTGAATTGTTTTTACCTTCATAAATACGGATGTTATCTCCAGCTGTTAGATTGATACAACCTGTACTGTTGTATGAACATACATCAAAGTCAAGGAAGTCAAGCGATACAGATGAAGCACATTTTGGCTCAATCAAATAAGTACACGTAACATAAGTGTTACCAGCCTGATCAGCATAATTACCATATTTTCCACCATCATCATAAATATAACCGGAACGAAGTTTAGTACTTGCATCGGTACACATGATGTTTTCTTTACCAACACTGATGTAATCTACTTTTGTATTGGTTGCAGATCCAATGATGTTTTTGGCCCATAATTCAACTGTATATGTTCCAATTTCATGGAATTGAACAGTTGGATTTTGTTCTGTATCATCAGAAATAGTGAAAGCAGGCTGACCGTTACCAGCTAAAACCGGAGTAATAGTCCACTTCCATTCGTTTGGACCTAATGTTGAAAGGTCAGTAATTTCAATAGGAATAGAAGGGGTAATGGTATTTAAGTTGGTAATGAAATTAACACCAGGAGCTGTAGTTGGCGCTAAAATATTTATAGTACCTGAATATACAGCACCTAATATAGTATCTGTACAACCATAAAGTACACCTCTAACGCGAACAGTTTTTGTACCTGCACTTGTAAATGCATAAGCACCATTCATGGTTGTTGTATCATCCCATGTGTTATCATTGTCATAATCCCAAATATAATTGATGTTTCCACCAACGGAAGATTCAGGAACTAACTGGGTGAGTCCACCTACATAATTAAGTGGTTTTTCCGGTGTAAATGTAACAACAGGAGTACCTGATGGAGCAATAAACATTAAATAATCTTCAGCTTCACCAGTTGTTGTATTTCCACAAGCAGGTGCGCCAGCGCCATCTGAATCGACAGATATTCTCATTCTGTGATAACCAACAGTGGCATTACATGGAATTGTAATATTATCATTAATAATGGTTGCAGGAGCTAATCCATTATAGGTTGCAACCAATTCATTTGATTCAAAATAGGAGTTATTATCCCAATCAACATATAGTTTTGCCATTCTTCCGTTAAAAGCAGCATGCTGCATCATAATCGGATATGTTTGCTGACTATATACTGTTGCAATGTCATCAGTATAAAAATCAACTGAATTACCGGTTGCTGCGAAAACACCTGATGTGTGATCAATGTCTCCGAAAATAACACGTGTTAATCCAATTAAATAGTTCAAACCAGATGTCCTGTTATAGGCACAATAGTTTGTGTAATCTTTAGGATGAACAATTGTTCTGTTGCCAGCAGGATTACCAGCTGTGCCAGCAGTTCTAATTGTATCGTTAATACGGGCAGCTAAAAGCTGACAGTCAATTTTATTGCCAGGAGTGGCCGTATAAGAAATATCATATGCTAAGTAAAGATGGTTGTCACCATATCCGAGTACTGTTCCCGAATCGAAAACAAACATAAATGTACCATTGGGATTCGCAATAGGATCGCCCAATTGGTTGTAAGAACTAAGTGGATTTCCATCGGTATGGAAAATTCTAACGTTTTTGATGTCAGCAGCATTGGTTGTTCCGTTTGTTGAAAACCAAACTGTATCAATAGGAAGTGGATCGGCAATACCATTATATGTATTAACGGTTGCTGTCATAATTTTCACCAAATTCTGACTGATAAAACAATCACTGGTATCCTGTGTTGCCGTTATATTGCCAAGAAACATTTTTGCCGGAGCAGGAATGTCAACATTGAAATCGCCAGAATTACCATAAGTAACATTTCCACAAGGATCTGAAGTTGAACCCAGCCAATTGGTTCTGAATCTCAACCTTTTTGTACCATAATTCCCGGCAGGAACGGTAAAGGTTGTTGTGTAAGTGGTGCCTGATGCTACACAATTATATCCATTTACTACAATTTCAGAAGATTGAAATGTGCCATCACTATTGACATCAATCCAAACTGTTACATATGTGCTGCTATAGCCAGCAACAAAAGAAATTGAAACAGTAGTTCCAGGGATAAGGGTAGCCACATTACCTGAAGTCCAATCATGATAATAGGCAGGAGTTCCTGCACAAGCCACGGCTTGATTTGTTGTTCCAAAGGAAATGTTGGTTAAACCATCACCATATGTACATCCACTTGAATAAGCTGGAGTACAATATGTTTGTGCTTTAGAAATGTTAGTACCAACAAGTAAAAACACTAACGAGGATAACAAAAGTGTAAAACGTTTTTTCATAATATTAGCATTTGATTAAATGTATACAATATAGTTATGATTTGAATCAGGCAAATATAGCAAACATCCCAGATATTAAGAAATAAAAGTTTATAAATTGTTTTAGCTAATTTTGAAGCATGTCAGATGAAGCAAATAAATCAGAACAAGAAGAGTTTTTTGAGCATTACAGAATTACAGTTGATGCCGGACAAATACCTGTTCGCATTGATAAATTCCTTTTAAACAGGATAGAGAATGTAAGCCGAAATAAGCTTCAGAATGCAGCCAAAAGTGGCTGTATTTTAGTGAATGAAAAAGCCGTAAAAAACAATTATAAAGTAAAACCCAACGACCTGATTTTGATTCTGCTTCCACAGCCTCCACGCGACAAGGAAGTGAAAGCTGAAAATATACCCATTAACATTGTGTATGAAGACGATCAGTTGTTGATTGTTAACAAAGAAGCAGGAATGGTCGTACACCCTGCATATGGCAATTTTACAGGTACTTTGGTGAATGCGCTGGTCTATCATTTCGATCAATTACCTGCGGATAAAAACAATGATTATCGGGCTGGTTTGGTGCATCGAATTGACAAGGATACAAGCGGATTATTGCTTATTGCCAAAGAGGATTTTAGTTTGAGTTTTTTAGCCAAGCAATTTTTTGATCATAGCATCAGTCGATTATACACAGCATTGGTTTGGGGCGATGTTTTAGCCGATGAAGGAAGTATTGTGAAAAATGTACTTCGTGATCCCAAGGATAGACGAAAAATGATTTCTGTTGCGGCTACGGAAGATGGGAAACATGCCATTACCCATTATAAGGTGTTGGAAAGATTTCATTATTGTACTTTGCTGGAATGTAAATTGGAAACGGGTCGCACACACCAAATCAGAACACATCTGGCTTCTATAGGTCATCCCTTATTTAATGATGAAACATATGGTGGAGCCCGAATTATCAGTGGTCCGTCTTTTACGAAATACAAGCAATACATCGATAACTGCTTTAAACTTATTCCCCGTCAAGCTTTGCATGCACGAACCTTGGGGTTTATCCATCCTGAAACTAAAAAAGAAGTCCATTTTACATCCGATTTACCTGCTGATTTTTCTGCGGTACTGGAAAAATGGAGAGCCTATTCAAAACAATTACATGATTTTGATTCCTAAGTAAAAGATGACTGTTTTTTCAATACTTTTGTAGTTGAAAATTAGGACTGAATAATGGAAGTAGATATATTTATCCCCTGTTACATCGATCTCATGTATCCTGAAACCGGATTTAACATGGTAAAGGTGCTGGAGAAATTAGGTTGTAAAGTACACTACAATCAAAACCAAACGTGTTGTGGTCAACCCGCTTTTAATGCCGGTTATAAGCAAGAAGCCTTTAAAATTGCCAAAAAATTTGTTAATGATTTTAAAGGAAACCGATATATTGTAAGTCCTTCGGCTTCTTGTATTAAAATGGTGAAAGACAGCTACGAAGATTTTTTCATTAATTCTTCCAAGCGCAGCGATTATAAAAGAATTCAAAGCAAAGCCTACGAGTTTAGCAGTTTTTTAACCGATGTACTCAACGTAAAAGATGTAGGTGCTGAGTTTAATGCCAAAATCACCTATCACGATTCCTGCAGTGCTTTTAGGGGAATGAATATTAAAAATGGTCCGCGTGAACTACTCAAACATGTAAAAGGATTGGAGCTTATTGAGATGAAAGAAAGCGAAACCTGCTGTGGATTCGGAGGTACTTTTGCTGTTAAAATGGAACCCATCTCTTCAGCCATGGCGGATCAAAAAACAATTAATGCGCTGGCAACAGGTGCCGACTATATTGTTGGAACCGATAGTAGTTGCCTGATGCATATTGAAGGTTATCTGAAAAAGCAAAACAAAGAAATGAAAGTGATGCATATTGCTGATGTGCTTGCGCAGGGGTACTAGGTTTTTGGTTTCTGGTTGCTCGTTTCTCGTTTCTGGTTGCTCGTAGCTCGTTGCTGCTCGTTTCTTGTTTCTTGTTTCTTGTTTCTTGTTTCTTGTTTCTTGTTTCTGGTTTCTGGTTTCTGGTTTCTGGTTTCTGGTTTCTCGTTTCTCGTTTCTTGCAACTCATAACTCCCAACTTCACACTCCTAACTCATTTTCGAACAATAGAATAATAGAACAATTGAACAACGAATTAAGAACCTTTAACAACCTGTAACTTTTAACTTTCAACTTCCAACTCTTAACTCATGTTAAAAAAGTAGAATAATAGAACAAATGAACAACGAATTAAGAACTTGTAACCTGCAACTTTTAACTTTTAACTAATGTTAGAACAATAGAACAGGAGAACAATAGAACAACGAATTAAGAACGATTGAGAACTTTCAACTTTTAACTTTTAATTCATAACTTCCTACTCCTCAATACTTCACGCCATTTACCCGATTATACTCTGTAATGTTCATTTGGTTGTTGGCAAACCAGCTTTCGAATGAAGCCATTTGTTTACTGAAAATTTTGATCCAGTCATTGTATTCAGCAGGGAAGGAATCTTTGAAAAGCCAGAAAATATAGGCTTCAAGATGATCCGATTCTGAGATTGTTTTTTCCCATTCAAAAATAAAGCAGGGATATTCCAATTCCTTTTTACGAAACCAATAATTGACAAAATCCCGGTAATAAAAATACATATTGGTTAACGACAAGCCATCTTCAAGTCGATAGAGTCCAATTTCAAGTGTGGTTTCATATGATTCTGCAAAGTTGACAACAAACTTTTTCTCATCAAATTTATCCAATCCATAAGTTGCTTTTTCTTGTGTAAGTTCAACACTTACTTCATCGGCTGTATTGATGGTAATTGAATTTCGCCAGGTATCCATCATGAGCTTTTTAATCTCCAGCGTTCTTTCGGTGGTTTTCTCGAGGTTGACAAAAATTTCACCATAAATCAGCGTCCACATACGCTCCACAGTTCCAGCATATAATTTGGCAGCCTGATAATAATACTCTGCTTCATCGGGTTGCAAATTAATTGCATGGTCGAAATACAAGCGGGCTTTGGCAGGATCAGAATTAATCATTTGCATGGCTTCGTGTGCATATTCCTTTGCAGAAGAAGGGCCTTTTACAATAACTTCTTTTGGTTTAATGTTGTATTCCTTGCCAAGCGATTCGTATAAATTGGCTAAAAAAGCATGATAGTCTTTGAGATTGGTGTTTTCTTTTAAAACAGGATCAATAATTTTCCAGGCTTTTTTCCCCTTGCCTAACATATAATAACCATAGGCAATGTTGTATTTATAATCGATATTTTTCTTGTCAATTTTCAAGGCTTTCTTGTAAAGTTTAATCCCGTCTTTGTATTCTTCGAAGCGAATTTTATTGGCTCCTTTTTCAGCCAATTGTTTTGCTCCATCTTTTCCATCTTGAGCATAGGTTAAACTAAACAGGAAAAGTAAAATTGATAAGAATCCAATTTTTTTCATGATGATTTGTTTTATTCAACAATTATTTTACGAATAGAAGTAGTAGCGTCTGAATTTATGTTGAGAAAATAGATGCCTTTGCCATATTCTGCCAAACGAAGTTTTACGATCAGCTCATTTTGTGCATCCTGAAGCTGGTTGTGATAAAGTTGCTGTCCTACAGCATTTGACAAACTAATTTGAACATCTTTAGCCTGATTTCTTTTTATTAAAACAGTTAATTCATCTTTCGTAGGATTGGGATACGTGCTGACGATTGCTTGAGCCTCCTTTTCCTGAAGGGATGTAGGCCAATTGGTGGAGGTGGAGTCAAAAATCCCCTGACTAAGTTGATAAAAACTTCCACTACCTGAAACCTGAAGTTTCATTGCACGTATCATATACACATTGTTTCCATTGAGTGAGGCTTCATCTAAATAAGAGTTGCCAATAACCAAATTGCTATTAATTTTTTCAAACTTGCTTTTGAGGCTATTTGCCCGGAATATTTCATATCCTAAAATATCAGGATCAGCTGAAGCAGTCCAGTTTAGTTGAACAGTTACGTTTCCAACGCTGTCGGCTTTCAATGAAGTAGCTGGTTCAACTATGTGCATGCTCAAAGTTGGGTCGCCCATTAATGCCACATGAACCCAGCGAGCGCCATAACCAGCTGGATATAAACTGCTGTTATTTTGCGTTAGCCTGGTTGAATAACCAATGTGTTTTCCTAAGTCCATGTGATGGATATGCCAATGAGGTCGCCCAGCCCAAAAAGTGGCTAATGGAGATGTGGGGGCAGCCAGAGGTGCGCGAAGGAAATTGTTTTGGGCATCCCAATCGCCAAAATAAGAACCGAATAAGGGAGTGAAAACAGCTTTGATAGTGGTTGCAGCAATATCGGTTGTTTTGCCTATTCCTCCGCAAGAAGTATAGGATCCTCCTCCACAACCATAAGCCCATAAGTAGGATTCTGTTGCCAGTGTGCCTAAGAAATCAAGAGCACTCACATTGTCAGCACCAAACATGGCAGAAAAATATCTCCAACCCGTTTGTGCAAATCCTTCATCATAACTTTTAAAATTGTCATCAATCAGGGCTCTTTTTTCTGCCTTTAATATGGCATGACGGAAATCATGATTTTTATTTAAGTACTGACGAATTAATTCCACATCACTTAAGGCAAAAGCGGGCATATTGTATAAATCAACACGACCAACTTCTAAATCAACATCAGATGGTATTACACTTTGATCGAATTTCCCATCTCCGGGTATATTGTCATTTTCATCTCTTGAAGCTGTTACATTGTTAATGGATGCATCTGTCCAACTTCCATCAATCTCACCATAATACAAATCAGCTGGCCATGCACCAAGGTGATCACCGTGTGCGTCCGGATTAATATTTCCTGAATAGGGCACAGGAATATGTCCTAATAGAAAAACAGTACTTAACTCTGGTGTTGCTGTTTTATCGGCAATAATCAGATCGCGTATATCCGAAACGCTTGTCCCTCTTGAAATGTCGTGTCGAATAATTCGCCATCCATCTCCAATTAAATCCATTTCTAAACGGTCAATTTCTGTTTTGAGATCAATTACATAATTACTGTCAACTAATAAAACTACGGTGCCTCTGTATTCAATGGCAGGCATTTCAATCCCGGCATATAGATAGCTGTAACCTTTTAAGTTGCCTATTCCTCGGTTTTTATAAAACTTGTATTCATATGCTTCTCCGCTTCTAACCTGATCATCTACAAAATAAGTTGAGGTGTCGGCAATGTTAGCATAAGCTGGCCCCCAACTGCTGGCATTAATTTCTTTTTTCGAAATAACGTAGTATTCAGCGCTTGCATCAGCTGGCCAGCTAAAAATAATTTTTGGTGTTGATGTTTCTACCTGACAACTTACCTTAATGGTTTGGTCTTCGGCTTTGGTCTGTGAAAAAACAAAAAATGGTAAAAACAGTGATAAAACTAAAATTAGAGTAAATGATTTTGTCATAAATTAATGTTTAGATTCTTCGGACAGCTAAGATATAAATTTAATGTGAATTGATAAAGGGATTTAGTTAACAATGCCTTTTGTGAAAGCCTAGGTGAATAAATAAAGCATTGCATTATTGAAATACATAAATATTCAAATAATAATCAACTTCAGATTATCTTCAGATTGTTCGCAGTAAAATTGCATGTGAAAAATGAAGGATAAAACAGGCTTGGTTTGAACCTTTGGACAATCGAACTTTTGTCAATCAGGAAAAGGTTAAGTTTTATTTTTTCATTCGTTTTTCATTCAGCAGATTGTGTGAATCTGTTGTCATTTTTTTTAAATAACGACATAATAATCATGAAAAAATTAATACTAAGTTTAAGCATTCTCCTCTTACTATACACACAGGCAACTTCAACCACTTTACAGCTTTTTGAAGGTGATTCAATTGAAATGGGTTCCGATTATGCAAATGATGTTTTCTATAGTTTTGCGAATGGAAATGTTGCTGAAGAAGACCGCTTTATGTGGGATATTGCTTTTAGAACCAACATCATGAGCTCTTCCATTATCATTAATGGTGGATCAGGAGTTGTGCTTTACACCTATCAAAATGGAGATACATCGGGTTGGATGTCAGCTGATACCAGCGGACTTTCTGGCTGGAAAGCGATGAATAATAGCCTAACTGATTGGGAAGAAGGTGCTTTTTCTGCACATGCAGGAACACATCCCGATTACGGCTGGTGTAATTACAATTCAACCACCCATAATTTAATTGCTGATTCATTCTATATCATAAAGTTAACCGATCAGTCTTTCAGGAAAATATGGCTAGTTAAAAAGGAATCATCAAAAAATAAATATCATTTTATGTATGCTATGTTGGATGGTTCGCAAGAAAAATCAGTTGTACTCGATTGCAATACATATATGACTAAAGATTTTGTTGCTTATGATCTGTCCAATGATGTTGTCAGAGATCGTCAGCCAGCCAAAACAGATTGGGACATGGTTTTTACAAAATATGTCGACAAAGTATACATGGGACCTACTCCTGTCGATTATCCGGTTATGGGTGTTTTAACGAATGAAGGAGTCTATGTTGCACGAGTTGTGGGACAAGAAGAAAGCACATATGAGGATTATGTAAATGAAACATTCGACTCAACTTCAATATCTGTTATAGGAAGAGATTGGAAAGCATCAAACGGTATGCCTCCGGTTTATTATATGGTGGATTCTTTGTTGTATTTTGTTTCAGATATAAATGGAAATATTTACAAACTTTATTTTACTGATTTTGTGAGTGGATCTACCGGAACGGGTAAAGTTGTTTTTAATACAAAAAATATTGGTGGAAGCTCTGTTTATAACGATCAGGGCATTAAGCAAGCTGAATTTGTTGTTTATCCAAATCCTGCAAGGGCAGGAAATTTAAACTTTGTTTTGCATGCTGTTGAAAATGCACAAGTCAGTCTTGACATTTACACAATGATGGGACAAAAAGTACACTCCACCAAATTTGAGCATAGTACAGGTTTAAGTAGGCTTAGTTTGAATTCATTATCCTTAAGCCAAGGAAATTATATTGCTAAAATTAATGTTAATGGCCGAACAATGGTTCAGCAATTTGTTATTAATTAAGCGATCGATTGTTGTTCATGTCAAAACGATTAGTACAGAAGCTGTTTGTTATATCTGCCTTGGTTCTCCTTTTTTCAGGAGAACTGATTGCACAGGATATTAACATCCGTGTCGTTAATAAATACTCAAGAGAACAGCTTGCTTTTGCCAATATTTGTCTGGAAAATGTGCTGACCAAAGAGAAGCAATTTGTTACCACCAATGAAAATGGATTTGTTACAGTTCAAGCAAATGGGCGAAACATTATTGTAATTTCATATATTGGTTTTGAAAACCTGATAGATACCATAACAGCATCTGAGAATTTGATTTTTGAGCTGTTGCCTTCCAGTTATCAGGAGAATGAATTTGTGGTAACTGCCCAATACACACCTGTTAAGGCCGATCAATCAATCTACAAAGTGAAGGTGATTGATGTAAACCAAATTAGTGAAAAAGGAGCCAATAACCTGAGCGAATTGTTGGCTACAGAGCTGAATATAAGAACCTCACAGGACAACTCCCTTGGATCCAAAATGAGCATGCAAGGTTTGTCAGGCGAGCACATAAAATTGTTGATAGATGGAGTTCCTGTAATTGGGCGGATGGATGGTAATATTGATCTCAGTCAGCTGAATCTGCACAATGTCGATCATATTGAAATTGTGGAAGGGCCTATGTCGGTTATCTACGGAAGCAATGCATTGGCAGGAGCGATAAATATTATAACCAAAGAAAGCAAATTGGCTCGGTTTTCAACAGCTTTCGATACCTATTATGAATCAGTTGGTGTGTACAATTTTTCGGGAATTATTTCCGGAAAAAAGAAAAACCATATTTACTCTATTTCAGCTGCCAGGAATTTTTTTGGTGGCTATAGTGAAACTGATAGTGTACGGTCGAAGCAATGGAATCCCAAAAGGCAATACACCACCGATGCGTATTATATTTATGACCTAAAGAAAATGAAGTTTAAGTATTCTGCTTCCTTTTTTCATGAATTATTGCAGGATAAAGGCGATTTGCAGGCTCCATATTTTGAAAATGCTTTTGATCAATATTTTACAACCATTCGCTTGGCTAATAAATTGGATTTCAGTGCAAAACTGAAAAGCGACCGATTTCTGAATATATTATTTTCCTATTCCTCATTCAATCGTGCTAAACAAACCTATTTCACCGATTTAACCACTTTGGAACAAAACTTAACCTCCTATGAATTCGATCATGATACCAGCTTGTTTCATGCCTATTTGTTAAGAGGTACTTTCAGTAAAAGCAAGAAGGAAAGTAAATTCAATTACCAGTTGGGCTACGATTTTAATATTGAAAGTGGAGGTGGTAAACGCATACTGAATCAATCTCAAAATATAGGTGATTATGCTGCTTTTTTAAGTGTGAAATACAGCCCAAGCAATCTATTAACTTTTCAACCTGGTTTGCGATATGCCTATAATACACGTTATGAGGCACCTTTGGTTCATTCACTAAATATAAAATGGCAGGCAGCTCAAAAACTGCTGTTCAGAGCATCTTATGCAAGGGGATTTAGAGCGCCATCTTTAAAGGAATTGTATTTGTATTTTGTGGATGTAAATCACAACATTATTGGCAACGAAAATTTGCAGGCAGAATACGCTTATAATTTCAGTTTATCAGCAGCTTATAAATTCAGTAAATCAAAGCATAATTTTGGTTTTGAGACTTCTCTTTTTAATAATATTATCGAAAATATAATTACCCTTGCTGCCGAGGATGCCACTCACTATTCATATATTAATGTTGATCATTTTAAAACACATGGTGGTCAGTTTAATTTCACTTATCAGATGCACCCCCGATTTACAGTAAAGACGGGCTTTTCCTTAACCGGACGATATAATTCTTTTACAGATGAAAATCCGACATTAGCTGATTTTACCTATAGCAAAGATGTGAGTGCAAACCTAAGATACAAGAACGTAAAGTACAAGTTTTTCATTTCAGTTTATTATAAGTATAACGGCAAATTGCCACAATTTTATTTAAGTGATAATGGGGTGATAAGTGAAGGCTATATTAGCGATTATCACAGCATGGATATGTCGTTTGGAAGACGATTTGTGAAAGACAAATTGGAGGTATCAGCCGGTGTGAAAAATTTATTTGATAACACAAATATTGTAGGCATTGGCAGCAGTGGTGGAGTGCATACTGATGGAGGTGGAAACACACCTGTTGCATGGGGTCGAACTATGTTTTTCAAACTTGCTTATGTATTTAATACATATTAATGAAAACGAACCTATACATATTGTTTTTGATATTATCCATGGTTGGATTGCAGTCTTGTTTTGAAAAGGATGTGTTGGTTCCAAAGCACAATTCTGGAGATATACAATCTGCTGAAATTGAAATGGCTGAGGATTATAAGTATCAGGTTTATTTTGACTTGGGAACAAATAAAGTGATTTCCTCTAATCATAAAACCGATTGGGATCTGGCATTTGAGAGTTCAGATACCGGCTATAGTATCATTATGAACAATTCAAAATTCATGAAAATGCTTGTCGTTGGTGTAACTAATTTTTATGCTGCATTTGATACAACCGGAGGCAATTGGAAATTTGATGAGCCATCAGGACATACTGATTCTATGGCCATTGGTAAATGGGCTGATTTATCTAAAAATCCACCAATTTCATATAAATCAGTTTATGCCATTGATTTAGGAATGAATGAAGAAGGTAATCAATTGGGTTATCGGAAAATACAGCTGCTGGCTTACAATGAAGGGTATTATTTGAAATATGCTGAACTGGATGGTGGCAAGGAAGATAGTTTGCTAATTCCAAAAGATACCGATAGAAATTATGCTTATTTTTCTTTTAAAAATGGAGGTAAACAAGTTAATATCGAACCTTTGAAAACGAATTGGGATTTACACTTCACACAATATTCACACGTTTTGTATACCGATGAAGGAGAAGCTGTTCCTTATTTGGTTTTAGGTGTTCTGTTAAATCCGTTTAAAGTGTTGGCCACAGTTCTGAAGGATACAGATTTTGATAACATTTCCTTTTCCACCGTCAATCATTTGTCTTTGCTGAATCAACGCGATATTATTGGCTATGAGTGGAAAAAGTATAGCTTTACCAATGGAACCTATGAAGTTAATTCCCAGGATGTATATATTATTCAGGATACTGATGGATTTTTATACAAGTTTCGTTTCATAAGTTTTTATAATCAGCAAGGAGATAAAGGCTTTCCTACTGTTGAATTACAAAAGCTATAGTATGCTATCGATATTTTGTAAATTTGCCCAAGAAAAATAATCACTTGGCAGCACTAAACTTACAAGCAATATCAACCTGGAATCCTTTATTGAAAGATAAACCACTTATTATAAGCGGTCCTTGCAGTGCAGAAACCGAAAAGCAATTATTGGATACGGCTTTAGCTCTGAAGAAAATTGATAGGGTTAAAGTAATCAGGGCAGGTATTTGGAAGCCCCGAACCAGTCCGAATTCATTTGAAGGAGTCGGCAATATTGGTTTGCAGTGGCTGAATACAGCGAAAAAGGAAACCGGTTTACTCACTACTGTAGAAGTAACTACACCTGAAGATATTGAAGCATGTTTGCAAAATGAAGTTGATATTTTATGGATAGGAGCACGCTCAAGTTCAAACCCCGTTTATATTCGCAAACTTGCTGATGCATTAAAAGGCATTGACATTCCAGTACTGATTAAAAATCCAATACATCCCGATATCGATTTGTGGATTGGAACATTGGAAAGGTTCAATAAAGTAGGGGTTTCAAAACTTGCAGTTGTTCATAGGGGCTTTTTCCCTTTTGAAAAAACAGCTTTGCGAAATATTCCCAAGTGGGAGATACCTCTGGAACTAAAACGCAGATTTCCTAACTTACCCATTATTTGTGATCCTAGTCATATTGCTGGAAACGTAGATTCAATTTTTGAAATAGCACAAAAAGCACTCTATTTGGGAATGGATGGATTGATGATTGAAAGTCATATTGATCCAAAAAGCGCCTTGAGTGATGCCAAACAACAAATGTCACCACAGCAGTTAAGTCTTTTATTGGATAGCTTAACCTATAGCCATTTTGTTTTTGAAAGCAATTTAAAGCACGATAAGCTGGAAGTGTTCAGAGAACAACTCGATAGCATTGATCAACAAATGATAGAACTTCTTTCTCAGCGCATGGAAATTGTTGAGCAGATTGGGGAGTATAAAAAGAAAAATAATCTCACTATTTTTCAATTAAGACGTTGGCAAAAAACCATTAATCTCAATACCAAAATTGGACGAAAAATGGGTTTGTCAAGAGAATTTCTGGTGAAGTTGGTTTCTCTTATTCACATGGAAAGTATTCTCAGGCAAAATGATGTGATGAATAGGGAGGACTAGGCTTAATTTGGTAATTCGATAATGTGATAATTCGGCAATGATAAACCTCACAGCTTTTGCCTTAGTTGGTGTTATCACCAACTAGTTTTTGACTTATTGTTGTTAGTGATAACACAAACTTGGGGCAGGT
>Ga0209045_1001239_pt1 | contig 24326 bp, 21 predicted proteins | sample SaaInlLV_10m_DNA_4_FD_184664 | JGI IMG/M metagenome (GOLD analysis project Ga0209045, IMG submission 184664) | Marine microbial communities from expanding oxygen minimum zones in the Saanich Inlet - Saanich Inlet SI072_LV_200m_DNA (SPAdes) (version 2) | ecosystem: Environmental > Aquatic >...
GCTCTTCTCCTGGCTTGGCTCAGGCAGCTTGAAGCGGACGTCTTCAGAGCCTTCAGGACCCGGTCTGCCACTCCTCCTCCAACACGGTGCCGGACTCGTCTTCAAGGCGCTTGTAGAAAGCCCGCAGGCGCTCCCCTTCCTTGGTGCGCTGAACCTTACCCTCGAAACGCCCTTTGCCGTCTTCGAACTCCTCGTCGGTCGCGGGGACCCGGGCCGACACGAGTACAAGAGTGGCACCTGTGCGCCCTTCCAGAACATCGAGAAGCGCGCCGACACTATGCTCAGAGACCTCCGCGGCGACCTCGTCGCGATTGGGCACGCCGGTGGGCGGGCGCGACGTCGTGAACTCATCCGATTCCTTGAACTCGTAGCCAGCCAGCGCGTCAGTAGCCGATACGCCTTCCGCCAGTTTGCTGGCAATCTCTGCGTGAATACGTCTGCCTTCCTCAGCCGCCGCCTGCAACGCTTGCTCCCGAGTAACGTGGCGCTCAACCCGTTTGGGCAGGCCTGGTTCCACATCAAAGGAAGGAAGATAGGCCGTCTTGGAGTCCAGCCAGCAGGCAACGTAAAAGTCCTCTTTCCCTTTGATCGTCTCGGAGAGGGGATCGGTCTCGTCAAGCCCATAGGTGTCGCGGCTGAGCGAACTCTCGAAGCCGAACGGGGGGATTGATCCGCGCCCACGGTGCCAATTCGTGTCCTTAGTGCTCAGCCCCGCAGCCACGGCGGCGGCCTGGAAGACGGCCGATGGGTTGGCGTCTGGGCCGGCTCCATCCAAAGCCTTGTAGGCCGCTTCCGAGAACTCATAGGCCGCGTCTTCCGCCAAGCGGGAGCTCTCCTTGTCAAGGAGCTCCGCGCGAATCTCGCCGCTGACCTCCTCGACAGTTCGCCCGTTGCGGCGTCCATCGAGGCGGAACAGATAGAAGGCTGTGCCTGTCTCAACAACCGAACCGACCTCCCCCACATCCAATCCGAAGACTGCTGCAGTGATGTCGACCGCCTTGTCGCCACGACCAAAGAACCCCATATCCCCCCCTTTGCTCTTGGTCGAGTAGTCTTCGGAATCACTTCGGGCAACCGCTCCGAAGTCTTCACCGCCCTGTATCCGGGCAAGAAGCGCCTCTGCTCGGGCACGTTTCGTGCTCTTTACCTCGTCGCTTGCATCATAGGGAACGCGAACCGTGATCTGGCTTGCGCGCACCTCTTCACGGTCATACTTGGTCAAGTTCTCGTCATAGTGAGCCTTGATGCCTTCATCGGTAACGGATGCCAGCTTGCGGAAAGCCGTCGGCGCAAAGGTAACAACTCGAGCCTTCTTCTGCGTGGGCACGAAGTAGGGACGCAGATAGTCGTCGATGCAGCGTTCATACTCTTTGATGCGCTGCGCGCGCTCTTCATCCGTAAGCTCCTCAATTCCACGGACCTGCTCCTCATGCTCCTGCTTGAGGTCTTCCGGGGTTTCTCCGGCCGTGACCTGCTCGCGGTAGGCCTCGACTTTTTCCGTATAGAATGCCCGGGACTCTTCTGTGCGCATCTGCTCACGGACCTTCGTCGCCAGTCCACTGTCCTGGGCAAACGTGGGGACGTGTGGGGCAACTGTTTCCACCAAGCACGCAACAAACGTGCTGCGCTTCCCCGCGACAGCGCCTGTAACAGCACTCTTGGACGAGAGGGCAAAGACAGCTTCCGAAAGCGCAGGCTCGGGTCCCAAGGGAACGATCGGACCCGAGGCCCCGAACAGTTCAGTCTCCTTCAGTGGCACTTTCTGATCGTCGGCAACCTGCTTGAAGACCGCAACACTCGCCTCGATAGTGCCGTCTTTGGGCAGCTTGGCCTTAACAGCTTCCGTGAATGCCTTGACGGCCTCAGCCGAAAGCTCCTTGGCCTTCTCAGAAGTCAGCCTGTTCTTGATCTCGGACTTGACCACAGCAAACGGCCGGCCATCGCGGCGGCCATTCTCCTGGATGATGTGGAGGCCGGTTGACGACTCAATAATCCCAGAAGTCGCGCCTTTCCCAAGCGCGAAAGCGGCATCTTCGAGCACTTTCTCCTTCTGTCCCCGCCGCCAGAAGCCGGCGTCCCCGCCGCGTCGCTTGCTCAGGGGATCCTGGGATTTCTGCCGCGCAATAGTCGCGAAATTCGCACCACCCTTGAGTTCGGCAAGTATCCCCGCCATTTCTTCATGCTTAGCCTTCTTCTGTTCCGCGGTCGCTCTTGCCGGAACGCGCAGAACGATCTCCCGAACTTTCACCTCCGGCTGCTTGTACACATCCGCATGTGAATCGTAGTAAGACTTCATGTCCTCTTCAGACAATTTGACCTGCGTGCGGTACCTCGAAGGGGAGAAGGATGCAACAGCGGCTTTCCGCTGGGCGGGGACAAGATAGCGAACGAGAAAGGCGTCAATCGCCCTTTCTGTCGCGGCCTTGAGTTCAGCTTTCTCATCATCACTCTTGTCCGTGAGAGCGTCGATCTCTTTGGCTTCCGCATCCTTGATTGCCGCAACGTCGTCCCCGGCTGCAATCGCTTTCCGGTAGTCCGCCACTCGTTCCTCGAAGTACGCTTCCGCCTTCCCATTGAGAATTCGGTCGCGAATATCTTTCCGGACCCAGTCGGTGAGCTCGGTGGGTGTCTCTGCCGGAAGCTCTTCGAGCAGAGATGCAACGTAGTAGTCGCCGCCGTCGTAGATGGCGTTCGTGGTGAAGGGGGCTTCGGGTGTCAACGCGTAGCCTTCCTGCCGCAGACGTACTGAGGGGCCAATGTCCGGAATCTCCTTGCTGTCGCCGTGGAAGCGACCGCTGTCCTTTACCGACACGCCCAGCTTCTTGCAGACGGTAGAGAACACGGCCGCAGGGGCTTGTTCGCCGGACTTGCCGAGCTGGGCTGCCAGATCACTGCAGAGCTTCCGCGACTTCTCGGTCGCCTGGCGCCGTCCTTTGTTCCGCCGTAACTGCTGGACGATCTCGTCCTGAACATCCGCGAAGGTCCTTTTCTTCGGATCATAGAGATGCTTCCGAGCTCGCTCGAACTGCTGGCGGGCTTCTTTCTCGGTCACGACTTCCTTCTGGGCAAAGGCATCCGCAGCGAACACGGCAACGCGGATCCGCTTCTCGACCGGTAGCTTGAGCTCAGCCTTGTTCTTCTCGTAGTAGGCTTCGACATCCGCCTCAAGCACCCCCGTCGCCACATCCTCGCGGAAGTCGTTCAACGTGAACTCGCGGTACTGCACTTTGAACTTCTCGTTCTCACGCTTGAAGGCGTCCTTGACCTCGTTGGGGGAAACGAACACAGCAGCGCGGACCTGGTCCTCAAGCCGATCAATGGCGAGATTCTCACGGACAATCTGATCAAACCGGCGCCCGTCAATCTCCCGGCGCCTGAGGATGTTCTCGTTGAACTCGTTGAACTTCTCCCGGTCAAATGTCCCTTGCGCCCCCTGGAAGACACGTGCATCCCGGACCGCCTCGGCGACCTCTTTGTCTGCCACGGCCAGCAGGCCCCGAGTCTCTGCCTCACGAAGCGCGCGGATGCGTTTCAGCGTTTCGTTGATGAGGAAACCAAACATCCGCCGATCGTTGCTTTGGCTCGGCAGCTGCCCCCAACGCAGGTAAATGGAGATGTCGGCCGCATAGAGGTACTCGAAGAACTCTTCCCGTTCCAGTTTCCGGCCATAGATTTCACCGACGAGAGTCTTGTCGTTCCGCCCGTCCCCGCCTCCGCCTCGACTCCCGGGCGTCACAAAGAGAACCATCGAGCCCGCGATGAGTGCTGTGAGAAGGACGAGAAGCCATTTTCCATGGCGGGCAAAAATGCGGTTGAAATGTGAAATGAGCATGGTACTCGAGCCTTGTTATGGTTCAGGAACCCGTAGGGAAACAGTAAAAACAGATAACATAAGTGGCATGTGGGGATTGACAAGACGCCAGTGGCCCCCGGGTGAAGACGGGCTCAGCCTTCGGAAGCGGGCTGGCCCGGAAGGTCTCGTTCCTCGACAGACGACATCGGGGCCACATAGCGCACGACGGCAGGAATGCCCAGTCTCGTCCGGAACTCCGAGCGAATCTGCTCACGAAGGTCCGCAAGCAGCCGCATTTGGTCACCGAAAAGACGTTGAGACATCTCGATGGAGATGGCCACTTCCTTGTCACTTATCTCTAAGCTGAAGGGCTGTCCCGCCGCTTCTGTCTTGTCGAGGACATCAGCAACCTGACCTTCGTAGAGCGGCATCTCGCGAACGCGCAATTGACCATCGAGGCGATCGCCCGGCGTTACCATCGCCCCAGTCCGGCCGCACGAGCACTTCCCACGCTGTAGCGAACAGGCAACCTGAGTCCGGTAGCGAAGGAGTGGCATTGCTTCGCGAGATAGCGTTGTCACAACGAGCTCGCCCTCGTGGATCTCCACCAGGAACTGGTCCTCGTTCACGTGGAACCGTCCATGTTCGCACTCGACGCAGAATCCAGGATTGGTGATCTCAGGGATGCCGAAACAGCACTGAACACGGGCGAAAAGCCCGGTCTCAAGGTCTTCGCGCAGGCCGGCGGGAACAGGCCGAGTCAAGATCACTGAGCGCAAATGGAGAGACTGGGCGTCCGTTTTGGTTGCATGCAGCAAGTCCACCAACTCAGCCGCGTTAGTCGGCGTGGTGATCAGGACCGTCGTGCGATAGCTTCCCAGGACCTGGAGTTGGTACTCAATGTGAGAGGTATCCTCCGGGATAACTGATGCCTCGATCAGCTCTGCCCCGAGCATAAATCCAAGAGAGTGGGCAAGGAACCCATCCCCAAAACCGATCTGCAGGACGTCGTTGGAGGTCACCCCCGCCGCGACCAGTTGACGAGCCGTCAATCTCCCCCACTGGATCAGGTCATTGTTCGTATACCCGCAGACAAGCTGCTTGCCTCCGGGGCCGACGTTGGAGTGCAGACGGATCACCTCCCGAAGCGGAAGCGCGAACATGCCGTAGGGAAATGCGGACACGAGGTCGTCGGGCGTCGTGAACGGGAGGCGGCTCACATCAGACAGGGAGTCGATCTGCGTGTCGCCAACGATATCCGCATACCGGCGCACGTTCCGACGCAGCCGGGCCAGGAGCGCCTGCAACCGTTCCAGCTGAACCTGCTCGACGAGATCCGGCCGCATTGTCTCATTCCTGCGGTCGAAGATGGTCATTCCCAGACCTCCTTGTATCCTTTCCCAAGGTACGCACGCTTGACCTCGGGATTTCTGGAAAGGTCCGCACAGTCCCCTTCCAGCGTTATTTCACCAGTATCCAGTACATACCCGCGGTCAGCAATCCCAAGAGCCGCCACCGCATTCTGCTCGACCAGAAACACGGTAACGCCCTGTTCACGCAGGCTCTCAACGATCTCGAACACAGCCTGCACGATCAGCGGAGCCAACCCCATGGAAGGCTCATCAAGCAACAGCAAGCGGGGTCGAGCGACGAGGGCCCGTGCGATCGCCAGCATCTGCTGTTCGCCTCCGGAGAGTGTTCCGGCCACCTGTCGCTCGCGGTCGCGCAGCCGGGGAAAGTGCTCGAGGACCTCCTCAATAGCTACCGCACGGTCAGGATTCCGATAGCCGCCGATCAGGAGATTGTCCCAGACCGTCATATCAGCAAAAATCTGTCGGCCTTCCGGGACGAGGACAACACCGTGAGAAATTCCTCGCCAGACAGGTGTGCCGGTGCTGTCTCGGCCATCGAGCGTGACACTTCCCTGCCAAGGAGGCAACAAGCCGACAATGGCCTGCAACAAGGAGGTCTTTCCCGCTCCGTTCGCGCCGATGAGCGTCACGATTTCGCCCCGGGCGACATGGAGGCTGACACCCTTCACTACCTCCAATCCGCCATAACCGCAACGCAGATTCCTAATCCGTAACACTGTCGAAATCTCCTCCCAGATAGATCGATATGACCTCCGGATCACTGCGGATCTCGGTAGGGGGACCTTCGGCGACAGGCTTCCCGAAGTTCAGGACAAAAATGCTGTCAGAGATGTCCATAACCAGAGACATGTCATGTTCGACAAGCAGAATGGCGATACCCCTGTCACGAATCTGGCAGATGATCTGTCCCAGATCGTCAGTCTCTTTGGTGTTCAGGCCGCTGGCCGGTTCGTCCAGCAGGAGGAGCTTAGCCTCGGTCGCCAGGGCTCGAGCCAGCTCAACCAGCCGCCGTTGTCCGAAGGGCAGTTCGGCCACCGGCCAATCCCGCCTGTCGGCCAGTCCTACCGCCGCGAGATACTCCAGCGACTTCTCCCGGGCCTGCCGTTCATCACGGCGATGGCGTGGGAGGCGCAACGCCGACGAGATGATTCCAGCCCGAGTGCGACAGTGGCACCCCACCATCACGTTCTCAAGCACACTCATGTGAGCAAAAAGACTGAGATTCTGAAACGTTCGTGAAATACCTCGCTGCCCAATCTCATAGGGCTGCAGACCGGTGATGGGGGATCCCTCAAGGAGGACGTCTCCCGTGTCGCTCCGGAGAATACCGGAAACCACGTTAAACAGAGTCGTCTTACCTGCTCCGTTTGGGCCGATGACGGCCTTTATCTGATCAGGAAACACCGAAAACGTCACGGAATCGAGAGCAACCAGGCCACCGAACGCGTGGCACACATTTTGGATATCGAGAAGGGCCATACCAATCTCCGAAGCAGCCTCCATCACGCTACCCAAGGCGTCCAGGCAAATCACCGTCCCCGGGCCTTCCCGCAGCTGAATCACGAGGAGCACGACGGCAAGCTGAACGTACCCGCGAGAGAAAATCTCCCAACGGCTTAAGGGGGCCTTGAGGGGCAAACGACATGATGAGAATCAAGATCCCCCCGAAAACAGCGTGGTCCATTGACCCGAAGCAACCACGCAGAGACAGGAACGTCAGGACAGAACCAACCATCAACACGCCCCAAACATTCGCCATACCGCCAGCCGCCACAAGCGTAACGTAACGAACGGATTTCATCGCCCCCGCCTCAGAAGGGCCAATCCCTCCATTGTAATGAGTCAGGAAACTCCCGGCAACGCCAGCCATCCCCGCACTGAGCACAAACACCTTGAGTTTGTAGCCGGCCGTGTGAATCCCCATGGCATTGGCCGCAAGCTCACCATCATGGATGGAGCGCAAAGCCCGACCGGTCCGCGACCGGACAACATTGACGATGAAACTCAGGACGAAAACCACCAGCCCCCACGCCACATAGTAGTTCTTCACTCGATGTGCTGACTTCCCGCAGATCACCACACCTGGCAGGATGTGCCAGCCAGGCACCGACGAAATCCCGTCAGCACTGCCCGTCCACTCTGTCCCCAGGAGGAGTCGGTACACGATCAACCCGAACCCCAGAGTGGCCATCGCCAAGTAGTGGCCACGCAGGCGCAGGGCGGGATACCCAACGACCACTGCAATGGCCAGAGTCAACAGCAATGCTGCAATGAAGGCGGCCCACGGTGTGAATGCGACAAAATCCCTCCCGTAGAGATCGGTTTGGGCCACAAGAATGCCGACCTTCAGCAGACCTCGCCCCAAGCCTGTGGCGGCCAGGTTGATCGCGCCACTGGAGAAATCCAACGTCGTGAGTACCGCTGTGGTGTAGCCTCCGAGGGCAAAGAACGCCCCGTGCCCCAACGAGAGCTGTCCTGCATACCCCATGACCAGGCAGAGACCACACACAACGATCGTGTAGTACGCAGACATGATCAGCTGGGTCAGATAGTACTCCCGTCCCGACAGGGTAGCGGTCACCTGGACGGCAATGATCGCCCCGACAAGTGCGACGATGGGAATGATCGGGTGCCGCTGCATTCAGAACTCCCGGGATGAGGTGCCGACTTCCGTGCCTCCGAACAGGCCCTGGGGCCGAACAAAAAGCACCAGGAGCAGGATCGCGAAGGCGATCGCGTCTTTGTAGGCTGCCGGAACGTAGTGAACGCTGCACGACTCAGCGATGCCGACCGCCAAGCCCCCTGCCACAGCCGCCATGTGGTTCCCCAACCCGCCGAGAATGGCGGCTGAGAACCCCTTGATGGCCAGTGAGGTGCCCATGTCGTAGGACGTCATCGAGATAGGCGACACGACGCACCCGGCAAGCGCGCCCAGACCCGCGCTCAAGACAAATGCCAACGTGCGCATGTTTGTGGCGTTTATCCCGGCGAGCGTTGAGGCCGTGCTGTTCGAGGCGCAAGCTCTCATCGCCTTCCCGACGATGCTGTAGCGCAGGAAACAGTGCAACGCGATCACAACAACGCCAACGGTCACAAGCACCCAGAACACCTGCGGCGAAATCGCCGCGCCAAGCACTTTGACAGAAGAGCAAGCATCCCCGGTGAAGTAAGGGAGCGCCCTGACCTTCTCATCCCAGATGTGCAGAGCCGCCTCCCGAATGACAATCGACAGGCCGATCGTGATAATGATCATCTGCAGGATAGAGGGCTTGCGGAGACGACGGAAAAAGAAAACATCGAGGGCACCGCCAACCAAACCGACGACCACAACCGCCCCGGCAATCGCGAGAGGCAACGGCAGGAAGGCCGACAGGGTAACGGCGGTCATTCCTCCAAGCATGAAGAATTCGCCCTGAGCGAAATTGATGATTCCCGTCGTGCTGTAGACAATATTGAAGCCGATGGCAACAATGGCGTAAATGCTGCCGGCCGTGATCCCGGAGAAAATGTACTGCAGCGCTTGCGACACGAGCCCAACCTGTTCCTGCCTACGATCCGTCCCTGAGAAAGGTCTTGCCACCTGCATGTAACAAGCCCCTTGCAGAGCGTCGACAACGCCCAACTGCAAGGGGCAAAAAACGCCAACGGCGCCGACTCTACGCCGACGCCTTCAACCCTCTCTCCTCCGAGTCACTCATGAATCAGAGAGTCCTCGCTGGAGGACAAGGGCTCCGGGAGCCCCAAATGGAGCTCCCGGAAAAAGTCCGGCAAAAGCCTCACTCACTTCTTCAAAGGGACGAACTTGCCGTCTTTGACCGTGAGCATCTCAAATGCGTTAAGGTCGAGACCGTTGTGGTCTTCCGCCGAGAAATTGAAAACGCCACCTGTACCAACGAAGCCACCCATGCTCTCGATGGCATCCCGCACCTTCTCAGTGTCAGCAGCACCAGCCGCCTCGATGGCCTTCACCACGATCTGGAGAGCATCGTAAGCATGGCCGCCGAACGTGCTGACGACTTCGCCAGCATACTTGGTCTCGTAGTCCTTCTTGTACTTCGCCAGAACGGCCTTCTGAACGTGTCCCTCGGACAGCTCATCAACAATGAGTAGACGCCCCGCAGGGAACAGAATCCCGTTGGCAGCAGCACCGGCGGCCTCGACGTACTTGATGTTACCAAAGCCATGGCTCTGGTAGAGAGGAACGTCAAGCCCGATCTGCTTCATGTTCTTGGCCACGATGGACTGAGCCGGAACAATCGACCAGTTCACCAGGGCTTGGACCTTCTGGCCCTTGATCTTGTTCAGGATATCGGTCAGGTCTGTCGCCTTCTTGTCGTAGACTTCACTGATGACGACCTCAATCTTCGGATCACTTGCGGCGGCGACCTCCAGCTGTTTCTTTCCAGCCTTGCCGAATCCGGTGTTGCCGCTCAGCACACCAATCTTGGTGATTCCCTTGGCCTTCATGGTGTTGTAGATCCACGTGATCGCCTGGCTATCCTTCTGGGGAGTCTTGAACACATACTTGGCGACCGGGTTGACGATGACCTCAGCAGCCGCGCAAGACACAAGGACCATCTTGTTCTCTTCACAGATCGGCTTGATCTGCATGGTCTCGCCGCTGGTTGACGGCCCCAAAATGGCGAGCACTTTGTCTTCCTCAATGAGCTGTTTGCAGAACGAAACTGCCTTTTCGGGGCTCGCGCCACTGTCCTTGATCAACAGTTCAATCTTGCGCCCAAGCACGCCCCCTTTGGCGTTGATCTCTTCAGCAACCATCTCCATCGTCTTGGCCTCTGGGGCACCCAGGAAGGACGCCGGCCCTGTCACGGCCAGAATAGCACCAATCTTGATCGGCTCACCTGACGGTGCGGCCTTCGGTTCGGAGCCCGCCGGAGCAACTTTCTCCGGTGTCCCTGCTTTGGCAGCCGGGGCAGTCTCCTTCTTGCAGGACACACCCATAGCCAGAATACAGACGCCCAAAAGACCAGCCAGTAGATTCTTCATCATCAACTCCCAAGTTTGCGTTGCCCGCTTCGTCTCCGATTCCGTCTCCCGAAACTGGCCAAGCCACCCATCGCTCAGCCACAAAGAAACGCTATTCTACTCTGTTACAGAGCGTTGTCAAGTTCGGTCTAGCCATGGGACAGCAAGCCATTAGCAGATGAACAAGAGGGGAAAAACAGGACGCAAGGTCACTCGGAATAGATGACACCGGCGTTGGGTGTCTCCGACACACGCACGCGACTCACGCGAACCCGGCCGTCATTGACCAATCTGGTCAGCTCACGGAAGAGGAAACGCGCGATCACTTCGCAGGTAGGATTGCTCCCCTCCAGTTCCGCCACCTCGTTGAGGTCACGATGGTCGAAGCGATCCAGCGTATCCGCCAATGACCGCTTGAGGGTCCGGAAATCAACCGCCATCCCCAGATCATTGAGTTCCTGAGTCTCCGCGTAAACGGTGACCTGCCAGTTGTGCCCATGCCAGCGGGCACAATTGCCGGGATACCGATCAAGTCGGTGAGCAGCGGAGAAATGGCCTTCGACGAAAAGCTCGAACATCAGTCCATCTTCCAGAGAGGGAGCGTTCAGCGGAGAGGGACCGCTCACCGGCACCAACACGCCGCGGGAGGCGACGAGGTGAATGGCCTCCTGACGAGGGCCTGGACCGCATGGCCAGCCTACGGGTCAACGCCCCTGGCTACGCTTTCGCGATCTTGTTGGCACGGATGCAGGCAGTGCAGACGCGTTTACGGGCAGCTCCCCCGGAAACACGAATGCGGATGCGCTGGATATTGGGGCTGAAAGTGCGCTTCGTGTTCTTGACCACGTGCATGCCAATTCCGCCCTTCTTCTTGGCCAAACCACGACGCGTGATCGAACCACCGACATGCTTCCCCTTGCCGCAAATATCACAGACCTTGCTCATGATGCACTCACCTTCGTATGCCGCCGCTATCGCCCTGGCATGAGTAACGGCCGTTGTCCTCGATCACTCCATGATCACACACGCCCAGAAAGCAACTGGTGGGATGGCCGGGACTCGAACCCGGGACCCACGGCTTAAAAGGCCGTTGCTCTACCGACTGAGCTACCATCCCTTCCGCATGGACGCGGAAAAGACGATAAATCTACCATTCAGACGCTCCAGTTCAACCTGCAGCACGTGAAAACGCAGTCACTTCCGCTCCTTTGGCAGCCCGACGCCCCCCTGTGACCGATGCCCGTTCCCTGCCTCAAACAAGGCCAAGCCGGGCACTCCCGTCACCCGCGTTCGGGTTTGGAAACTCCTGTTTTCATGCTACACTCAAACCAGCCTTTGGGTTACTCGGATTACCTCCACTGGAAACACGCTCCGGTGGCCCGGAAGACAGCAGACCCGCTCTGGGCGCCCGCCTACCACGGTCCCGGCCAAAAACTCGATTCGGCATCGACGAGATACAACCAACCAGAAGCCGCTAACGGCAGACAGAAGGAAAACGGTAACATGAACTGCCTGGTAACAGGAGGCGCAGGATTCATCGGCAGCCATCTCTCAGAGTCTCTTCTGGCAGCTGGCCACGACGTTACCGTTATCGACGACCTCTCGACAGGTTCGGCGAACAACTTCCAGGCATTCGTATCACACCCACGGTTCCGATTTGTCCTTGGGGCCGTTGAGTCAAGCCACGAGATGGGGACACTCATGGCATGGGCCGACACCGTATTCCACCTTGCAGCAGCAGTGGGGGTAGACTTGGTTGTCAACAACCCGGTGAAGACGATCGAGACGAATGTCCATGGAACGGAAAACGTCCTCAAGTACGCCGCCCTGACCAACACAAAGGTCCTGGTGACATCGACCAGCGAAGTCTACGGCAAGGCTACTTCACCGGTTTTCACCGAGACCGATGACCTGCTCATCGGCCCGCCAACGCACTACCGGTGGTCCTATGCCGCCAGCAAAGCCCTCGATGAACACCTGGCTCTTGCGTACCATAAAGAGAAGAAACTTCGGACTCTCATCGTCCGGCTATTCAACACAGTGGGCCCTCGGCAGACGGGCCAGTACGGCATGGTGCTGCCGCGCTTCGTGCAACAGGCCCTTGACGGAAGACCTCTCAGGGTCTTTGGCGACGGGCAGCAGACAAGATGCTTCTGCCATGTCCACGATACCGTGCGGGCTCTGCTCACGCTTGAAGCAGATGACCGGGCGGAAGGCGGGATCTACAACATCGGGACAACCACGCCAATCTCCGTGCTTGAGCTCGCAACTCGCGTCATTGAGCTGACGGCAAGTTCGTCGGAAGTGGTCCTCGTGCCCTATGCAGAGGCCTACGGTCCGGGGTTCGAAGACATGCAGAAACGCGTCCCGAACACAGCCAAGATCAACGCTCTGACGGGCTGGCAGCCAGAGAAATCCCTTGACCATATAATAGTGGAAGTGGCCGACCACCTTGAGAACCAGCGCCCTTCTTAACGAACTCAACCCGCAACAGCGTGAGGCCGTCCAGACGGTAGAGGGGCCAATGCTCCTTCTTGCCGGAGCCGGTACCGGCAAGACGCGGGTCATCACATACAGAGTTGCCTACCTGATCCAGTCCGGAATCGCCCCGGGGAACATCTGCGCGGTTACGTTCACGAACAAAGCATCGCGAGAAATGCGTGAGCGACTCGCCCGCCTGCTTACCGCGGAAGCAGCCGACGAGGTCACAGTCGGGACGTTCCACTCTTTCTGCATGCGCCTACTCCGCCGCTGCATACGCCGTCTGGGCTACAGCCCCAACTTCGTGATCGCCAACGACAGCTACCAGACCGGCCTCCTGCGCACGATCATGTCCGAAGTGGGTGCCACAGGCGAAGGTCGTGATCCCCAGCAGTGGCTCGCCCACATCAGCCGTGCAAAGTGTGCTTTCATCCCTCCGGAAGAGCTTCCTGACGCCCTGAACGTACCCCATGTGGGGGAACTGGCGGAGGTCTATGGACTCTACCAGGAGCGTATGCGCCAAATGGACATGGTCGACTTCGACGATCTCCTGCTCCTGGTCCAGCAGCTCTGGGATGAGCATCCCAACGTCCTGGCCGACCACAGAGACCGTTTCCGGTATCTCCTGATTGACGAGTACCAGGACACCAACGCCGTTCAGTTCCGGCTCATGGCCACCCTAGCCGGCAAGACGCCGAATATCTGTGCCGTCGGGGATGACGACCAATCCATCTATGGCTGGCGTGGAGCCGACCTGGGCAACATCCTCCAGTTCGAATCCCATTTCCCCAACGCCAAGGTGATCCGGCTTGAGCAGAACTACCGCTCAACGACGACCATCCTCACAGCAGCCAACCACGTGATTGGCCACAACCAGGAACGCCACGGCAAGAAGCTATGGTCAGCCAAAGGTGAAGGCGCCAAGATTCTCGCCGTTCTAGCCCCAACAGACCGGGATGAGGCGCAATTCGTTGCCGATATCCTCCGTGAACGGTACTACGAGTGGAATAGGAGCTATGCCAATTTCGCCGTCCTGTTCCGCTCAAACCACCAGTCACGGATGCTCGAGAACGCTCTACGCCGCGCCAAAGTCCCCTACTGCCTGGTCGGCGGACGCTCCTTCTACCGGCGCAAAGAGATACTTGATGTCATCAGCCTGTTGGATGCTGTCCACAATCCCCTGGATGACCAGAGCCTCCTCCGAATCATCAACGTGCCGCCTCGAGGTGTGGGCAGCAAGGCGATCGTCCGCCTGCGGGAGTGGCAGCGAATCACGACCCTCCCGCTGCAAAAACTCTTGGGCTCCCGAGAGTATCTCGCCGAACTGCCTTCCCAGACAGCCACAGGAGTGGCGAACCTCAATGCCACCATCGTCCGTTTCCGGCAGGCATTTGCGGAGAGAGGCCAACTCGCCACCAAGATCAGGCAGTTGCTCGACGCAACGGGATACATAGAGGGCCTGGGGCGAATGTACAAACCACGGGCAGATGCCTTGGCTCGCCTGGACAATGTCCATGAGTTCCTTGATGAGGTCGGTGAGTTCGAGAAGCGGCGAGGACCCAACCAAAGTCTCGGAGATTTCCTCGAAGAGTTCGCCCTGATGGACGCCAACGATCAGGAAGAAGAAGATGCCAAGAGCAAGGATGGCAGTGTGACGCTGATGACCATTCACGCCGCAAAGGGGCTCGAGTTCCCCGTCGTGCTCATCACGGGAATGGAGCGCGGACTGTTCCCCCATGAGCGGTCACTGAAGGAAAACACGGGCGAGGAGGAACGTCGACTGTTCTACGTTGCCCTCACCCGGGCTCAGGACGAGGTGGTGCTTACGTACGCGGACCGCCGCCAGATTCACGGCTCACGGAAACGGCGACTGCCGTCGCCTTTCCTCGATGAGTTGCCTCAGGATCTGGTCTCCTACTCCTCGCCGGACCAAGCCCTGAAACCGGCCTCCAAAGAGGTGGCCACAACCTACCTGGCGGACCTGCGGGCCCAGTTCGCGGTCGACTGAGAGTCACCTGCCGAATCCCGCCTGCGAGAGGAGCCCCATCAGAAATATGTTGGCTCCTGGAGACGTTCTCACACTGGAACGGTGTTTTGGCCTTGTGTAGGTCCCGCAACTGCGCTACAATCAATTAATGATGGTGTGTTCCGTCTTGCTTTGCTCCAACGGCTCTGCGTAACCAGGCAATAGGAAGGATCTGTCATGATCAGGAAGTGCAAGAGAGTTGTCGCGTTCACGCTCATTGAGTTGCTTGTGGTCATCGCGATCATTGCCATCCTGGCCTCCATGCTCCTGCCGGCTCTGAGTAACGCGAAGGGCAAGGCCACGCAGATGTCCTGCCTCGCGAACGTTCGCCAGATGGGCATGGCCTGCATCATGTACGCCGGTGACTGCGATTACACCTACCCCATGCACTACCGCCAGGCTGCCCCAGGCGGCGAGTATGATGATGTCTTCAAACGGAATCGAACAGGCTGGTATCCCCTGTGGGCCATGATTTACCCCTATATTGGCGACCGAGCCACCTTCAAATGCCCCGCCATACGAACCAAAAAGTACAGGGAGCACCGCAATAGCAGGCAATACTCGTCCCCAAACGATTACTCGGGTAACCAGTGGATCATGTCCCGGAGCTACGGTGCCGTGAACTGTTGCCGCCAAACCATGGTTACACATCCTACTGACACGATCATGATGTATGACACGTACTGGGGCGATCGCCCCTGCTCCTACCCTCTTGGCACAGTCGCTGGGGGACCAAACTGCCGTGGTCGGACCGCAGGTCATTACAGTGGCCTGTCTTATGCGTCACGACACAGGAAATCCGGGAACGTGGTGATGGTGGACGGTCATGCCGAGAACATGCTCGACAACAGTCGCTGGAACCAGTATCCTGATTCCTACGCCCGTTTGTGGCAACGGACGCGCTAGCCTGAAAGGGCAGCCCACCACGCCCCTACGAAGAGCACGACGCAGCCCACACCGGCGCTGAGCTGAACCAGCGCCCCCCCGATCCCCACGCCGCAGCAAGCCGCAACTGCCCCGAGCACAAGACCTACTCCGCCTCCCACGACAATCCCCCAAAGGTGGCCGAAGAGGTCCGAACGGGCGCTGGTCCCAAGCAGGGCAAGCAGACCTGCTGCCGCACCAAGGGGAAGCCACACCCGCCCCCAGGAGCGACGTGCGAGACCATGATGTTGCACGTTCCGGACCAGCTGGAGCCCCGCGAGGATTCCCAGCGCCCCAAAGGTGGCCGTTGATGCCCCGATGGCGGTCCGGCCGGCGGGAACGGAAAGGGCCGTCAACCCGTTCGCAACTGCCCCGGTCACCCCGATCAGCCCCCACCCGACTCCTGTCCCGAGTTGCCTGCAGACGGATCGGCCGAAAGCAACACAGCACAGCGAGTTGGCAAGCACGTGGCCTGCATCGCTGTGAAGCGTGAGGGCCGTCAAGGTCCTCCACCACTCACCCGCGACTATCCGGCTGGCCTCGGCGCTCCCCACGGAGAACAGCTCTGCACTCGCCGAGTAGGAACCAGTGTAACGGTGGAAGAGAACAAGGCCAAAAGCAACACCAAGACTGGCAAGAGTCGCAGCGTCAGCGTCCCCGCCGGATAGGGCTAGCGGAACGTTGGGTGGCGGCCAATCGCGATTAGCCAAACGATACTCCCTGAGTTCGGCTTCCGCCCGAGCCACATCCGGCACAGGCACCCACGCAGCCCACCCTCGCTCATCTGACTCCACAGTGTAGGGTACCCGGGCCGACGACAGGACAGCCAACCAGGGAAGAACCAGCGACTCATCCGGAGGCCGGATACAGACCTCAAACTCCCCACCATCGTGGAACGACAAATCGCCCTCACCCCTAACACCATCATTGAGTTGGCTCATCATTCGCTCCCCTGAACAACAGACATCCCGCCGGCGGTTGCCCCCCTTGCCTCCGGAAGCTGCCGCCCTGGACTGGCCATCAACGCCCCCAACCACAGAGACTGAAACGCATAGTCCCGGGACCTCCGGAGACAACGAAAAATTCCGGTCATCGACTTGTTAGGGCGTTGTATTGTACTACGTTAACGGCCTTACTAACAACGAGTTTTAGTCTCCTTATTCTACCAGCTGTGGAGGAAGACGACAGATGACAAAGCGGGATTTGGTGGTGCGAATTGCTCGGCGAGCAAACCTGAAGCAACGCGATGTGATGAATGTCTTGCAGATGTCTTTGGACACCATCACCAACGAGCTTGCAGCGGGTCGCGGGATCGAGTTCCGCAACTTCGGCGTATTTGAAGTCGTTGAGCGGAAGCCGCGCGTCGGACGCAATCCCAATTCCCCCAGCAAGACCGTTCAGATCCCCGAACGCAAAGTCGTCAAGTTCAAGCCTGGCAAGGTCATGCGAGAGACGGTACTGAAGCTCTCGAAGTAGAGCTTCGGGGAAGAGCAGAACGCAAGCTCGCCATCAACCCGCTGTCCTTTGGCCTGCAGGGCGCGAGAGAGCTGGCTTTTCTCTCCCTCGAACGAACAGCAATCGTGCACGAAGAGAGTCGGCGCATAACTGGCCGACTCTCTTTTTGTGACAGAACAAGGGGACGCCGCGATGGCCGCACAGCTGGAACCGCTTCCAGGCACTTCAGACCTGTGGGAACAGGAGCTTGTTGACTGGGTCTCTCTCGAGACCTGCGCCAGAGAGACCTTCTCCAAGTATGGCTACGGTGAACTCCGGACACCCGTCCTCGAGCGAACCAAAGTCTTCACTCGGAGCCTGGGGGACGAAACGGACGTTGTCCAGAAAGAGATGTACACGTTCGAGGACAGAGGCGGCAGGAGCTTGACACTCCGGCCCGAGGGAACGGCAGGAGTCATCCGCGCGATTGCGAACCGCGGTCTGGCCACGGGGGAAGAACGTCGTGTCTTCTACATGGGCCCCATGTTCCGAGGCGAAAAGCCTGCAGCCGGCCGGAAGCGCCAGTTCCATCAGATCGGCGTTGAATCGGTCGGGAAGGTCTCTCCCTGGCTCGACGTTGAGTGCATTGCCATGCTGATGCGCTTCCTTGCCGAATTGGGAATCCCCAACGGACGACTCCTGCTCAACACAAGAGGTCTCCCCGAAGACCGCGAGCGAGTCACCGCCAAGCTCCTGGAACACTTCGAGCCCCGCCTCGGCGAGCTCTGTGCCGACTGCCAGCGGCGGATCCAGACAAACATCTGGCGAATCCTCGACTGCAAAGAGCCAGGATGTCAGCCGGCAACCGAAACAGCCCCGAGAATCACTGACCTTCTGGGCCCCGAGAGCCAAGCCTTTTTCGAGACGGTCTGTCGCGGCCTTGAAGACTTGGGGATAGAATTCGAGCTTAGCCCTCGGTTGGTGCGTGGTCTCGACTACTACCTCCACACGGTTTTCGAAGTCGTGCACGAGGGCTTGGGCGCCCAAGACGCTTTGGCTGGCGGGGGCCGCTACGCGATCGCCGTCCCAGGCTCCAAGAATCCCATCGAGGGCGTGGGCTTTGCCGCGGGAATCGAACGCCTCCTCCTGGCCCGCGAAAGTCTGGGAGTGAAGGCCCAATCAGCAGCTGAGGCCGACGTGTACGTCATCAGCCTCGGAGAAGCCGTTCTGAGCTCCGGCCTGGCCCTGGCTGAAACATTGCGGGAAGCCGGACTCCGCGTGTTTGCCGAGACAACCGGCCGGAGTCTCAAGGCCCAGATGCGGGCCGCCAACCGCTTGGGAACACGTTGGGCGCTGATACGCGGCGACACCGAAATGGCGGCCGGCACCGTCCTGTGCAAGAACATGACCACCTCCGAACAGACGGGGGTGCCCGTTGGCGATGTCGTTCCATGGATAACGCGGCCAACCTGCGAGTAGTGCAGAGGAGTGTTGCTCCCTGCCGCAGCACTGCCCAACCAACCCGCTGCAGAGCCTGCGGGAGTGCCGCCCCGCTTGTGAGACAGAGGCTCTTCAAGTCCTGAAAGACATCTGTCAGGACAAGGCCCCCGACACCAAGGAGTGAATCACAACATGCCCCAGAAACGTACACATACCTGCGGAGAACTGACGGCCCAGAATATCGGTGCGGAAGTCGTGCTGAGTGGCTGGGTGAACAGCATCCGGAACCTGGGTGGACTCGTCTTCGCTGATCTGCGGGACCGAACCGGTCTGACGCAAGTCGTCATCAATCCCGGGGATAGCCCGGAACTGGCTGAATCCGCGAAGGATGTGCGCGAGGAATGGGTCCTCACCATCCGTGGAACGGTTGGGGCACGCCCCGGGAACACCGTCAATGCGGACATGCCGACCGGAGAGATTGAGGTCGCAGTGACTGCCTTCGATGTGGACAACCGCGCGAAGCCCATGCCGTTCCATCTCGACGATCCACTGGTCAATGAAGACCTGCGCCTGAAGTATCGCTACCTGGACATGCGGCGCTCCTCCATTCTCGGCAACCTCACTCTACGCCATCGCCTGACCAAATCTGTCCGTGACTACTTCGACAAACACGGATTCATTGAGGTCGAGACCCCCATTCTCAGCAAGAGCACGCCCGAGGGGGCCAGAGATTACCTGATCCCAAGTCGTGTACACCACGGCAAGTTCTTCGCCCTTCCCCAGGCACCGCAACAGTACAAGCAGCTGCTCATGGTTGGTGGCGTGGAGCGCTATTTCCAAATCGCCAGGTGTTTCCGGGATGAGGACCTCCGAGCAGACCGCCAACCCGAGTTTACCCAGATTGACGTCGAAATGTCGTTCATTGACCAGGAAGACATCATCGCGATGATTGAGGGAATGCTCGCCAGCGTGCTCAAAGAGGTCAAGGACCTCGAGGTCGCTCTGCCCTTCCCGAGACTGACCTACGCGGAAGCCATGGACCGGTACGGGTCTGACAAGCCCGACACACGCTTTGGTATGGAGCTTAGAGATCTCACGGATGGTCTGACTGAGTCAGGCTTCCGGGTCTTTCAGAACGTCATCGCCGCGGGTGGCGCAATCAAAGCAATCTGCGCACGCACGCTGGCCGGCACACCCAAGCGCCAAATCGACGCCTGGACCGAGATCGCCAAGCAGTTTGGCGCCAAAGGACTCGCGACGCTCAAAGTGGACGAAGACGGCATGATTGCCGGACAGATTGCGAAGTTCCTCAGCGACGACGAGAAAGCCCTGATCTCCCAGCGGACCTCTGCCGAAGCCGGCGACCTGATCCTCATCGTTGCCGACGCGCGCACGACCGCGAACGAGGTCCTGGGCCGACTTCGCCTTGCGATCGCCGCCGAACAGAACTTGCTCTCGCCTGATAAACACAACTTCCTGTGGGTGGTCGACTTCCCTCTTTTCGAGCAGGATGAGGACGGCAACAACTCCCCCATGCATCATCCGTTTACCAGCCCTCTTGACGAGGATCTGGAACTCCTTGTAACTGACCCGCCCGCAGCCCGAGCCAAAGCCTATGATGTCGTACTCAACGGCGTTGAACTCGGTGGAGGCAGCATCAGAATTCACCAGCCTGATGTACAGGAACGCATGTTCGGAGCCTTAGGAATGGAGGAGAAGGAAGCCTACGCCCGTTTCGGTCACCTGCTGGACGCATTGGCGTTCGGTGCCCCGCCCCACGGCGGAATCGCGCTGGGCCTGGATCGCTTCGCCATGCTGCTTGCAGGGGCACCATCGATCCGCGATGTGATCGCCTTCCCCAAGACGACCAAAGCGGCGTGCCTCATGACCGACTCCCCCAGTGCAGCGGATTCCGAGCAGCTGGAAGAGCTCGCCATCGCGTCCATCCCGAGCGAGGAATAGGTCCCTGACCTCCCCAAAGCAGGGCAACGACATGTCCTTTCTAGGGGGGAAAGGCATGCGGGGCCCTCATCCTCCTCGCGAGCCAACTCAGACGTGGGCCAAGGCATGCCAATAGAGTGGCAGAGGAAAGGCAAGCCTCCTAAACGCCTCGCCTGACCGTGGCAAGCCACTTGGGTTGAAGGGGCCAAAGAGCAAACGGGTCATATCGGGAACGCTGAGAACCAGTGGCTCACCACGCACGCCGTCCAACAGCCGGCATTCGCCCTGCTCGCAGACATAGGTCACGCCACCTTCGCCCCCAGCTATCCGCAGGGACTGCACACCTTCCCAGCCTTTGAGGCGCTCGTCAACAATCGGAGAGTAAGCCCGGAGAAGGCCTGCCAGGTCAATGATACGAGTCATCGCTACCGGCTGCACGGAAAAGCTCTGAGCCAGCGACAGGAGCAACCGCTCCCTTTCTGTCTCCGCATCCATCGGGGGGATCACCACGTCTACCCCTCGGCTCCGAAGAACGAATCTCAGTATCTTCTCCAGGCCATCTACGGCCCCGGCGTACTCGGCCACTGAGTTCCCCTTCAGCGACACATAGGCGAACGCCTTCCCCGCCGGATCCCACGCCCAAACTGATTGCCCAGGTCGCTGCATGACCAACGCCATCTCCTCCAAGGTCCGGGGGGAACGATACGGGAGCTCTGAGTAGACCTCATGCATCCGCTGCAGAACGTTCTGGTCACCCTCCCAGTGGTGGACGTCCGTCACTCGAACGGCAGGCACATCCCTGAAACGGCACATCCGTGAAGACAGAGCCAACCGCCGAGCCGCCCCGGCATGCTCCCACCCCATGCGCCCGTAGCGCAGCCTGTCCCCTCCCAGCATCGAGAGCACGATCCCCTGCCGCCCCATCTCAGCGATGGCTTCGCCAAGCAGAGCAGTCATCAGACCTCTTCCGCGGAACGCAGGGCAACAGAACACATTCCCGAGCCCCGAGGCAGGAATCGATACTCGAGAAGCTATCACCAGTGCCCGGGGGACAACCTGCATGCCTGCTGCCAATTCACCATCGACCTCGGCGAGCAGCCACTGGCCCATTGACTCCGGGTCCGCTCGGATGGTGTCAGGATAGAGGCCTGCGAACTGCGGGTGGGTCGGGTTGGCTTCACAAAAGCTCTCGAACACACGCCTCATCAGCAGGTCGAAATCCCGTGGCCGCCCGTGTCGTATTGGGTACATTCGACTCTCCCACTCAGAGACCCCAGTCCCGGATACACAAAAACGCCGAACGCATCCGGGGAAGCTCCCCAGACAGGTTCGGCGTCGTTCCCCCGCTCATGCTGCCCGGCCCGTGTAGAGGCGCCCACGCGCCACATCCACCGCACATGTTTGTGAGTGCAAACACGACCGGGAGAAGCGGGCGATCTACACGAGCTTTCCGCTTATGGCACCATGCCCACGGAACATCCGCGTCGGGGCAAACTCGCCAAGCCGGTGGCCAACCATATTCTCAGTCACAAACACATTCATGAACACTTTGCCATTATGAATGGCAAATGTGTGCCCAACAAAGTCAGGCATGATCATGGAACGGCGAGACCATGTCTTGATCGGACGTTTGCTCCCTGAGCGATTCAGGGCCTCTACTTTCAGGGCCAGATGTTCGTCGACGAACGGACCCTTTTTGATGGACCTGCTCACTATTTCCTCCTGCGCTCAACGATGAATTTCGAGGACGCTTTTTTCTTGTTCCGTGTCCGGTATCCCTTGGCCAACTGTCCCCACGGCGACATCGGATGCCCACCACCACTGCTTCGGCCTTCGCCGCCGCCCATCGGGTGATCAACCGGGTTCATCACGACACCGCGGACGTGTGGACGCCGACCCAAATAGCGCTTACGGCCGGCCTTGCCGAGGACGACTGCCCGGTGTTCCGAGTTCCCAACCTGCCCCACGGTCGCCTTGCACTCAAGATGGACCAGGCGGATCTCGCCGCTGGGAAGCCCGATCTGGGCATAATTCCCTTCCTTGGCACGCAACTGGGCAACCTGACCGGCACTACGCACAAGGGCGCCGCCCCGGTTGGGGATCAACTCGATGTTGTGAATGCTCAGGCCAATCGGGATATCCCGGAGTTTCAGCGCGTTGCCAGGCTTGAACTCCGCATCTTTCCCGCTCATCACCACATCGCCCTGCTGCAGTCCCTCAGGAGCGAGAATGTAACGTTTCTCACCATCCACATAGTGGAGCAGCGCGATCAAGGCGGAGCGATTGGGGTCGTACTCAATGTGAGCAACCTTCGCCGGTATACCATCCTTGTCCCGGCGGAAATCGATCTGCCGGTAACGCCGCTTCACGCCACCTCCGCGGAAACGCGTGGTGATGCGCCCCTTGTTGTTCCGACCACCAGTGGACTTTTTGCCCTTGGTCAGAGACTTTTCAGATGTCCCGCGTGTCAGCTCAGCGAAGTCAGAGACGCTCATCTGACGCCGACCTGGGCTCGTAGGTTTGTATTTTTTAATCGCCATCGTTCAGGTGTCCCATTCGCTCGCCATAACCGAATCAAAGAATGTCAATGCCACTGTCTTCGTCCAAGGTGACGATGGCTTTCTTCCAGTCGGCTCGTTTGCCAAAATTCGCCCGGCGGAGGCGTTTCCGCTTCCCCTGCCTATTCATCACGTTGACGGACGTAACCGTCACGTCAAACAGAGCCTCAACCGCATCACGAATCTCGATCTTGTTGCTGTCACACGCAACCTTGAAGGCATACTTATTGAAGTCCTCCATCAGCTCGGTCGCCTTCTCGGTGACCAACAGCGTCTGGACAATCTGGTAGGGGTCTCTCATTTCACTTTCTCCCCGGACAACCGGCTGCCCAGACGGTCGAGCGCAGCACGGGTAACAACGATCTTGCTGAACAGAAGCATCCAGTACGGGTTGACGCTCGTGGCCTTCATCATCTCAACACCCGGGAGGTTGCGGCTGGCAAGCTGAACATCCCCAGCGACGTCATCGACCACGACCAAGGCGTCTTCGCCAGCCCCGACGGCAGCGAGGAGCTCGACGAAACAGCGCGTCTTAGGCTCAGCAACACTGAGCTCATCCACCACAATCACATCTCCAGCATCAACGCGCTCTGTGAACGCACGACGCAAAGCAAGCATCTGGACCTTGCGGTTCACACGTTTCGCGTAGCTGCGTGGAGCTGGCCCGAAGACCACACCACCACCACGCCAGATTGGGCTCTTCACACTCCCGGCCCGCGCCCGACCAGTGCCCTTCTGGCGCCAGGGCTTGGCCCCAGTACCATGTACTTTCGCCCGGTTCTTGGTGCACGCTGAACCCGATCTCAAGCCAGCCAGGAAAGCGACGACCGTATCGTGAACGGCCTGCTCGCCCTTCTCCCGCTCAAGCCACGCAGCGTCAAAATCGGCAACGCCGACTTCTTGACCTGCCGTATCAATTATTGGGACGGATGTTGACATATTCCTGCTACTCCGTAGGTCTATAGCTATTTCTTACAGGCAGCGCGAACAACAACAACCCCGCCGTTCGGTCCGGGGACTGCGCCCCGAACGAAGATCAGGTTGTCATCCGAACGGACCTCTACGATCTGGAGGCCTTGGACTGTACGCCGCGCATTCCCCATATGACCGGGCATCCTTTTCCCTTTGATCACGTGCCCAGGTTTCACACACATGCCGATCGAGCCCGGCCGCCGCACGCCACTTTTACCATGACTGGCCCGACCGCCACCGAAGCGCCAACGTTTTACCACGCCCTGAAAACCACGTCCCTTCGTCCGCCCAACGACATCGACATACTCATCAGCCGCAAAGCTGTCGGCAGTGATGGTGTCCCCAACGCCCTGAGCAGGGTCCTGGTCAAGGCGAATCTCGCGAATGACGGCGGGGGG
>Ga0209045_1001240_pt1 | contig 24319 bp, 10 predicted proteins | sample SaaInlLV_10m_DNA_4_FD_184664 | JGI IMG/M metagenome (GOLD analysis project Ga0209045, IMG submission 184664) | Marine microbial communities from expanding oxygen minimum zones in the Saanich Inlet - Saanich Inlet SI072_LV_200m_DNA (SPAdes) (version 2) | ecosystem: Environmental > Aquatic >...
AAAAAGCAGAGATCGCACGCAACTATAGTGCGCCAGACGAGCGTGGTATCGACAAGGAGAAGTTCCTATGACCACGCGGCAAGCAGGTTACGGAATCCAACCGAATTCTGCGCTCGAAGATCAGCAGTGTCTATGATATTGCTTAGGCGTTAAGGATGGAGGGGGGGCACCGAATGCCCCAAGCTCCAGTGACCCCAAACTCCACACCTGCAGACTCAGGGCGCGATCGGGACCGGTTTGCCATCCACTCGGAGTTCGGCGACAGCTGCCGGATCACCTTGGACGACACACATCTGTTGCGGGGTGAGATCCAGGGCAATGTGTGGGACGCTCTTCGTCAGGCGCACGTGCAGGTTGCCCATGCGCAGTTCTGTGGCGTTGCACAGCACGACGCGATCCGCCGAACCGTCGGGCCGGCGACGCAGGAAGCAGAGGTCACCGACGAAGGTCAATCCCAGCTCGTCGGCACGCAAGGCCCCGGGACCGGTTCGATCGAGAGGATCCTCAACGTCCCGCGTAACGAGGATGTCAGTGCCGCCGCCGGCTGTCGCGACGACAATGCACACGTTCGCGTCTGCGGACACCGCACCTTGCTCTGTCACGAGGGGTATCCGACGAATGGCCCCTAGGCGTGACTCCCCGCGATAGGCCTCCATGACTGCCACGAAGGTCGATGAGAGCGACTCTTCCTCGGTGGTCCGCCTGGTCATGACCGTGGGCAACCAAAGATCCACGGGATCCTCGCCTCGGCGACCATCCAGCCAGACCCATTCTTCGCACAGTGCCGCATCCGCGTCCCGGCTCAGATCCGTATAGCGGAAGTGAGCATCTTTGACGCTGTCGTCATAGAATGGCTGAATGGCCCAATCAACGCTCCACCCCAATTCAGCGCCGCGGTCGTAACGGAAGTTCCGCAGGACGGTCTCACTCGTTTTCTTGTAGCCCAGCTCACAGATGTACGGATCGCCCGGTTCCAGATTCAGTCCTGCGACCGTGACATCACCATTCTGTGTGTGCTGGAACTTGGCGTGGTCCTTCCCACCCGTGACCCGAAAGATGTCAACCAGGTAGCCGTTGGTCTCATCGAGCATGACCAAGGCATAGGTTCGCTCGAACTGCGTCACCGCCGCGATACTGGGGCCCGAGGCGCGCACAACCCTGAAAACGTCCCCGTCCGCCCAGATTGTGGTCTCTCCCGCTGCCGGGGAGGGCAACCCCGACGGCAGCTTGCCGCCCCTCAGAACCTGCATCTTGCCGTCGACACAGACGGTGTTGTGACTGGGAACACCTCCCCGGTACCAGCGGGCTTTTGCCGACACCCAGCCGCCGAAACCCACTTCGGGGTAGCCGAACTCCGGCATGAAATCCATGCCGTGAGCGTACAACCCGATATTCATGCCATCGCACTGGCCGTGCGCGCCGCCGGCATCGTAGTCGAGCCATGCGGCAACGCCGGTCTCACCAACGCCCGTCCTGAGGATCCCGAGGTGCCAGTCTTCCTTGTTGACGCTGCCAGTCTCGATCACGGCCCCAACGTCTGCGATCACCGCAGCCACCTGCCCTTGGAATGCAGCCACATCCTCTGCGAAGAGGTCATGCGGGAGCCCATCAACCGTGCCCTCGTTCTCATGCATCATGACGCGGACATAGTCGGCGTCCCCGGTTTGCTTGTACAGATCCCAGAGGAACGTGTTCACCGATGGATCAAGGGGACCGACATGTTTGCTTCTGAAATCGAGGCCACAGTATCGCGTCACTCGACGGGCAAACCCACCGGAATCCCCATTGTGCGGGTAGAACCGCTGGAAGCACCACACATCGATGAAGAAGCGCCATGAGTCAGAAAGCCGTGGGTGCCGCTCAAACGTCAGTTGCATGAAGTCAGGATCGACCCAGTTGTATCGGGCAATGAATGTGGCCAGTCCGCGCACGGCCCAGCTGCCATAGCCGACCATTCCCTTCTCTCCGGAAACGCCATCGACCGCAGTCGCCCCACGAATCATGGCGTCGAAGATCTCTTCGACTTCAGGCCGCCGGGCCGGCCAGTCAAGCACAGTGTGAATGACGGCGCGCGTCATTTCCGGCTGTGGGTAATTGCTGGCAATGGTGTCCGGATGGGTCAATGCGTGCCCGAACAAACGTTCCTCGATGTTGGCCTGGACGCGGGCGAAATCCGCCTTGGTGTTCTCACCCCCATATTGAGCGGCTTTGGCAGCCAGAAACGCGACCAGAGAACCATCCCTGGACAACGCTCCGAACACCTGGTCGTAGGCAAAGGCAAGCGCCCGGATCTCCATGCAGTTGTCGATAGAATAGCGTATGCTCCCTCCTCGTTTGCGCCGCTCGTACACGAAGCCCTGAGTCCGGTAGTCGAAATCAGGCCAAACGTCAGCCAGGCGGTCAAGCAGGATACCTGCTCTGTGTGCGTAGTCAGGATCCCCGGTGATCGTGTGAGCCGCCGCGAGATTGACAACACCCCTCTGAATCAAAGCCGTCCAGTGGGCGAAATTCAGATACCAGCCAATGAAACGCCAGCGCTTCTTCCCATCGATGTACCCTTCTCCATCGTCAACGCCAACCTGATGCAACGGATCGGCTGGATCCGGGTGCTCAGCATTGAACAGTAGCGATCGATCGGCCCGGGCGGGGTCAAACACCCCCTGCTCGTCAAGACCTGACTCGTGAAACATCTTGAAATCATTGGTGGGGAACTTCGCCCGGCAATGCGGGCACCAGACCTTCCACGGATGCCTGTGCGGGTCGAACTTCCAGTTGTACATCCGAACCGGCTTCGTGCAGGCCGGACAGTAGCCATCGGACCAGACCATATGCGAACGCTGGATCCGAGCCCCAAACGGCATCGCCCACAGCTCGTCGTCTGAATACCTCAACCACGGCTCTGCGGCCTTGACAATACGTTCACGGATCCCGCCTCCCCATTCATGCTGGTCGGCATTGCGCCGACAGCGCGCAACGCGCTCGGCAGAGAAGAACACAGCCTGTTCCTTGCGAGCCACGGCATCCTCCATGCTCAGTATGAACCCAGCGGCAAACACAGCGGCAACGATCGCGTTGTGCATCGGTCTGGTCACAGCGGGGGCCTCTCATTTGCTCCGAATCAAAATGGTGCAAGAGCGTAACGGTTCAGAGCTCCGTTTACCAGAGCACGGGAGGGCAGGCCGTTTCTGTCCACGATCCGTTAGTCGGCAAGAACGCGAGCGGACAACCCCGAAAATGGGAAATGGGGGAATGGGAACACGGCCCTCACCTTGATGGAAGGAGTGTAGGAATATCGACAGCTGCCGCGTCCTGTTCAGCGGCTGGCCGTGCGCAGCTATCGACGTCGGTGCGCTGACCCACACCACCCCTCGCTCCACTTCAAGAGGCTCCAAGGCCGCCCTGATCGTTTCTCGGTCCGTATCGGGCGTCATCACCGTGCTATCGGCATGTTGTCCGACGACATGGTCATCTGGGTGTGGATCGGTTCGCATGAAGACTACAACGGCCTCCTCGAACACTGACGTACCTGCTGGGAGCAGGTCTACTCGGGGCAGTTCTTGCTGACGTGCTATCCTGCAGCCTGTTGGTCATCCTGGCACAGCTCTCTACAATTCCTCTGCTCCTTCTGCAGGACCGGCACCCAGCTCTGGCAGTTGGGAAACGCGTATTCGGCCTGAAGTGTGAACGCGTGGCTTCCTGCAGGAAGCAGCTTGGCAGACGTTGTACCATCGGCGAATCGGCTCTGCGCAACGTCGTGCCTTTGGCATATGCTGGTGTCATGGTGGCATCGGCGAATCGCGCACTAGTACCAAAACTGCGCAAGTCAGTGTACGCCCTGACGAGGACGGGTCCGGGATGAGAGGAGCTCCGCCTGGCAAGAGGCGATGCCGTAGCATCGTCGTTGCCCGGCGGAGCAGGTCTCGCGTGGAACCGCCTCGGCGCAAAGCGCTTGCTGCCCTTGTGGCGTGGGCTCACTCCACCGCCAGGAAGACATACCTCAGGTATGCCTGTCCAGGCGGTGGAGCACCCACACATCCGCAATGGCGGCAATCAGGTGTACTCTGACTTCGACAGCTTGGTACTAGCCTTGGACTTCTGCATTGGCTACCTCCACGCCTGGTTTGTGGCCTTCTGGCTCTGCACATGGATGGTTCACCGTAGGCGTGGAATGACGATCATCGATGTTCTGACTCGAACGTGGGTTGTCCGCGCGCGGTCGTGACCTCGCCCACGGCCCCGAGGATAGGGAGTGACTGGCAGGACTTGAACTCCCTATCCCCGGGCCACTTAGCTATCCGCCCGCAGCCCCTCACTCACCTGCCGAAAGGTCCCGGAAGCGAAGTAACTGCTTGATGGGGATCATCTCGGTGAGATGCAGGGCCTGCTGCGGCAGCGAGACGGCCACGCCGGTCAACGTGATGGGATAGGTGACCGGTTTGCTGCGGTCAGACGATTCCCAGAGATTGGCGACGCAGCCGGTCGAGAGGTCAGGGATGGAAGAAGCGGCGGTGATCGGGAACGACAGGAAGGCCCAGCCGTCAAAGTTGACGGCGACTCGCCCATCGTAATCGAAGACATCCGCATCATGCTGCGTCGTGCCGCAGGAAATCCGCCGCACCCCGGCCGCATCGGTGATCTCCCAGTAGATCTGTCCCCAGCCCGAGTTGCCTTTCACCCACACCCCGAGAGTAGTGGGTTCGCCAGCGAGCGTCACCGGATCCTTCAGGCGTAGAACGGCGTACTCGCTCAGCAGTGGCGTTGGCACATCGGTCCGAGACCTGAGCTCAAGTTCGAGACAGCGTCCCTTCTCACGGTCCCTGGCCTCCCGCAAGACGTAGTCACCGGCCGTCCGGAATGGCAGGTGCGGATTAGACACGGCCTCAAGCAATGAGTCTTCGGCAGTTGAGAGTTCCCAATCGGCGACGGCGTCCATGGCATTGACAATGCGCAAGTCGCCTGACGGCTGATCCTCGGGGTATGTGCGGTCACCGCAGCGAATGCGGCCGATGCGGCCGGAGGTCATCACGTACTGGACGGCCGTGCCTGCGGTGAGCTTGAGCTTGCGCAGGAAGGTGGACGCGGCGCGGCTTCGTCCATAGAGGTCCACGATGTTGACGTCCGCACCGCGTCTGAAACTGACGGTCAATTCGGCGCTCCCACGACCGGTCCAGACGGCATAGACGGTCTGCCCATCAGCCCGGGCGAATTCCAGGGCGTACACCGAGTTCGATCCGGTCGGCACTTCGCGTAGAAGCGTCACCCGGTCGAGCACGCGTGTCACCGTGGCCATTGCGACGTAAGCCTTCTTCGGATACAACAGCGGGTAGCGGCGGCAGAGGCCCGTAGCACCCCAGAAAGAACCATGGTAATCGTTGCCCGTATCGTGCAGCAGAGCGATGGGGATGTTGGGTAGTCGATAGGCGTGCGAGAGCATAACATCCCGGACGTACCACTCCGCCTGCCGCCGCGTTCCCAGCAGTCGATCTTGGCGGTAGTTGGTCTCGTAGCAGCTCGTGATGCCCCAATCGTAGCCGAACGTACGGGCAGTCTCCCGCAGGAACCAGACCCCGGGCAGTCCACCTTCCCAGAGCTTCTCCGGCAACCCGGTGCGCCCCACGGTCTCGATCCCGATCACGTCAGCGTAGGACTCAGGGAACTTGCGACGCATACCCTCGGCGATCAGCTCCGACGCCGCCCCGGAGTTGCCGATACAGATCTGCAGATCCGGGAACTGGTTGCGTACCAGCTTGGCCAGCCGCGTCGCGTGTTCCCAGCGTTCGTTCGCGCCCGGGTATTCGTTCACCGGAAGTCCGAAGAGCTCAGGAGCCGAACGTGTTCCCAGGGGGGCGCCCGGCATGCTCTCGTGGAAGACCAGCAGTGTCTTGCAGTGCGGATAGCGCGCAATCTGTTCGCGAATGTAGGTGCTGATTTTCTCGTCCGTCGCCGTCGGATCCTTGAGCCTCCCCCAGCTGATGGCAGCCGCGGTGACCTTCCAGGGAGCGAGGTCGGCTTCCGTACAGGAGGACACGCCATTAGCCGCACGTCGGAACCCGCCTTTCAGCATCAGTGGCCCAACCACGCTCAAGTCCTTGGTCCCATAGTGATGATAGAACCACCAGGTGCCGTACGGCGACTCATAGCCTGCCTGCCGCGTGTCGGGCGGAAGCAGAGCGAACGAGGCCGAATGCGACAGCAACTTCCGTTTGCCTTGCCGGAGCTCAATCGAGATCCCGTACCAACCTACTTGTGGCTGGGTCAGGCAAATGGGCAGGGACACCTCGCCAGCCGCGGGATCCAGGGCCACTTCCCGAATGCCCCCATCGACTTGCCGGTCATCGACATCACGGATCGTCCAGCTCACGGCGTAGTCACCGGCGATTCGCGGCCGGAGGGCAACGCTCAGTTCCGGCGTTTCGTGTGGGTGAAAGATGTTCCCGGGTTGGCTCTGGCAGACCTCCATTTCCACAGGCGTTTCCTCAAGGGTCACGGCAAACACGTGGACACCACTCCTCCGTCGGGGATCCGGGTAGTAGCGTCCGTCGCCGAACGGGTGCGGGCGGTCCTGCGGTTTGAGCCGTCCGAGGAGCTCGATATCGAGATACGGGCCAATGCCGGTGTGCGTCCCACGCTGTTCGCGGCCGCGCTCCTGGAACAGAAGGTCCTGAATGCTGCCCGAGTCCAACGGTACTTCCACCCAACGCAACGGCAATTCCCTGCCGTCCACGGCCACGGTACCGACCCGGTCGGCCCGATTGGCTTCCTCAGCCGCGTCGTAACGCAGGTCGACCGTTGCGTCGGCGAGAGAGTCACGGGCTCGCCCGGAGTACGCGCCGCGGTTGACGAAGCGGGTCAGGCGAACGGTCAGAGCGGCGTCCTTTGCGTGGTCGTCTTCAAGCGCGTACAGCACCCAGGCACGCGTGTATTGGCCCCTCGGAACCGTGGAAATGAACGACTCCTGCAGTCCGTCGTAAGCACCGCGCCGCGTATACCGGGCATACCGTTCCTCGTGTGCGACCGTCACTCCCAGGTCCAAATTGCTGCCGGATGGCGGAATGAACGGGACACCCGGCGGGAGGTCTTGACCAGCAACCGTCACAGTCGCTCTGCTCAACGCACCGGGGCGATGATGCCGAGTGAGGTCAACGGGCACGTATCCGGGTCGGGCGTAGCTTGACTCAAACGTCGTCTGTTCGATGGCAGAATCGGGGTTGACCACGAGGGTGATTGAGCGCAATCCACTGTCGGGGAAGAGCATCCCCGCATATCCGCCATCGAGCAGGCATGTGGTCCCCTCGGCTCCATGCTCAAATTCGAGTGCAACGCGCTGTGTGCGCGGCGATGGCAGGTTGTCCCAGTCACCGATCAGCTTGTTGCGAAGATCCCCCTTGAGCATCGCAGGATTGGGCCGGAGGAAGTGGCGCAGCTTGAGCTCCACGACCTCTATTCCAGCATCGATCAGAGCGACCGTCTTTGTCTGCCCTCTGGGACCGACCACGCCCGAGGTATCAAACGTCCTGATGGTCAGGTTCCGCTTCCCCCCGTCCACTGCCTGAAGCAGAACACGAATGCCGCTGCGTCCCACCCGTAGAACCGTCCGGGTGCGCTGTGCGTCCTCAGGAATGGCCACGTCCTCGACGAATACGCTCTTGGCTGACCGCAGCCCGTGCTCCTCACTGAAGAAGGGCACAGCCCGTTTCTCCTGCTGGACGACGACATCATCTATGTCCACCTCCCCAGTGACGTGCAACGCAAAGCGCAGGACCTTGTCATCGATGCAGTTGAACAGGCCAGAGACGTCCTGCCACTTCCCGGGCGACGCGTCCACGGCCTGAAGGGTTTCCATCCGAAGATAGTCCTTCGTGAGCCGGTCATACAGATACATCATCACCTCGAGCCGCCCGGTGCCGCGCACGTTGAGCCGGAAGCCCAAGTCTTCACGGAAACCCGACGGCAATTTGAGTAACTGGAACAGCCAGCCGTCCTTGACGCGAAGGCATCGCTTCCCCTCCATGGCGCCCTCTGCCACAAGCGCCACCGTGCCCGGGTGACCATTGTTGTAGGTCCAACCGGCCGGAGCCAGGCCATCGGCAAACGTCCATGCCGCGTGGGCATTCGTCTTGCTGACGGGGGTCGTCCGCTCAAAGCCACCATTGACCAAGATGTTCTCTAGGATCAGTCCGGCTCCGCAGGACGCCCCGGAACAGAAGGTGATGGCCCACACGACACAGGGGAGCCAGCTTCCACCGAGAATGCGAGTGGCTGAGATCATCGTGCACTGCCTCTGTTTGGCTACTCTCTCTACTGTGGACAGGCGGTCATGGCCGCCGCAAGATCACCTGTGTGCGTCCCGGCGACAGCCTGACCAACGTCCCTCGGTCTTTACACACCTCGGCCTCTCCATCAGCAGACACGAGCTCGTAGGCTGCCTTGAGACGCAAAGACGCCGCTCCGGTCGAGAACACGTCAAGAGTCGTCTGCGCCTCCGTGGTGACGCCACGGCAAGCGAAGTGAGAGGGGATCACAATCGTGTCGCCGGGGGCAATGCTGTAGATGACCATCGGGTCCCCCGCTTCGACCTGACCATCTCCCGGCCGATGCCGGAGGCGGAACCATCGGGCCCACCAACCGGCGTACCCCTCCGCTCGATGCTCTGACACCTGCGTTTCGAAGCCGGTCCGCGGAAAGCGAACGCGGCGGCCCAACCCGTGAGGACGCTGGACGCCCGCGAACAGTCGCATGTTCGTCAAGAGCCAGGACGGATCATCCCCACGCTGGTCAACAACATGGAACTTCTGCTGGATGAAAGGCGGATGATCGCGCAGATCAAGGCGGTACTGCCCCGGGGCACGGGAGCTGACCCGATCGATGACGTACATCGAGACGTGAGCCGCGGCGGACCGATGCTGCACGGTGATAGTATGGCCTGCGAGAACTCCCCCGAGAGGGAGAGGCCGCGCCGACCGGACAAGCAGGGCGCTTTCCGCAGGATGGCCGGTGATGTCGCCGCGCATCCCCAGTAACGTCATCTTCCAAGAGTCTTCGAGATCGACTTCGATGTCGTGCGTGGCCACATGCGTCCCGTCGTACAGCACCACACTCGGACTCTCGCTCCACGCGACGGCCAGGCGTCCGGCAAGCGTGAGCCCTGGCGATGTCAGTGTACTCCCGGGAAGCGTGGAACCCACCAGCACCTCCTGACCACCGACGCCCCCAAGGCGGACAGCAATGTCACCGATCCCAGCGTTTGTCGGCACATCTACGGCCGCCAGGACCGAGCCTTGCTCAGGTTTGAACGGCTCAAGCACGTGCACAAAGGCACTTCTCAGGCCGGGCTCTATGCCCTGGCGGTGCTCAACCAGGAAACTGAAGCCATCTTTGAAGCCGATACGGGATGCCCCTCGCACAGTCTTCTGTTCAGCGTTCGATGCCCACGGGGCACTGGCCCCCAGGAGTCGCGTAGCCGTGCCCTCCGTCCCATTCGTCGCTGCCCAGAGCCGCAGCCGGGTTGTCGACAGGAGCTTCCCCCATGGTTGGTAGGCGTCGCGGCCGGCAGGAGTCACGGGCGCATAGCGCTCGGGAGTGATCTCCCATTCGGACCGCCAGACCCCGCCCCTGGGCTCCCATTCCACCGGCGAGGTCAACTGCCGGAGCTCCTCGCGGAACGGCCGTTTGCGGATGTTCACCACGTAGTTGTGGAGGAATTCCGTCTCCTTGCGCCAACCGGGCCCGGGATCTGCGTGTTCCTCAAACCACTCGTAGAGATCCCTATGCGGCAGAGGGCGTGGAGCGCCGACGCTCACTGCCGGGGGCGCGGCCGGTACGTGCCAGAACAGGTCGTGTCGCATTCCCCCGGCCATGCGGAACACGTCGACAAGAACAGGGCGCCCGGCAACCCTCACAGTCAGTAGCTGCCGGCCGAAGGTGTCCACACGATGTGGATGACCAGCGTATGTGTGGTGGCCATCGACATCTACGAACTGAACCATGGACGCGGGATGGGTTTCCTCCCGACCACCGATATGTCGGCTGGCCCCGAACGTCCAGCGGTCGAATTGGCGGCCATCGATGGCCCCGGTGCAGTGCCCCTCAAAGCTGGGTGCCAGCCGGGGGGGAGCCACGACAGGCAGTGCACTCCCGAGCCCCTTCCACGGGGCCCGCCCGGGATCGGCGTTGCCGGTACCGTAGCCAATATCGGGCAACAGGTTGAGGCCCTCGTAGAAAAGCTGCAGGTTGAGTCGGCCACTGTGCCCGTGCATGATCTGGTTCTGGTAGTCCAAAACTGCCTCAAGACGGGCTCCCGGGCGGCCGCTGCGGAGACACGTCAATCCATACATCGGGAAGTTCTGGGATCTTCCATGGGCGGCATAGTCGATTGCACTCGGCGGCTCGCCGTGCAGCGTCGTGAAGAACGAGCCGTGCTCGTCACCATGCATGCTCTCTACGTTCAGCAACGTCCGTACCGGAAAATCACCCAATTCACGGATGCGGCGGGCGATGGGGTAGTGTGCCTCGAAGTCGATCCCCAGGAGCTCTCGGGCTATCCACGGGTGCGCCACGTACGTTCCCATCATGGCTGAGTAGTTGAACGAGCCTTCCGTTGAGAGCCCATCTTCGAAGTGATGGTTGTAGATAAAGCCGTCGACCAGAACGGCCACTTTGTGCAGGAACGCCTCGTCGCGTGCCACCACTGCCACTTTGATGGCGTTGTTCACGTAGACGCCCATCATGTTGATCAGGGTTGGTTGTTTGGCCCGCAAATAGGGACTGATGCGGTCGAATAGACGCGTAGCGATTCGGCGGCCCACTGCGGCAGCATCGCCGTTCAGAGCAAGGCTGTGCCTCCGGAAAACCGGATGATGTCTTATGGCAGCGAATCCCTCCGCCAGGATCCCGTGAGGAATGAGGTCGCCGTCGGATCCATGTCCGTAGGGATAATGCAGCTTGAAGAAGGCAGTGTCCCAGGTCGCGAAGGTCCCGGGGTCACGTCGACGGCGTTCCAGTTCGACATCCCACGTCGCCTTGGTGATCAATGCCGAGGAATCGCTCCCGGGAATGAGGTCGCGGCACCGAGCCAGGCCGACCGGTCGCGTCAGGGCGAAAAAGGGCATGCCCGGATAGACCTCCGCCAGGGAGTCGAGGATCACGGTGAGCGCCTCCACGGCCTCGGCATCGTCCAGTAGCAGCACCCGGGCCGTCAAGTCCGGGATGACGCTATAGACAAGCGCATTGAGGCGGGCCCACCAGAGCTCACCAGCCGGAAAGAACCAACGGGATCGATCGCTCTCAGCCCCGACAGGAACGTGGAAACGGTACTCGACGTCTGTGCCGTCGAGATGAGGGACGACCTCGACATGGTTCGGGATGGCTGGATAGTCGGGCGGCATATCCGCTTCGCGACCATACACGGTTGCCTTACAGCAGGCAGTCTGCCCGACAAAGGGGCTCTGGATCATGTCGCAGCTCACCCTGGACAGGCGTTTGCCACAGAACGGGCAGGTCCCGCCACACCGTGTCAGCGTCAACGGGGCGTGCTTCACAATCATTTCCCGCCAACGCGCTTCAGGCACCGCCAGCCAGCGTGACCCGGCAACGGGGTCACGGACGGCCGAAAAGAACCTACGGGCTCCCGCGGTGCCCTCCCGAATGCGTTCCTGCATAACAGGGGTGAACAACCGCTCAGGCATGACCGGCTTGATTGGAGCGCACACCGTACTCAACAACCGGGTATCATCGAAGCAGAACTGTGGATCCAGGTCACCTGCCGGACTGCCCGAGGAAGGCCGCAGGTCGCCGCCATGGCGAGACGCGCACCCCGACGCAGTGATCAACGCAAAGAAGAGCACGAAGTGCTTCGCAGGATCAGTCATGTTCGGCGCTTTCTTGACTGTGGTTCAGCGTCATTCAGCTGCGTGTCGTTCTTTGCTGTCACCGCGGGAGTCTCAACGCCCAAATGATGTCCCGGATGCTCCCGCAGCGAAGTCCTGAGTCAGCGCAAGACGCCAGGTATCCCCACCGTCGCTGCTCATGAGAATGGCCGGATCATGAGGCCTCATCCACATTCCCTTGAGAGGCGGATCTGGGATCTTCTCCCCAGGCCACTTCTCTCGGTAGACTACCGTGGCCTCATCAGAAAGCTGTGCCCCGAAATAGCTGTAAGTCAGGAACAACCGGTCTTTCCGGTCGATTGCCAGCTTGTGATAGAAGATGCTGTACCTCCGGTGCCAGAGAGGCATCACGAGCGCGCCCTTCTCCTCCCATTTCCAGGAGCCGTCAGCCTGCCTTGAGCCACGGAAGTAGTCCAGTGTCCGCATCATGCTGTCCGCGTTCATCTCATCTGCCGGCAGAGGGTTTCCGTCTCTGTCATGGCCTCGGGACACGTTGCGCGCGACGAGGTGTAGTCGGTCTCGACTGTCAATCACCAAGGCGACGTAAGTCAACCCGCAATCATAGCGTCGCCGGAAGCCGAGGGGCTCGGGGTTACTCCAATCCCCCTTGCCCTGGGGGTTCGGTTTCATCGACCGGACATACCAGAAGTTGTGCTGGTGGGCCCCAAGCACGACGTGAAGGAGCCCTCGGCTGTCAGCGACGATGGCCGGCCCATTGTGGTTATCAGGCTTCGGGGTGTAGGGATTCTGGCCGAACCCGAGCAGGACAGGGTCCGTGACCATTCCGGTCGGGTGGTCGTAGCAGACCACGTACTGAGGTGTCCCTGGATGATGGGGGCCGGCTTCAGCCTCGGCCAGCTTGGGGCTGCGGAATGGAGCGCCATTGGTCGGCACATCGTTCTTCCGAACAGGCTGAGTTCCGGCACAAACGAGATAGGTCATGTCACCCACTGTTGCGGCTACCGGACCAGCCCCCGAATGCGCGGGATTCAACCCGCTACCGCCCGGTGCAAAACGGATGGCTTCCCCGATGGTGAGCGTTCCGTCAGTCGTCTTCTCAAGGCAAGTCAGCGCAAGTCGTCCGTCAGCATGGCCCACGATCATTGGGGGGCGTTGTCCCCCACGGTATGGATCTGTTCGCTCCAGTCGACCGCCCATGGCCAGTTCGTAGACAGACCAGGTTCCGGAATCAGCAGGGCGATGCAAGAGGAACCAGCCCTTCACAGGCTCAAGTACACGGACCAAAGCGTAAAGATCGCCGACGTTGTCGCAAACGACCCGCGTGTCATAGGCCCTGACTCCCGTCGCGATCGACACCTGAGATGCATTCAGCTCATGCCCGAGAATATCCGTAATGGAATGCGCACCCCAGCGTCCCGTGCTGCCGAGGGTCTGAATGAACCCGTCCTCGGTTCCGTCACCGGCATCCCGGTCCGGCCTGGAAGCACGTATGAATGGGCGATTGTTGAGGCCGAATGCCACGGCGCTGGTCGGCATGAATCGCGGGTTGTAGCCCCACAGTTCACGTTCGCTCTGAAAGGGCAGGCGATAGACAACCGGCGCTTCCCGGGGCCGTACGGCGACCGGCCCCGCAGCGCCGATCTCAGCCCCTCCATGGTCGAGGGGCGACGCTGGAAGACGCGCCTCTCGTCCGGTGACCGACTGACACCCCGTTGAAAGCAGCGCTGTGGTCAACACGAGGGAGAGACCTGGTGAACATGAGTGTGAGGTGATCATCCGCTTTTCTCCACAGGCATGGACGATGTCGTAGACCTTTGGCGATCCTGTTACCGGGCCCCATGGAGGCGGCTCATTCCATGCAAACCTAAGAAGCGCCTTCAGTTCTGCAAGCCAGCTTACCGTCCAGGCCAGGCGGATCCACAGGTCACCGATCCAGCGAGCTGCTCAGCCGGATGTTGTCCAGGTAGAACGTGGCCTCGCCGAGGCAATCGCTGACGAACCCGATCCAGGTGGACTTGGTCGTCTCCGGGCTGCCGTTCGACAAGCCCCGGAATGCGACCGGTTGCTCCCCGGGAACGGCAAGGTGCAATTCCCACGTGCCCGTGGCCTCCTTGCCGTGCCCCACCGTGATCTCTATGTGCATCCACTCCCTCTTGGGAAGAGGCAACGGCTCGCGACCCGCAACCCGCAATGTGCCTTCCACAACGCTGAAACGTGGTCCAGTGTAAAAGTACGGCTTCCCGGGGTATTCGCGCCACTCGTGGTACATCTTGGTCCCTTCCTCAACTCGCAGGTCGAAACTCAACGTGGAGATGCCTTCCACGTGTCCCGGGCGGTAGAAGAAATGAGGATTGAATCCGTACTTGAGTCCTGGCGCATCCGTGATACGCAGCGCCCGCCGGCCGCTCGCGGCGGTCTCGTCAGTCACACAAATTGCGTCTCCTTTCCCTTCCACGTGCACGTTGGCATCGATGGGAACACGGTCCGGGCCTCCATCTTCGAAGTCATCCGCGAAGGTAGTCGGCGGACGCGGGGGTGGGAACGCGATAGGCGTGTAGGCGAACTCCTGGGCTCGACGCTGCCACGCTGCCGAGCCGTAGACTCCCGCGCTCGATATGTCGAAGGGCTTGAAACCGATCGTCGTCGCAGGCGATCCCGACATGAGCCGATAGTCATCGCCAGCGAGATCGCGAAATCCGGGATCGGCCACGATTGAACCGGCATCGCGGCCGCTCTCCTGCCACTCCTCAAACGTCTTTCCGCGGAAGTCCAGTGCCTCCCCGGATGGCTGCCAGTACAAGTTCTTCTGGAACGCAACGAAGTCCTCCAGATCCTTGTACCCTCCGAGCAGGCTCTTGCCGCTGCCGTAGAGGATGTTGCCTTCGAGCGTCACCCCGAGGTGCTTGTCCCGTTCAGGGTAGTAGATGCAGAAGTAGGTCAACGCGTTGCGACCGGCACAGAAGATGTTGTTGCGAACGAGCACATCGCGGCCACTGCCGAACTTGTAGCCACCCTCGCGCACGTTGTAGACCAGATTGTTCTCGATGAGCATGTCCGTCGTGCTGTTATCATTGTAGATCCCGCTCATACTGCTGGCGCCATAGCCGTCGATGTCGTGGATCAGATTGTACGCCAGGACCGTGCCGGGAGATTCGCCAAGCGTGTAGATCCCTCCCATGTCCGCGAGCACGCCACCGAGATGGTGGATATGGTTGTGGGTGATCGTGTTGCGTACCGAGGGCACGTTGCCGTAGCCCCAACGCCAGCCGACCGAGACCCCGGAATACGGGAACGCCGAGATGTCGTTGTGGGTGACTCGATTGTCCCCACTGTGCGCGATGTACGCGGGGATGGCGCCGCCCCAGAGATGGCCGCCATCCCGGATGATGGTGTTGTCGACAGTGATGTGGCTCGTGGCATGCAGGGGATCCGAAGCCCGCTGCAAGTCGACCGAACCGATGCGAACACCACCCGCCCCAAGGTCCTGGAGGAGACAACGTTGAACCATGCAGTCGCGGCAACCGTCCCGAAACCACACCGCGTAGGTCCCCGTGTGCTCCACAACGCAATCCTCGATAACAATGTCACGGGCGTAGTCCGCCATGATCACAGCCGGGATTCTGGAAGCCGCCTGGGGGCTGCTCTCCCCCTCCTCCGGCAGCGCGTACCCGGCATGCCGGAATGTGAGGCCCCGCAAGCGAATTCCGGACACCGCCCCCCCGGGCTCAGGACGACCGAGGAAGTCCAGAAACCCGTCCAGGATGGGTGCAACAAACTCCGGTGCTTCAGTCTCCTCGCCAGGCAGTGGGACATAGGCGAGCACGCCGGTGCCATCCACAAACCACTCGCCCGGAGCATCAAGGGCAGCGGCGATATTCTCGATGTGATACCGCTCGTCGTTGGCAAAGTGAAAGAAGCCGTGACAGTAGGGACCGGTCAGGGCCACGACGCCCGTTTTCGGTTCCACGTGGGTGACCCGATGACGCGAGACCTCCCACGAGTGATACGCCACCAGGCAGGCCCGCGCCAGTTCAGGGCCGGACAAGCCGAGAAGGGGTTTGACGTCCTTGACTCGAGCACGGAACTGAGACCGATTGTGTTTTGGAGACGTCCCGGTCTTCGGGTCTGGCGGCGGCGCGACTTTCCCTTCCACATAGTAGTGAAACTGATTGGGTGAACGAGCCCGGACGGCCCGGCGCCCGTTGACGTAGAGTTGCTCGAACCTCCACGTTCCGGCCGGGCCGTCCGGCACGCGAAGGCGCCAGATTCCGTCACTGCCCAGCTTGGCGCCGCTCAGCCGACGGCCCCCGGTGAAAACGGGAGATTCGCCCGGATAAGCGGCAAAGGTCACGGTCCCACCCCTTCCATCGGAGTCCTGGGGACCAAAAACGACCTTCTCAGACAACGCGTACTCTCCGCCCCGCACAAGCACGAGGATGTGACCTGTGCCTGCGTTCTTGCGGAGCTCGCGAACGGCAACCTGCGCTCGAGCCAAACTGGCAAACGGCTTGGTCCGGGTCCCCGAGTTGGCGTCATCGCCATCGGTCGCCACAACGAAATCTGCGGCCGTGGGAGCCTGGGCGAGAGAGGAACAGGCAACGACGAGCGACAGGGCCAACCCAAGCCGCGCACCCCGAACGGGCGCGGCGAAACTCCTCCAGCGAAACAGGCGTTGGTTCAACATGGCGCACTCTCCCGTAATGATCGTTCGACCTTAGACAGTGGCGAAGAACGCACGCTCGACGGTGTCACCGCTGACCTCGTAGGTCCGTCCGTCGACAATTGTCACTCCAGGCCGGGCGCTCGGCACCGGCAGCCGCTCCACCATCTCCCGCCTAACGGTCGCGGGTCTATCGACCACCAGGGGCTCGATGGTGCCCAACTGCGCAACTGCTGCGGTCGTCTGTTGCCGAATCAGTTGGTGGGCCTTCTCCATCGGAAGCAACCGTGCCGCCTGGCATCCCAGTCCGGTCTTGACGACACATGGCACGACCCCAGGTATCCAGTTCTCGGCCTCGGCACAGGCATAGTTGTCACCTGAGACCATGATCGTCGGCACACCGTAATCGCCGGCGATGGCAGCATCGATCCCGATCTCACCGACAGGGCGACCGTTGAGCCACATGTTCTGAACGGCCTTCGAGGAATAGCTGTGTTCGAGCAGCGCCCCGGGCGTGCCCGCCATGGCATGGTAGCCGAGAAGGATAAGGGCGTCACACTCCTCCAGGCCGGCCATGCGTACCGCCCCGGTAGGCCCTTGGACGAGTTCGATACGCGGATCGAGTTGGTCCCAAAGCATGTGGTTCCCGCCGCCGTGTCCGTCGCGAGCAATCACGGCGGAGGCCCCGGCATCGAAACAGGCCCGCGCACAGACGTTCACATCCTGTGTGTAGTACTGCCGCCCCGTCTGATAGAGCTTGCCTGCCGCAGTGACAAACTCGCTGCCAGACACCCCGCTGATCCCTTCCATGTCCACGAAGATATAGATGTTCACGCCGCTCTCCTCTTCTTGGTCTACCAGTCTGTGATCCTACCTGACCATCACGCCGATCCGTTCGACCGCATCACCATCGCGCATGCGCGGAACAAAGCCATCCCAGTGGCGACGTTCGACGCGACGTTCGGCCTATATGACGTTACGGTCATCTCCTAAGCTCCTCTGCAAGGCTTGGGATCCGCCCGAATGAGGCGGAACTTGGCAGCCCTTCAAGGTGGGAGGGGCTGCCACGCCCCGATCTTTGTCCCCAGGCCGGAAACCAAGCAATCGGCGGGTGGCACCGCCTCCCACGTTGACGCAGCCGCCTCGCAGGAGCGAGGTGCTTGAGCTTCGCCTCATTCGAGTCGGGCCCGTACGTTGCCGCTTGACGTTGGTGGTGCATGGCTGGTGGTTGGTGACCGACTCGCCAACTGTCAAAAGTCCTGGTACCGATCCCGTCCCTGATCCGTCACCACGGGCCCGGCCAAGTCCTCACGGTTCGAACGTAGTGGGTTTGTCACCGCTCTCCAACTGCAAGGCGTCGATCCAGACCGTTGCCGGACCTTCGCGGGTGGGATTAGTGATGAAATAGATACGTGAAGGCAGCGTCACCTTCCAGTCATAGCGTGTCCATTCGGTGGTCAGCTTGGCATCTCCGCGCCCTATCTTGGCTTTGAGGCGAACGCGCACACCGTCGTGGTCGGCGCGCATGTAAGCAGAGAGCACATACTCGACGTCCGCGGCTCCGGTGTATGGGTCGTTGTGACTGGCATCGCCTTCGTGGAAATACAGCGTCGGATTCAGCTTCCCGTCGCTGACGAGCTTGACACAGCGCTGACCGTGGTAGGCGTTCCCGGTGTCGAGCACGAACTCACGTCCCAACGAACCGGCCCGATACTGGATCGGTTTGAAGAAATCCGGCCAACCGGGCAGCGTAGCTTCCTCGAAGCTTGGGTTCGCGATCATGTTCTTTCTCTCACCGGTGAATCGGCGTGGGGAAGGGGTGACCTCTGGCGCCTTGTCCGGATGCGGTTTCATTTTGACGGTCACATCGACCGGCATGGTCGGGGCCGGGGCGGGGGCCTCGAAGGCGTAGGCTCGCGTGGCGAACGGCTCAAGTTGCTCGGAGAAATGCCCGTTCCCAACGGTCCACGCGCCCTCCCCAAAGAGACGCCGCACGATGGCCCCATTGGGTAGCAATGCGCACGTCATCTCCACGTCGACCGGGTAAGACCGCGTATTGGTGCTCAGCAGGAGATAACCACCATCCGGGCGTCGGAACAGGCGCGCCTGAACATCAGGAAAGCGGCCTTCATCGAAACTGTAGACGCCCGGAGTGCAGACCACGTTCTGAGGCAGCGACGGCTGCAGTGCCGCCGGTCCGAGTCTCTTCATCTGCCCGGCAAGATCAGTGAGGGCATCCCACATCTGCGGGGTAAACGCCCAGTACAGGTAGTAGTAGATGGCCTTCGCACCGTGGATCAGGGCAAGATAGGTCTGACAGCGCTGCTCTTCAGGCAGCTGGAAGCGTCGCCACATGCCGGAGTAGTACTCGAGCATGGGCATCACCCAGGGCACTTTGCGGTCTCGCTCGGACCGGCGCCGAAGGCGATGGGTCATGTGAGCCACAAAATGGATGGAGTGCCGGCCGCGGGTTTCGTGACTGCCGGGCATCCAGTAGGGGTCAATGCAGAGGATATCGAGGAAAGAGGTGGCGTGTGGCACATCGGGAATGTGCGAAGAGTAGTTGGTCAGGATCGGGTGATATCCATCGGTCTGATTGTAGGCGGCGTAGAGGAAACGGCCGACTGCAGCCTGATCGATGCTCTGGATGATGGGCTCGTCAAACAGCACGTACCCGAGTAGATTCGGCTGCCCTTTGGCCTTGTCGATAAAGGACAGATAGCGATCCAGGTTCTTTCGAGTTGCGTCCATAAACAGGCGTGTGCCCTGCTGGAACCCGAGTTTGGTGAACTGCGGATAGAGGCGAAGCGCCTTCATCGGCTTGCCGTACAACACGCCGGACTCTTCGTCATACTTGAAGGCCTTGAACGTCTTGAACGTCTCCATCAGCTCAGCCCCAAGATACGAAGCCGGGTCGTCCAGCGGGACGAGTTGCGCACCACGGTCGGGGTAAACGACGACCTGCAGTCCATACCGAGCCGCTCCCTCCAGGTAGCCGACGATTTCCTCCGGCTTAAGATCCCTCCAGGCGATCAAGCTGTTGAAGCCTGCGGCCGCTATCCTGGCAAAATGCTCTTCATGCGTTGGCCCGGAGTTCACCTTGACCACGCCGTACGGGAAGAACGGCTCACCATCCTTGAGTACGTTCAGGTTCTCGCGGTCAACCTTCACTTCACGTCCAGGCCTGGGCCGGCGCTTGGTGATCCGCTCCTCGCACACAGCCAACAGGGCTCCCCCCCCTGTACGCAGTTCGATGACGATGCGGTGTGTCCCCAACGCCAGAGATGCGAGTGGTATGGGGAAACGGGTGTTCGGCTGTACAGCGGTCTGCCGCGCTAACTCGCGGGAATCTTCATCGATCGCCCGCAGCTGGGCGGTCGCGAGCGAAGCCGCCGGAAGCCCAATACGGCAGACGGCCACGGCATTGGTCTCAGTGGTGTAGTACGAGCGGCCAACGTAGGCGCTCATGGCGTTGAGCTGGGCTGTGTTACTCACGCCGGCTTCCTGCCAGATTTCGCCGGATCCCGGATCGCAGACGCGGACACTGACCGTGCGGCGCCGCAAAGCCGTTACCGGGACTGGCAACGTGATCCGACGCGTTGCTCCGGCCTCAACGTGATGCTCAGAACGGTGTTCCCGCACCGTCTCGTCACCCGTGCCGTCCCGGACGATGAGTGCGACTCGGCCGGCGCGGCCCGTCAAGGCCCGGAGTTCAGCCGTCACATCGTACCACTGCCGATCATCGCGTTCGTAGTATCCACCAACTCTGGCCCCACCGAGGAAGGGCAGGAAGGGAGCTCTGACCTGAAGGTGCTCCAGCCCCCTTATGTGTCCAAATCGCTCCGGCGCTTTCCAGAAGTGGTGCACCACCGGCGCCCAGCTGACCAGCTCACGGCGTTCGTCGACCCTTACACCGTTCCCGTCGAGAACGGGGATCAGCGAGTGGATCAACAGGTTCAGTCGGGCGTGAGCTGGATCCGGATCGCCCATGTCCATCATCAGACAGAGAGGCACAGCCATCTCCGCTTCCCAACCCGTTTCCGTGATCCGTGTCGCTGAACGCCACGGGATATTGAAGCCCGTCTTGTCGTAACTCGAGGGTGGGATATTGCGCTGGTCAGCCTGGACATTCCCTGCGCTCAAACGGAGGTGGTACCATGGCTTCAGCCCGGTGCCAGGGTCGAACAGAACCTTGACGCAGTCCTCGATCTGCACCCGGCCGTCGCGTTCAGTGGCGCGCGGCTCGATGAAGTCAGAGCGCGGATGGGCAACACGAAACGCGATGTAGAGCCAGGAATGGTCCACAGCGACCCAAGCCTGGTGTGCGCCAGTAGACCCGGCAATGCCATTCGGCTCGATGATATGCCAGTGCCGTACGACAGCTGCGGCCCGCCAGCACGGATCGTCCAGAACAGCGTCGATCACAGGAGGCGATGGGCTTACCGATAGAGTCAGCACGGGCGAGGCCGGCAACGCTGACCAGGCGATGGAACCGGCAAGGACGGCTGTGAGGATGACCACGCCCATCTGCCGCCCTCGCGTCCTCAAGAGACTGGTGTGCTGGTTCATCACTGGTCCTCACTTCTTCTGCAAAACAAGGGTCACGGTCTCCCAACTCGACGTGGGACGATACTCGGAGCGCGAGACGGGCAACCAACCCGACCTCTCCGCCGCGATTCGGTAGCTGAACACGGTCACCAGAGGTTCTGTCGGCGTTGCCCCGACCGTCATGCGCGACTCGGTGAGCAACACGGCGTCCTGCGCTGCAGGGCCGGGTGTGACACCGTCCTGCCCCGTCTTCCCCTCCCAGCTGCTCACACACATCACGTCGCCAGGGATCGGGTTTCTGCAGGACGCGCTGATCTTGACGCCGGGGACAGGATCACCCCGGGCATCCACGGTCCTGATCCTGACATGACGTTGAAGCACCAGCATCGGTGGCGTTGGTCCCGCCTCTTTGCGTGCGTACCGACTAACGAAAGAGTCGGGTTTCGCAGGCGTACCGAACTCACAGTCCACGGCCACCACCCGACTACCTCTGAACCGCATCACAATGTTGTGAGTGTTGTTCTCGAAGCGGCAGTTGACCAGGCGAGCATTGAGCGCCCCGCCGTAATCACCAATGGCTCTGTCCAGATGGCGGAAGACGCACCCGGTCGCAACCCACCCGCCGTTGATCATCGCGCAGCTGCCGTACTCGAATACCGTGTTCTCGACCGTGGCCCGCTCCTTCTGCAGCCCAAAAGTCGCAACGCCCTTGAACCACGACATGGTGGCGTTCCTCAGAACCACTGAGTCTCCGTACATGAGGACATGCCGACTCAATGATCCTCTTCCCCCAAACGCATGCGCGCGGTTCGGGCTCGCAGCCGTGATGGTGCCCCCGTACACGTGCAATTGCCCGCCTACACTCCACACGTCAGCATGCTTGAGTGTCCCGTCCGGCAAGGGGATCCGATTGATGTAAAGGCCGTGCGCTCGACCATCGCCCGCAGAGATCCTGAGCGTTGGTCGAACGGATGGAGCGTCCGGCTTCCCAAGCTGCAACCGGATTACACGACGCTCGGGAATCCACTCATTCAGCCCATGGATATGGAAAGGATGGACGATCACGTGCCCATCCACGACCAACGTCTCCCGTGGACGCCCTTCGTCGCCAAGCTGGAAGTGTGTCTCGTGTCCGCTATTAAGGCCGATCTGCAGGTGGCAACCAACCGTCACCACCATGCCGGTGTCATCGATCCGGACCTTGTCCCAGCCGTTGAAACGATCAACCCGGGCCAAAACGTGTGGTGTACACGGAACCGCTTCCGGGTAGTTGTCCACAACCATGGTGTTTGTTGCCGAATCGTAGACCACCCCTGCTCTCAGGCTAAGCGTCAGGACAAGACAGAGTGCGGCACTGTAGACTTGTGGAACGGGCAAACAGGACGAGTCGACAGAGCCCCTCGCGAGGTCAGCCAGCACTCGCCTCATCCGTGCTGTGCATTTCCTCATTCTGTCGAGAAGCCAGTTCACTCACGGTCGCCTCGTTGTGCCGGGAAGATCCCACCGCCGAAGAAAAATGGGGGGCGCTCCGGGGCTTTCCTACCATGGTAAGAGAGGATAGTGTGGAGGCCGAGGGGATGCAAGGAACCTGTGCAGAGGCGACCGCAGGAGTCACGCTGTTGACTGCGAGAAGAATTCGAGAGGAAAAGCCATGACACTCGACATGCCGTTCCACCGTGGCCTCAGACGGGCATCAGCCCTGCTTGCCATGTTGGTCCTCGGTCCCGCATATGCCCAGCCCCCAAACCTGCTGCTGAACGGCGGGTTCGAAGCTACGCAAGAGATGCGCGTTGGTCCGGACGGCATATGTGCCAACTGGCAGCTCGGCACCCCGCCGCTCGCCCCCGACCAGTGGAGCCTCAACACACACCATTCGGGGAAACTGGATGTCATCACCGCTGCCACACATGAGGGGAAGCGGTGCATTCGCATCACAAGTAACGCACCACGCGCTCCACATCTCTACCAACTCCACTCAGGCCTCGAGGCCGGAACCTGGTACCGCTTCAGCGCATGGATACGCAACGGAACAGCGCAGCTTTATGTATACGAGTATTTCGACAAGGGACCGATGCGCACGTTCGTGGTCGCGCAAGGTACGTCAAAGGACGACACATGGCGCCCGGTCACCGGTCTCTATCAGCCCAGCGGCGACGGGTACACCAAGTCCGGACTTGCCCTGAGCGTCCCCACCGGAAAGTCGGTCGAGATCGACGCCGTCTCGCTGACGCGCATGGACATGCCTGCAGCGGATCCGCATGCAGAGCCACACGTTTGGGAAAACGATGTCGCCCGACTCAACATCACGCCCACCGGCGTGCTTGCCGGTCTAATCTGCAGGAAGACAGGCCGGGACTACCGCCCGGATCTCGCCCCATTCCCACTCTTCACCGCTATACGAAACGGCTCGCAGTCGCCTGTGTTGACCGTGAACCGGGATGGAGACCTGCTCAACCTGCGCTTCCTCGACCAGGAAATCCGCGCTGCTGTCCGCGTCCAAGTCCGACCACACCATTTCCTCTTCGAGGTCGTGGACGTACAGCCTGAAGATGTCGATCGGCTTGACATTGAGTTCGCGGTCACGCGCCTCAAGACGGTGGCCCACGCGATGAATGGAACCTATGACAACGAGTTTGGGGCCTGCCTCTTCGGAACGACCGTGAACACCTGCAACCGAGCGACAACGCGGTCCGGGTCTGTACAAGGTCTGCGCAGTTCGTGCTACCGCACCCGGAAGATGGTCGGTGCGGCCTTCGCACTGGTCGCGGCACCGGCGGAGCAGTTCAAGACGGCAATCATGGAGGCCGAGCGCATGAACGGCCTGCCGTGCCCAATGCTTGAGGGTACCTGGGCGCGTGATTCGGACGCCGCCCGGAGATCCTATCTCTTCGCAGTCAGTGTACACGAGCGTGACATCGATACGCTTATTGAGTACGCAAAGATCGGTGGGTTCGGGACGATCATGATCCTGAAGAACTCCTGGCTCGCCAACCATGGACACTTCGATGTCAACACCAAGAGCTTTGCGGAAGGTCTCCCGAGCCTGAAACGCGCTGTGGCGAAGATCCACGCTGCCGGTCTGCACGCGGGGGTGCACGTCTTTGGCCCGTCGATCTCAGCCAACGATCCCTACATCACGCCCGTATGCGTTCACGGGGCAAACGCGAGTGCCAATGACACACCCACGTTACCCCTGAGAACAACCCAAGGAACTGACCACGGATTACACTGATTCCACGGATACCGGAAAGAGGGATTGGGAGTG
>Ga0209045_1001241_pt1 | contig 24316 bp, 26 predicted proteins | sample SaaInlLV_10m_DNA_4_FD_184664 | JGI IMG/M metagenome (GOLD analysis project Ga0209045, IMG submission 184664) | Marine microbial communities from expanding oxygen minimum zones in the Saanich Inlet - Saanich Inlet SI072_LV_200m_DNA (SPAdes) (version 2) | ecosystem: Environmental > Aquatic >...
AACCTGTGAGGGTCCCGTGTCAACACGTCGCGTCCATGCCGAACGGAACTCACGTTCCGGACGCGACGAGCGTCGCCGAGATCAACGAGATCCTGGATGATATCAAGTCGGGGTTCCAGCTTTCCTGACGGCAGCAACGAAGTGGAGGAGCCCGGCTAGCCGGGCTGGCGAACGGGGTATGTCCGACTCGAATAGCAACACAGAGAACGTCGAGACTGCGGATACTGAAGACGCAGTCCCCCGCATACTGCCTCCAAGTGACACGGTGCCAGCAGTCCAGAAGAAACCCGAGACTCCCCGCTACGAGCCGAAGCAGCATATCCAGCCTCTCGATATCGCGCCCCGCGCGGAGGTGCTCCTAGACCGACGCGAAATCACCATCCAGTCTTTCCAGACGACGATCCCCTATGACCACGACGCCCTGGGCGAGGGTCTGGAAGGGGCATGGCTCACGCCCCAGGTCCGGTTCGGTGTGTTCTCCCGTGAACGGCTCCTGGCCAGGGATACAGCGAGTGTCGTGCTGGGGTTGCAGGACGAGATCTCGGTCAGGGCTTACGACTACGACCGGCGGCGGCCGCTCTGGTTCTCTTGGCAAGACGTCATCGTGGATACGGTCGGCATCCGCTACGTGAGCGACGAACACGGCCTTCTCTGTTTCCGGGCAACGGGTGGCGGCAGACGCATCACGGACAGGATGATCCACCAATTCAACAGTGCCCACCTACACATCCCCGAAGCGACGGTGACCAAGCGGCAGTTCGACCTCGACAAACTCCGCGAGATGTGCTTCGGGCGGTTTATCGACCGCCTCTACATGCTCCGCTTCTCGGGGCCGGAGGCTGAGGAATACCGCAGCATCGATCACGCCCTGTTCCAGAGCAGGCAGCACATTGATCCCCAAGCTCCCCGCGTTCTTGAGGTGGAAGCAGATGCCGAGGCCAAGATCGAGTCCTTCGACTCCGACATCGAGATAGCATGCAGAGATTTGGTTGCCCCCATCCGGGTCCGGTTCTTCATTCGCGGAACAAGCGGCTCCCTGCGCCTGCGCTTCCCAAAGATCGAGTACCGACGGCAGCTGACCAGTACGGAAGAGCAAGCGCGTGTCGCATACCAGATACTCGACCTTACTGTCAACGCGATACTGAACGACGACTACTACGCCCATCAGCAACCGTCGCTGGACGATCTGGGCAGGATTCCCCAGGTGATGCTCCCCGGCCTCGAGGATCTCAGGCCGTACCGGGAAGCCATGTCGACCCCCGTGACAAGAGAGGAGTTCGTCGCCGACCTGAACGTCGATGATCCGCACAAGCAGAACTGGCAGCCGCATCTCTGGGTGTTGAACGAGCTGCTCGAAGCTGATGGGGTCAAGGCACACGTTGCCGAACTCATCGGGAAGCTGACGGTTGCCCGACCGCAGCGTGTCGTGGCCCTCCTCTCAATCTGTGACGCAGACGCGCGGATGCGGCGTCTGGGGACAGTCGCGTCCAGGGCGGCCGCCGCTGAACTGCAGGCGGCACCGGCGGAATGGCGGCCTCAGGTAGAGGAAGCACTCCTCTCCTGGACACTCCTACACGAGGAGGGGAGCTGGAGCGTCAACCCCGAGACGGGGGAGATCAGCACTCTCAATACACTGCGGTGGCGGGCCGAAGACCTGTCTCCCGACGTGTTCCAGCGTGTGGTATGGAAACTCGTCGGGGTCGTGCACGACCGGTTGTCTTCCGCGTCCGGCGACATCGCCGCGCTGTTGCGCCAGTATCACTGGTGCATGGAAGCCGCGAAGACAGTGTCCCCTCAACAGTCCGGCATCGAGAGAGCACTCAGATTCGTGGCTGAAGGTCAAGTCCCGCGCACGCCTGACGATTCGGCCAAGCTGTTCAAGGAGCCCGTCCCCGACCTGCGTGCCTTGGACAGCGCCGTGCTGGACACGTACGGACTGCCGCTATGGCCCGCTTTCCACGCTTACCGCCAGGATGGCAAGGTGGTGCTGTCAAACGTAGGAGTCGGTTCCGCGTTGGCATTGATGGCCATCCCTGAGGGAATGCTGTTCGTCGAAGCCGACGGCGGGGACCTGACCGATCTGCTGTCCGGCGATTCCGTACCGCTCCCGGCCTCGAAGGGGCTTGCTGCCGTTGACGTGCAGTTCGAGAAGCTGGGGAGGCAGTACCGGATTTCTGTCCCGGTTGCCGAAGAGAACTCTGAAGCCGAGGACGCCACCCGTACATCCCCCGACCCCGCCACGCTCGACGAAATGCGCGCGGCCATCTTGGCCGTAGACAAGAACGTCGAGGAGATCGCCCAGAACACTGCTGCCATCGCCAGGAACGAGCACGATCTCCGACAAGAGAACGCGGCGCTTCAGGAGCTGGCTCAAGGAGGCGTCCTGAAGTTCGCCACACGGATCGAGGCTGACGACTTCCGGGCATTCGCTGCCATAATGCTCACGGGGAATCAGAACCGGGCTGCGGACTCCCTCCAGATTCCGACGAGGACGTTCTATGACCGCGTGGGCACGTGGCGCTCTCGCAGCGCGGACTACCGGCGGATGCACCGCATGGTCGAATGGCGCAAGAGGTCCCTCCGCAAGATCAAGGTGCGCCTGGACGACTCCCTGCTCGGAACCGAGATCGACGGGCAGGCCGAGAACCCGGAGACCATCCGCGATGTCCTCGAGGCCATGCGCGACCGAAACGAGATGAAGAGCCACGACGATCTGCTTCGGGACATCCTTGGAGCCCTTGCGAGCCAGAATACCGACAACTGGCAGAGCGTTCAAGACGAGCTGATCGGGATTCTCCGAGAGGAAGTCGCACCGCAGTAGTCGTCGCATCGCCCGCAAGGCACACCTTCCAGGCCTGCCTCCGATGGCACCGACCGCCTGCCTGCACCGGTGTCACGATCCTATTCAGGGTCCGGCTCGATGACGATGCCCCGGAAATCCCTCAAGACTGAGGGATGGTGTTCATCCAGGTACTCTGCCATGCGGGGATTGGTGATGACCGCTCTGACATACGGGACCATCCGAAGCAAGTCGGTGGTGTACTGCCGGTAGAGCCCGGTGTAAAAATCGTGCTGCTGCTCTGCTTCCCGCAGGGACTCGACCAGCTCTTTCTGCCGCACGGCATCCTTTGTCCATGCCATCCGCTTCAGAGCACCCGGCAACCGGTCCTGCGGGTCGGTCTTGAGGATCTGCGCCCGGATGAACTTCAGAGAGTATTCCCCGTTCCGACGCATCTCCCGCACGATCTCCGCCTGCCTCTCCGGCTTCACGCACGCGAGCTCCCTGGCGGCGTTGCGGCTGATCAGATCCTCCTCGAAGGCCTTCGCGACATCCGCGTGCACTTTCTTCAGCAACGTCGGGGATAGCCGGTACCGGATCGTCTTGAGTCCGAAGACCTCGGCGATCTCGGACTCTTCCAGTTTCTCGAGGGCCTTGCGCAGCATGCGCATTTCCTGATAGCCGGACAGCTGGTTGACCATCCGATTGTAGGTGTAGGCCTCCTTAGTGCCGTGGACCAGACAGGGCACGCGGTCCATTCCGAGCTGCTTGCACGCCATGTACCGCAGGTAGCCATCCAGGATGACGTAGCGCCCATCCTCCTCGAACACGCACAGCGGCTCGATGAGCCCGACGGCGCGGATGCTGCAGAGGATCTTGCGGTATCCGCGGCTCTTCTCCAGGTCAATGTGTCTTTCGTTCAACGGCACGAGCTTTGCGAGCTCGACGTCCCGGCCCTCGACTTCCAGTGCTTCAGCCATGGGTAGTCTCCCTGGATTGCCTGCGATCATCAATGCCGTCAGCCTCGCTGCTGTCCGTACTGGCCCTGCATGACGGGCCGCTCGCCGATCCCCTCCTCAGTCAACAGCTTGACGAATTCCTCGTCCTGCCAGAGCGTGTTCATCCCGGAGACCAGAATCAGCATCCGCCTTTCCTTCGCAGTCGCCTCCCGGACGAACCCCTCCTTCTCCTTCCGAACGTGCCCCAGATCCTTCTTGAGCTGCGTGATGGTGTACCTGCCCTGGCGCCGGCCCGGCTCGCGACCACGGTTGACCCGCAACTCGATGAGCGTTCGCACCCGGGTCACGTTGCTCGTGTCGATCATGCCGCTGTCGAAGGCGTCCATCAGTACATGCTGGATCTCGGCATCCGAGGCGCGTGCAACCTTGACCGCGAACGAAATGGGGAACAGGCCCTGTTCGACTCCCTTTATGAGCCGTTCCTCCCCTTGGGCTGCAAGGTGGATGCAGTCGCTCACCCAGCTGTTGCTCTTGCCGACGATTTCGCTGATCTGCAGGAACGTCATGCCGTTGTCATGCATGCGCTTGAGCTCATGGGCAAACCACATGGTACCGGGCGGAACGCGGGCGACGTTCTCGACCATGCCGTAGAGCAGAGCCGTCCGGTCATCGCAGTCGATCACCTCGGCGGGAATCTCGGGCTTGCCAAGGCGCTTGTGCGCCAGGAACCGCCCCTCGCCGCAGACCAGGTCATACAACCCGGTGTCGGGATAGTGACGGCCGTTCACGACAATGGGCTTCAGCAGGCCCAATGCCTCAATGCTGCGGACGTTCTCCGCGAACTGGGCTTCGTCGCGATTGCGGCTGTTGAGCACCCGGATCTCATCAAGGCGGATCATCCGGTATTGGCGTTCCTGCATGGGGACAACTCTGGCATTCATGTCTCACCTCGCTGCGAGTTCATCGACGACCTGGCCGAGGTCGTAGCTGTGGAATTCGAACCTCTCGGGGGCGGTGCTTGTGAACCTGATGGTTCGATCACGGCAGAGCAGACGCGCGAACAGCAGGTACCCCATCACCTCGTATGTTCCGCCGTTGGTCAGGGGTACGCCAAGGGTGATGTCGACTTCGACGTCCAGCACGGGCCTGAACGTCCAGCACGCGTCATAGCCGTAGGGGAGCGGGACGGCCGGCTGTATGTGGATACTGATATAGTCGTTGAGGACAATGAACCCGCCGTACTCATCAAGCCGGTCGACCCGCTCCCTGATCTGCGCGATCACTTCCGTGCGTCGGCGCTCGATCACTTCCTCGAAGATCCGGTTGTAGGCAAGGTCGAGCGAACGGAACCGCTTCGCATACGTGGCCGGTGACACCATTCCTTCCGCGGCCGCCACCAGCTTTGTGCTGATCGTGCCGTACTCCCGAAAAAGCTCCCCGAGCCGCGACGCCATGCCTTCCTCCGAATACTGGCGTCGGCGCTCCTCCTCGCGAGCGGCCAGGATCTCCTCGGCCTCGCGGAATGTCTCCGGCGGAATGATGGCCGGGAATGCGTGCTCTGCGCGTATCCACTCGTCCGCGGGCACCCGCGTTCGCGGCGACTTGAGCCGCTGGGTGGTCCGGTTGTAGACCATCGTCCCGGCATAGACCTCGTTCCTGAGTATGGAGAGCACGGAACCGGCCGTCCACTTGGCCCCACCGGGCGACGGGACACCGGATCGGTTCAGCAATGCCGCGATCCGTTTCGTCTCCTCCCGGCCGACGACGAACAGTTTGAAGATCCGTTTGACAGCCTTCACCTCAGCCTTGTAGCCAGGCATGAGGGTCACGCGCTGGTTCTGGATGCTCTTGTGCTGGCCCGGTTCGAGTGGCTGTACCGGTTTCCTCGCCTCGTCCAGGAGGAGTCGCCGCATCGCGTATGGCGGCGGGCCTCCAGCTCGAAAGCCCTGTTGCGCGATCTTGGCACACCCTTTGAAGACCTTCGCGCTCAGTTCCCGGCTGTAGCTCGCAGCCCTGTACCGCTCAATGCTCAACTGGAGCCCGTGAAGCAGGCCGTCGTCTCTCGGGAAGCCGATTGTGGTAAAAACCACGCGCACGCCGTGGACCGAGCACAGCCCCGTGTAGTACGCGGATAGGTCTGTGTCCTGAAAGCGGCCCCAACGACTGACATCCAGGACAAGCACGTAATCGATCTCCGCGGCTCCGCCCTCGATGTAATCCCGGATCATTTCATTGAATTCGTGCCTGTCCTCGGTCGAGAGCCCGGACTTCCCACGATCAGCAAACTCCCGGATGATCTCGATGTCGTTTTCCCGAGCAAATGCCTGCACCTGATCCTGCTGGATCTCGACCGAATTCTCCTGGCGATCCTGTGCCGAGTGACGGTAGTAGGCCACAGCGCGTTTCTTCCTGCGTTGTGACCGGTCCCACCGCATGTGCACGTACTCCTGTTGCCGGGTGCCGACATGGACACTCCTCTATATATAGGGAGCGGATATAGGCACTTTTCGGGCGAAACCTGTCCGATGGAACAAAAATGTTTCGGATTCACGGGCAGGAGTTGAGGCTCTCGAAGAGGGCCGAGGCCGTGCGGCGGGTGAGGGATTCTCTGAGCAGGCTGTTGAGCACCGTTGCGACCTGCCGTTCTCGGACTGGAAGATCGGTTCTGGCTGCTGCCTGCCCTATGCCCTTGCGCAGTTTCCGGAGGGCCCCGCCAACCTTCCTGCCGTTCCGGAGTTTCCCCGTGAGGTGTTGGGAAACCGTGGGCTGTGAGATTCCCAGTATGGTGGCGATACGGGCTTCACTCAGGCCTGTGGCATAGTAGAGGAGCAGGATTTCGCGCTGCCGGGGAGTCAGTTCCGAGGCGATGACACGGGCAAGGACATCGACGATCTCGCGGACAGTGTCTTCCCGTAGTTCTCTGTCAGCGCGACCGGCGTTGTGTTCGTACCACGGGCAGGCCCCTTCGGGCAGGGAGTCCAGTTCATTGGGGTCCGCAGCCTCTCCCCGTCGGTCGTGATCATGTGATTCGTGAAGCACATGGCCTGCGGGGCACCCCCAATCTGACTCCTTTGCACATCACGCCGCTGTTTCCGAGACGGATCTCCACGATGGAGAACAGGTCCCCATGGGCCTGCATGGTCGCTGGCCACGATCATGGCAACGGGCCGTTCCACGGTCCCAGTTCCTTGCATCATTCGTGCAAACGGCAGGGAGATACGGATCAGTCCTCCCCCCATTCCTCCGCGATCTCGTCGTCCACCCACAGAAGTGTGACGATCATCTTCAGCGCGGGGATCGACCGGGAGTCCTCGAGAATGCAGGAGCGTGTGTCTCTGGCCACATTCTCCAACCAGGCGTCCGCAGGGATCTCCTCGAGGCCACCCGTGCTGTCTCCCTTCCCATCGATAATCTCTCCAGCCGCTGTGTGTGGATGCGGGCGGCTTCCCCGAAGCCTGTGTGTGAAACTCGCGCTGCGCTGGTGCCAGCATTTCCAGCCGTCCCCGTTCTGCGTGCATACCACAAGCGCGGCCGGTTCCTGCGTGCAGTCGATGAACTGCCGGGCGGAAGCCAGATTGCTGGTCCCGAATTCGTCTGCCAGGGCGTCGATGATGCTGTGCTCCGGCCTGCATCCGACGATCCGGGGCTCGAACAGGTAGACGGGCATCAGCAGCTCCGCAGCGAACCCGTTGGCTTCGGCCTCGATGGAGGAGTCACCCCACGTCGCGAGTTCGCGGGGGCCGTCCCAGGGCGTGCCAGGCGCATGCAGGACGCCATGGCCGATCTCGTGCGCAATGGTGAAACGTCTCCGGCCATTGTGCCGGATGTCGGCGCTCACGCGGATGGTGCCGCCGTCCGCCCCCCGGACGAGCCTCCCCAAGGCGTTCGTCAGCGAGCCATCGACGATTCTGAAGCGTCCCGCCCGCCACGCCAGAAGGTCCAGGTCTATCTCGTCCGGTTCCGCGACCGAGATCGTCTGCAGCAGTTCGACTGCGCGCTTACGGCTTTCATGTATCCTCAGCTTCCGCATCACTTTCCTCGGCGGCCATTATGTCGGCCAGGAGCGAGCGCAGGTCCTGTTCGGAGCACTCGTCCGGCGATTTGTCTCTGAAGAACGCCAGGGCGGCAGCCTGGGATCTGAGCATCTGCACGACATCGGCAAGCGACATCGCCGCCACCCGGGCGTCTGCTGCCTGGGCCCTTGCCGACGCTTCACTCTGTTCTCTGGCGGCCTGTTCCCGAAGATCGGCCTGGTACGCTTTGCGCACCATCTCCTTGACGCGGTCCACCGTACCCTGAACATCGACGCCTTCGGCGGTCAGACGGGCAGCCTCGTCGTTCGCGCCTTCCGGGGCCGCGTTCAGGAAGTCCTGCAGGCGACACCACTTTCCCAGGGCGTCACGGTTCATCGGTGGTCTCCAGTTTCTTGAGAACTTCCGAGCGCCGCCGTTCCAGTTTCCGCTGCAGCTCGTAGACGCGCTCGACCGGGATCTCGGTCAACTCGGCGATCTCCCTCGGCTTGTCGAACCCCTCGAGCACGGCCTCCAGCAGATCGCTGAGCTCCCGATCCCCCCGGATGCTCTCCTGCAATGCGGCCAACACCACCTCTGCGTCGTGGCAAATGCCACCCAGATTCGGGAAGCGGGAAGCGAAGCTCTCCCATTCACCGGGGTCTTCCACATTGCGGACGGCCTTCCACTCCTTGAGGCCGAAAATCCCTTTGCTGCTCAGGATGCTGTCGATGGTGCTTCTCAGATGCGCCTCCAGATCCGGTTGCCGGACCGGGTCCCATTTCCGGTCCCCGCTGAATGCCTTGGCCACAGCTTCCTGCACGATGTCTTCCGCAGATCGTCCACCCGGCAGGAGGCGGGCGGGCTCGTAGATGTTGGTGAGGGCATACCACAGCAGCCTCGGTAGGAGGCTGTCCCAGTCGGCCTCATGCAGTCGTCTGGCAACGTCGCTGCCCATGCGCTCCTTACACCCTTGAATGCGGACCTGACAACATTTTCAGGGATTGCCGTCCCAGAAAACACGTAGTGCTCCGCACTATAAGTTCGGACGCCTTCAACACAATGGCGTGCCAACCCAGAGCCGGGGATGCTGAGCTCGGAAGCGGTTCTTCCGACGGGTATCTCCAAAGAACAAAGGAGTTTGAAGAATGGGCAAGAACCAGCACGTCGTGCCGCACGATGGCGGATGGGGCGTCCGAGGCGAAGGCAATCGCCGCGTGACCTCAATCTACCCCACCCAGGGGGAAGCCATCGGCAGGGCAAGGGAGATCGCCATCCGCGAACGTAGCGAGGTGGTCACCCACCGCCCGAACGGACAGATCCGGGACCGGGACAGCTACGGCCCCGATCCGTGTCCGCCCAGAGACACAAAGCACTGAGTTCGCCGCCGGGTCGGACACCCCGTCCGGCCCGGCACCTCACCCCGATCACCCCACGGAATATGAAAGGTACGCCATGGGTCACTACAGCCACAAGACCGTACTGCGCCAAATCAGCAACCGCTTCCTCAGAGATTTCTTCGAGTCGAAGGGGCACTCTCTCCCGGTTGCCTGGGACAAAATCACTGAAACCCGTGTACAGAGCATCTATGACGAGTTCCTCCGTCTGCCCGAGGGGCAGTTCCGCGAGATCGAACTGGACATGCGCGACATCCACGCCGTGGCCACCGAAGACGGCATCCGTGCCCTCATCGAGGCGGGGCGCTTCTGTGGCAGGCCGCTCGGGGAGGAATTCCAGCGGATCGACAGCCGCCACGACAAGGCCATCTGGGTGCTGCTTCGCCGCCCCGACATCTGGCCGGACGCGGTGCGGTTCGCGCATGCCGACAGTCTCCCGCCCCGGTACTGGCAGAAGCGGAATGGGCTGCCGGCGAAGCCGCCGGACACGTCCCGAGCCATCATGGACAGGCTCGGCGAGGCCATCTCAGCGTTCTTCGTCCAGTCCGAAGGCAGGGGCAGGCTGTCCCTGGTCGAACCTTACCGGCGCAGCGATGACCTCGACTACTTTTTCGTCTACCTCAGCGACTACCCGGACACCGCAGTCATCTGGAATGACGCCGAGGAACTGGTGCGCGAACGGCGACGCCACGCCTTCGAAGTCGTCTATGCCTTCGACCACCGTGCCGGTACGCTCGACATGTACGCCCGTGGCGGCCGAAAGGTGATCCGTCCCCTGCAGGAGGTCTTCGCCGACACCATTCTCGGCATCAGGCTGGCGCCCGAAGACCCCACTGAGTACCCGTACCGGGTCGATGGCCTGAAGGACAGATCGTTCGCTTTCCCGACGGACCCCGAGGACGGCATCACCGAGGTCGCCGTGCGCCGGATGCGCCTGTCGGTCGCGGGGAACCCGCGCAAGCAGTTCACGGTGTCGCTGCCCGACGACGGCGGGCCCGGCGCCATGTACGACTCGCTGGAGAACGAGATCAACCAGGACAACCTGCCGCTATCGCTGTTGCGGGTAGAGCGTGCCACGATCACCATGAAACTCACCGGGCGAGGACGCATCCGGAGGCTGACCTTCGACGTCGGGCCCAAGTCCTGCAATCTCAAGGGGAAGCGCGAAGAACTGCGCGAGCTCGGGGAGAAATACCTGAAGAGGTGGGGCATTGAGAGCGCCTGATCCGTTGGCACTCTTCTGGGACGTGGCTCAACTGGAGAACCCGGCTCTCATCCACGACGATTTCGTGCGGATGCCGCGCGCGACCCGCGACGCTCTGTTCGGCTTGGGCCTTCTCGCCCCGCACCGGACAGCGCAGTGCGTCGTGTGCGATGCCTGTGCGTCCGGCCATGCCGAGGAAGTGGAGGCGGTGACGTACCCGACCGGGGCGACACACCTCTTCATCTACTGCCCGGAGAACGGCCGCATCGAGGTCGATCCCGACCGGCTGCGCCAGTGGACTCCACTGTACGATTCCATTCCCGAGCTGATTGCTGAGTCCCTGGGCGCCAGGGGCGACTGCCGGGAAACGGTTCCCGGTCGCCTATGGGACATCGGGTGTGCCGTCGTTGCCGGACGACCGCACCACGTCTGGCTGGCCAGGCGGGTGACCGCCGACCTGACACCGCGCCTACCCACCGACAAGGTGTCCGTCCTGTTCATTCTCGGGACGAAACCAAGGAACGGTGTCGGAATCGCCCCTGAACGCGTGTTCGAGGTCCGCCACCTGGTGCGCCTGGAGAATGACGCCCTGTGCTTCGACGGCGACGTCGTCTCCGTGCAGTTGGCCGGGGCCGCCCCCCCGACACGCGAGGACGGACCCGGGTCAGTCCCATTCGCCGCAATCGAGGCGCTCCACGGGGACGTCCGCCGGATCATGGACCACACCGCGCCGCTGCCCGCAGTCGTCGCAGAGGTGGCCAGCAACGTTGATGCAGTCCTTCAGAACACAACCGCAATCGCCAGGAACGAGTACGAACTCAGACGGGAAAACGCGGAACTCCAGGAGTTGGCCAAGGGCGGCGTTCTGCGCTTCGCCACCCGCATCGATGCGGAGGACTTCCGGGCATTCGCTGCCGTAATGCTGGCAGGGAACCGGAGCAAGGCGGCCCAGTGCCTGGGCATCCCGCAGAGGACATTCTACGACCGCGTGGGTTCATGGCTGGCGCGCGGCCCCGACTACCGGCGGATGTACCGCATGGTCGAGTGGCGCAAGAAGTCCCTTCGCAAGATCAAGGTGCGCCTGGACGATTCCCTGCTCGGCACCGAGATCGACGGCCAGGCCGAAAACCCGGAAACCATCCGCGATGTCCTCGAGGCCATGCGCGACCGAAACGACATGAAAAGCCACGACGACCTGCTTCGGGACATCCTCCAGGCCATCGCCGACCAGAACGCCGACAACTGGCAGAGCGTTCAGGCCGAGCTGATTGAGATCCTCGAGGAGGAAGTCATGCCGCAGTAATCGCCGTAGGATCCGCACCTCTTTACAGTTCATTCATCCCACGGGGACGGCATCACAGCCGTCCCCGCTTCTTTGTTTGGGCCCGCCGCAATGGAGGGAGAGACTCCGCCGCAAAAACCCCCGCAATACCTCCACATTTTTGCAATGCACTCCAGACCAGTGAATAGCGCTACATAGACAACCCTCATCTCGGACCGTTTTCGCAATTTCCCGGACCTCCACACCGTGGTTGGACAGTCCGCCACGGCGACAAAAGGAGGTCGCCATATGGCACCGGGAACCCGCAAGTCAGATCTCACCCCCCGCCAGTTCCGGCTCGTAACAGAACTACAGCGCATTCGCTTCGGCTGCATCGAACACCTACTGATCCGCGAGGGCGAGCCAGTGTTTGAGCCCGGCCTGACCCAATGCCTCCGCAGGATCAGGATCAAGGGCAGGAACCGACCCCACCCCGCCAGCACCCGCCCGGACACGGCTCTGAAGGCCGAGGTCGTCGAGCTTCTCGAGCACCTCCGCGAGATTGGTCACGGCCTTGTCCGCTCCCTCACCGTTCACGACGGCCTTCCCACCGATCTCGTCGTCGAGGAGGACCCCGAAGATGATCCCGGCGCTGCCGTCCCGTCACCTTTCTTGCCGGGACGTCCGCCATTTGGCGATATCGCGGTAGAAGAAATGAAGTGTGGGCGGTGACGCATGAAGACGCCAATCCGCCGAAACCAGCCAGACGGTTCACCGGGCGCACAAACGCAGGTCTCCGTGGGCGCAGACCCGACCTCAAGGAGACCTGCTATGCCCGGACCCGATGACACGAACGCACTCCCGCCCGATGCGCGACGCAGGGAGATCGCCCGGATTCTCGCGACCGCAGTCGTGCGGTTACGCACCCGTTCCGCCGCATCTCCGGCACAATCGGAAGAACTCTCCAGAAGCTCTCGGAGTGCCCTTGCATCCGCGCCCTGTTCAGCGACTCATGTCACTGTCCGCGAAGCCGTTAACGCAAAACCGGAGGACAGCGAATGAGCACCAACATCGACAACGAGGTCGCCGCCATGCGCCGGATGTCGATCGGCGAACTGCGCGAGAAGCACGAGCGCGTGTTCGGCGAGACAACAAGCACCCGACACGCGGCATGCCTGATTCGCCGCATCGCCTGGCGCATGCAGGCGAACGAACTCGGGGGCCTTTCCGAACTTGCCCGGCAGCGGGCGCTCGACCTGGCCGACGAGGCCGAACTGCGCATGACCGCCCCGAGCCCCGCGCCGCCACCACCCGCCAGCGGCGAGACCGTTACCCGTTGTGCCCCGGCGGCCATTCGGGACGCCGAGGACGAACCAACGGTCGGGACGGAGCTCGTGCGCCGGTACAAGGGCAAGGACATCGTCGTGACCATCGTCGAAAACGGGGTGCGCTGGAAGGGCGAGTTCTACAGCTCCCTGACGGCGGTGGCCGAGGCGGTAACCGGCTCGCACTGGAACGGGAAGGCCTTCTTCGGGCTGACGCGGAGGGCACGGTCATGAACGAACCCGAACGCCTCATTCGATGCGCCATCTACACGCGCAAAAGCACCGACGAAGGCCTGGAGCAGGACTTCAACAGCCTGGACGCGCAACGCCTGGCGGGCGAAAACTTCATCGCCAGCCAGGTGGGCGAAGGGTGGACCTGCCTCCCCGAACGCTATGATGACGGCGGTTACACCGGCGGCAACACCGACCGGCCCGCACTGCAGAGGCTGCTCAGCGACATCGAGGCCGGGCAGATCGACTGCGTGGTCGTCTACAAGGTCGACAGGCTGTCCCGGTCCCTTCTCGACTTCGCGCGGATCATGGGAGCCTTCGAAGAACACGGCGTCGCCTTTGTCTCCGTGACTCAGAGCTTCAACTCCGCGACCAGCATGGGGCGGCTGACGCTGAACATCCTGCTCTCGTTCGCCCAGTTCGAGCGCGAGGTCATCAGCGAGCGCACGCGCGACAAGATCTCCATGGCCCGCAAGAAGGGCAAGTGGTCGGGCGGATGCCAAGTCCTCGGCTATGACGTCACGCCGGAAGGCGGACGGCTCGCGGTCAACGAGGCCGAAGCCGAACAGGTGCGGACCATCTACGTGCTCTACCTCGAGTTGGGGGGCATGCTGCGCGTGATCGAGGAACTGGACCGCCGCGGCTGGACCAACAAGACCTGGGTCACGCGCGCCGGGAAACTGCACCAGGGAAAACCGTTCGCGAAAAATGTGCTCCACGGACTGCTGACCAACCCGATCTACATGGGCAAGGTCAGGCATCACGGAAAAGTCTACGAGGGCGAACACGACGCCATCGTCGATGAGGAGACCTTCCAGCGCGTTCAGGACCAACTGGCCCGGCAGGGCCCCAAATGTGGCAGCCGCAAGAGCCGCCTCCGGGGCCAGGGCATTCTGCAGGGCATCCTGCGCTGCAAGGCCTGCGGCTGCGGCATGACGAACAGCCATAGCCGCAAGGGCAACCGCCGTTACCGCTACTATCTGTGCCACCACGCGCAGAGCCGGGGCTGGCGGCACTGCCCGCGCCCGACGCTGCCCGCCGAGGAGATCGAGCGGTTCGTCGTCGATGAGATCCGGGCCATCGGACAGGATCCTGCCCTGGTGCGCGAGGTGGTCGAGGAGACGCAGAGCATCAGGGACCGCGAGATCGCGGAACTGGACACGCGCAGGCGACTGCTCGCAAAGGAGATCGCCGACCACCACCGCCGGGAGCAGGCGCTTGCGGCGAACCCCGACGATCCGGCGACGGTGCGGGGCCTGGCCGCGATCCAGGAGCGCGTCACCCAGCTTTCGCGCGAGACCGCCGACGTCTGCACGAAGCTGGCCGTACTGCATGCCGCGACTATCGACCAAGACGACATCGTGGAGGCCTGCCGCCTGTTCGACCCCGTGTGGGACACGCTGCCCCGCGCCGAACAGCACCGGCTCCTCCAGCTTCTCGTCGACCGCGTCGAGTACGATGCGGCAAAGGAGACCATCGCCATCACCTTCCACCCCACCGGCATCGAGGCGCTCAACGCCCGGAACAGCCGGACACCCAAGGAGACCACTGCGAAGTGAAGTCCTACACCGTCAGACGCAAGCTCCACATCCGATCCGGGGGCCAGGAGACGCGCAAGGTGCGCCGGGGGGTGGCCCCGAAACGCCCGCCGGGGCGGACCCCGCGCATAGCCAAACTCATGGCCCTGGCCATCCACTTCGACGACATGGTCGCGCAGGGGCAGATCGAGGACTACGCCACCATCGCCAGGCTCGGCCAGGTCAGCCGTGCGCGCATCACACAGATCGTCAACCTGACGCTTCTCGCCCCGGACATACAGGAGGAGATCCTGTTCCTGCCGCAAACGCACAGGAACCGGGACGTCGTCAGCACCACCGCCCTGCAGCCCCTGGCCCGCGAACCCGACTGGCAGTGCCAGCGCGAGATGTGGGTCCGGCTGAAGGCTGAGCTGCCGCAGACCGCCTCCGGCGGGACCGGCGGCGAGGAGGTCCAGCCTTAACCGGGACAGGCCCCCACCGACATCCCCATTCCCATAGAACGTCAGTCGATTCATCCGGCCGTACACGCGGAGGTGATCGAGGACGCCGCCTGAAAGGGCGCTGTCACGATCCCTCCGCGTTTTTCGTGTCCGCACCACCTCCAGGCCGGTGTCCTCGCCGCCTCCCTCGGCCCCAAGCCAAGGAGGTCCACGATGGACACCCGAGCCCCAGAACTCCCCGATTACGCACACACGAGCATCGAGATCGCAGCCCGCAGCCTTATCGGCAAGGGCGGTTTCACTCCCGACGACTTCGACGACATCCGCTCCGAAATCACAGTCCACACCCTTCGTCAGCTTCCCCGCTTCGAAGCGGGCAAGGCGAGTCTGCGCACCTTCATCAACCTGGTCGTCCGCGACGGCAGGGCGGGTCTGCTGCGCCGCCGGTTCGCCAAGAAGCGCTGGTGCCGGATGGGAACGGCCTCCCTCGAGGGCGATGTCGGGCTCGACGAAGACGGTGTCAAGGTGCCGTTGATGGGGCTCCTCGATGCGGATGAGGCAGCCATCAGCATGGGCTACCGGCCGCGATCCCGGCACGAGGAAGCCATGCTCCGGCTCGACGTCAGTGCCGTTGTCTCCCAGCTCCCGGACGACCTGCGCGCGTGCTGTGCGGCGATCATGGACGGTCGCACGCCCACCGACGTTGCCCGCGAGAGAGGCATCCCCCACAGCACCTTCCGTCGCCGCGTCATTGCCCCGATCCGCCGGGCCTTCGAAGAGGCGGGGATGGATGCACGGATCTGAAGGGAGGCTCACGGAAAAGTGCCGGACCGTCCGCCATTTCCCGACCTTTCCGCAGAAGAAATGACTTGGGCGCCATGCCCGGAACCCGCCACCAGCACAGCGAAGGAGACGACCGCATGAAGACCGTCCACAGATTCCGGTTCGAGCCGGAGGTGCCCCTCGAGGAAGCCGAGACCGCCCTGGTCCTGGCGATCATCGCCGCCGAGGCGTTGCACGGCCAAGCCGAGGTCCGGCTCTCGCTGCGCTATCTCTTCGGCGAGAAGAAGCACGCCTGCGTGATCGACGGCGACAACGATGCCGCCCGCCACGTAATCCTGATCTTCACTCAGTTCCTGATCCACGAGTTCGGCGAGGACGCCTTCCAGGTCACGCGGGAGCAGCACGCGGCGAAGCCGCCGAAGGCCACCTGCGAAGAGCCGAAGCCCGACACCGGCTGCGGTGCCTGCGCCGTCTGCGGGAAGGAGGCGGGAGCATGATCCGGCCCCCCTTCCTCATCGCGGAAGCCGCCGACGTGTATCACGGCAAAGCGCAGGAGTTCCTGAGTAGCCATCGCCTGGGCGACTTCCGCAAGTGCCCCGAGCTGTTTCATCGCAAGCAGCTCGGCCTGATCCCGGACAAGGACACCCCGGCCTACCTGCTGGGGCGCGCCGCCCACACGCTCATTCTCGAGGGCTGCGAGGCTTTCGAGGCGGAGTACGCCGTCGGTGGGCCCGTCAACCCGAAGACCGGACTGCCGTTTGGTAAGGCGACCAAGGCCTTCGGTGAATGGGCCGACGCCCAAGGCAAGTCCGTGCTGAGCGACGAGGATGCCGCCTTCGTCGAGCGGCTCCATGAAGCGGTGCAGGCGCACCCGGTCGCACCCGGCCTGCTGAAGTGGGGCGTCGCAGAAGGTGTGTGCCGGGCCGAGTACTGCGGCATCCCCTGCCAGGTGCGTCCCGACTACTTCCACGACGACCACGGCATCGTCGACCTCAAGACCTGCGACGACCTGACCTGGTTCGAGGCGGACGCCCGGCGCTACGGCTACCTGCACCAGGTCGCCTTCTACCGCGCCGTTCTGTGCGCCGCCTCCGGCACCACCTTCCCGGTCCACATCGTGGCCGTGGAGAAGAAGGAGCCGTTCCGGGTGGGCGTCTGGTGCGTCGCCGAGTCCGCCCTGGACTTCGGCCAGGCCGAGAACGAGGCCGCCATCGAGCGGCTGAAGCAGTGCCTGTCCACCGGCGTGTGGCCAAGCGGCTACGAAACCGTCCGCGTCTTCGACTGCGTGTAACCCCCCAGACAACAAGGAGAAACCACACATGTCCCTGCTCGACACCATCATCGCCCGGCCGACCCCGTCGGCCCCCAAGGGGATCGTCTACGGTCCCCCCGGCATCGGCAAGACGACCTTCGGTGCGACCGCGACCGACTCGCTCATCATCGACTGCGAGAACGGCGCGGGCGCGATTCAGGCCAACCGCACGCCGTACCTCTCGATCTGGCCCGAGATCGGCCACTGGCTGACGGCCATCGAGCGCGAACAGCATCCCTACCAGACGCTGGTGATCGACTCCATCGACTGGCTGCTGCGGCGCATGGAAGAGCACGTCTCCGGCTCCACCGGCAAGCTCGACCAGACCCTGAACCGCTCCCACGGCGGGTACGGCAACGGCAAGCAGGTTCTGAAGAACCACGTCTATCAGATCCTGCTGCCGCAGCTCGACCGGATCATCAATCGCGGCATCGCCGTGATCCTGCTCGCGCATGCCAAGCGGACAGAGATCACCGACGTGGACGGGATCACCACGGAGAAGAGCACCGCCGACCTGCCCGAGGGCTACCTGAACGTGTTTGTGGAGTGGTCCGACTTCGTCTGCCTCGCTCGCATGGACGCCGAAGGCAACCGGGTCCTGATCACCCAGGAAACCCCGCGCGCCCTGGCCAAGAACCGCTACGGCATGCCCGAGACCATCCCCTTCGACTGGACCTCGTTCACCGGCGCGGTGGCCGAGGGTCTCGCCCACCAGTTCCCGCAAGCAGAGGAGCAAGCCTGATGAACCACGAAGAGAAAGCACGCGACTATGCGGCCCGCATCCGCTGGCTGCTCGAGCAGGCCCACAAGGACGGGCTCGCATTCACCATCACCGGCGGCCGCCGCACCGAGTACAAGCTCAAGGTCACGGTCCTGCCGCACACGTTGGACCTCGACGAGCCTGCCGACCCCGACACCAACCAGAATCAAGGAGACTGACCATGGCAAACCTGAACGGATTCGATGCAAACCAAGTGGACCCCGCCTCTTCCTTCGACCCGATCCCGGCGGGCAAGTATGTCGCCGCGATCATCGAGTCGGAGATGAAGCCGACCAAGGCCGGGAACGGTCACTACCTCGAGCTGACCTTCGAAATCGGTGATGGGCAGTACAAAGGGCGCAGGCTCTGGGCCCGCCTCAACCTCGACAACCCGAACCAGCAGGCCGTGCAGATCGCCCGTGGCGAACTGTCGGCCATCTGCCGGGCGGTCGGCGTGCTGCAGCCGAAGGACTCGGTCGAGCTGCACAACCTGCCGCTCTCGATCAAGGTCGCCTGCAGGAAGCGCGACGACACCGGCGAGATCACCAACGAGATCAAGGGCTACGAGAAGAAGGAAGCCGCCTTCTCCCCGCCGGTGTCCATGCCGGGCAGCGGCCCGGCCGCTCCGGCGGCGCAGGCAACGAAGCCCACGCCTCCCTGGCAGCGATAGACTCCCGCAGCCCATCCCGGGGGAGCGGGGATGCCGGGTTTCCCTCCTTGGCCCGCGCCCCGTTCCCCCCTTCTTCGCCCATGGAGGTGTTCCCCTATGCTTGAAATCGAACTGCCATATCCACCGAGTGTGAACCACTACTATCGCCGTGTTGGTCCCCGGACGCTGATCAGTCGCCAGGGACGTCGGTACCGCGAACATGTCTGCGCGATTCTGCGCGCACTGCGGGTCCACCCCCTGAGAGGCCACCTGGAGGTGTGGATCGACGCTTACCCGCCCGATCGGCGAAGGCGCGACGCGGACAATCTTCTGAAGAGCTGCCTCGACTCGCTGCAGCACGGCGGACTCTACCGCGACGACAGCCAGGTCAAGAGCCTGCACGTCGCAATGAGGCCACCTGTCGCAGGGGGGAAGATACTGGTTCGAGCCGGGGAGATGGCCAATGCCGAAGATTGACACCCAGTGTCCCCGATGCGGCGTGTCGTTCCAGGTGTGGCCCTACCGACTTCGCCAAGGTCAGGTCTTCTGCAGTCGGCTCTGCGCAAGGCTGGCCCGGCGGGGGACGATGGCCCCAAACCGTGGCGATCTCGTGGGGGAAGAGTTCGGGATGCTCACCGTGATCGCGGAACACGGTACGCGTCGTGGTCACGCCATGTGGCTCTGCCGCTGCAAGTGCGGGGGCCGGACAGTCGTGTCTACCGGCAGGTTGCGGAGCAACGCGGTTCAATCCTGTGGCTGCCTCCAGCATCGGCGTGGGGAGGACCATCCCAACTGGCGCACGGGAGTTCACATCACCCAGGACGGATACCGAGAGGTGCCCGTGCCGGGGTCAACGGATAGCCACCGCTACCGTGCCGAACATCGCTTCGTGGCGGAACGGATGGTCGGCAGGACGCTTCATCCCTGGGAGGTCGTTCATCACAGAAACCGGGACCGACAAGATAACCGGCCCGAGAACCTGCAGGTCCTGTCCCGCCGAGACCATGCGGCTCTCCATGCGAGGGAGGACCGCGCATGCTCGAACTGAGACCGTACCAGCAGGAGGCCGTCGAGGCGATCTACCGGCACCTGCGCGAGCGCGACGACAATCCCGTGTGCGTGATCCCGACCGGCGGCGGCAAGACCTGGGTGTTGGCCACAATCTGCCGCGACGCGGTCACGCAGTGGAACGGGCGCGTGCTGGTCCTGGCGCACGTCAAGGAACTGCTCGAACAGAATGCCGAGAAGATCCAGGCCCTGTGCCCAGACGTGGAGATTGGCGTCTACTCGGCGGGGCTGAACAGCCGCGACACAGACAATCCCGTCATCGTGGCGGGCATCCAGTCGGTCTACCGACGCGCCTGCGAGCTGGGACCGTTTGACTTGGTGATCGTCGATGAAGTCCACCGTGTCCCCGCTGATGGAGAGGGCATGTACCGGACGTTCCTTGAGGATGCCACGACCGTCAACCCGAACCTGCGCATCATCGGGCTGACCGCCACGCCGTACCGGCTTAAGGGCGGGGTCATCTGCCGACCCGAGAACCTACTCAACCATGTGTGCTACGAGGCGGGCATCCGCGAGATGATCGTCCAGGGCTTCCTCTCGTCCTTGCGCACGCGCGGCGGCAGATCCAAGGCGGAACTGGGCGATCTGCACATCCGGGGCGGCGAGTTCATCGCCAGCGAGGTGGAGGAGGCAATGGACCGAGAGACGCTCGTGCGCGAGGCCTGCCGCGAGATCGTTGATCTGACCCGGGACCGGGAAGCCACCCTCATCTTCACGTCGAGTGTGGCGCACTGCCAGCATGTGGCGACGGAGATCACACGCATCTCAGGCAACGAGTGCGGCATCATCACCGGCGACACCCCGGCGGGCGAACGGGCCGAGACCATCTCCCGCTTCAAGGGGGAGCCTGTCGCCGAGGATCTCTTCGAGCCCAAGCCGCCTCTCAAGTACCTGGCCAACGTCAATGTTCTCACCACCGGGTTCGATGCGACCAACGTGGACTGCGTAGTCCTGCTGCGGCCGACAAACTCCCCCGGGCTCTACGTTCAGATGGTCGGGAGGGGCACGCGCCTGCACCCCGGCAAGGCCGACTGCCTGGTCCTGGACTTCGGCGGAAACGTGCTGCGCCACGGGCCCGTGGACGCGATCACGGTCCGGGAGGACGGGCCCGCCAGCGGCGAGGCCCCGGCCCGCGAATGCCCCGAGTGCCTGGCGCTCATCCACGCCGCCTATCAGACCTGCCCCGAGTGCGGGTACGAGTTCCCGCCACCGGAACGGCAACCACACGATGCCCGGGCGGACACTTCGGCCATCCTCTCCGGCGAGGTCGAGGACACCGATCACGAGGTCCATGGGATCTACTACTCGGTGCACACCAAGCGCGACGCGGATGAGGACCACCCAAAGACCATGCGCGTCGAGTACCGCACCGGCTGGCAGCACTACGTCAGCGAGTGGGTCTGCCCGGAACACACCGGGTACGCCAGGGGCAAGTTCGTCCGCTGGTGGACGGAGCGATCCTGCATGCCCCCGCCGACCACAGCCGCCGAAGCGGTCCGGCTGGCAGAGGATGGCGCACTGGCCACTCCCGCCAGGATCACCGTCCGACATGTCTCCGGGGAGCGTTTCGACCGGGTGATCGCCTACGAACTCGGCGACAGGCCGGAGTACTACCCGGAACCCGGCTGGAACGACGGAGACGACGAGGAGCCACGACTTGCCCCTGCTATGGCCTGGGACGATGACGATGACATTCCGTTCTGAGGGAGCCGTGCATGGATAATGCCGACAACATAACGGCCGCCCTCCGGCTCCTGTTCCGGCCTGGCGACGTCTTCGAAATCCGTGTGCTCGATGCCGAACGAGCGGGCTTTCGGCGTCCCCACGTCGAGTCGGGCTACTTCGACTACGAACACATCGACGACGTGCCCCAGACGCTCGCCGAGATCACTACGGCGATGGGTGTCTATGTCACCATGAACCCGGTGAACCCGGCATTGCTGGCACGGTCGGCCAACCGCCTGAAGACCGCACGTCGCAACGAGACCACGAGCGACACCGACATCGTCTGCAGGCGCTGGCTGCTGATCGACATCGATCCTGCGCGTCCCGCCGGGATCAGTGCCACGGATGCCGAGAAGGGGCTGGCGTTCGAGAAGGCCATGGAAGTCAGCGAGGGGCTCGCCTCCATGGGCTGGCCGGAGCCCGTCGTGGTGGATTCCGGGAACGGCTACTACCTCCTCTATCGCGTCGACCTGCCTGCAGATGACGGTGGTCTGGTCCACCGCTGCATCCAAGCCTTGCAGCCCGCTGCCAGCGACCACGTGCATATCGACATCTCGGTCGCCAACCCCTCGCGCATCTGCCGTCTGCCCGGAACCTGGAACCGAAAGGGCGACGACATGCCCGACCGTCCGCACCGGGTGTCGGAGGTCATGGACGCGCCGGACGCGCCACAGGCCGTCACCGTGGCGTTGCTCGAGGCACTGGCAGCCACACTTGCACCTGAACTCGAAACGCGCCCTGTCGCGCCCTATGCGCCTGTGTCGGGGACCGGAGACCGTCCCGGCGACGACTTCAACAAACGCGGGGACATCGCTCCCGTTCTCGAGTCCCATGGCTGGCAGCGAATCGGGGAATCCGGCGGCAATCAGCTATGGCGCAGGCCCGGCAAGACCATGGGCAACCACTCGGCCACGTTCGACGGGCGTACGTTCTATGTCTTCAGCTCCGCCGCACAGCCGTTCGAGGCGAACCAGGGCTACTCACTCTTCGCGGTCTATGCCATGCTCGAACACGGGGGCGACTTCAAGGCGGCATCGGCATCTCTGGCCGCAGAAGGCTACGGCGGGGAGCCTCCGGGCGATGGTGTGGACATCTCCGGCATCATGGCGACGTTCGGCGCGGCCCGCGCCGATGACGCCGACAGTTCAGAGATGTCGGCGACCATGCCGACAGGCGGGACATCTCCGGGTCAGTCTGTGGACAACTCGGAGAAACCGACACCATTCGACCTCTTCCAGCCGAGAACCCTTGCCGAGCGGTTCGCCGAGGGATTCGCCCTGAATCCCCCGGTGATCCACGGCCTGCTGCGCGAGGGCGAGACGATGAACCTGATCGCCCCCCCAAAGATCGGGAAGTCCTGGATGGTGTCGGCCCTGGCCATCTCGGTCGCCAGCGGCCTGGACTGGCTGGGATTCCCGGTGGAACAGGGCCCAGTGCTGCACATCGACAACGAGCTGCACGCAAACACCAGCACCTACCGCTACAACCGCGTGGCAGAGGCCATGGGCGTGCCCCCACACCTCTTCGGCAACCAGCTGACCACGGTCAGCCTGCGCGGCCGCCTGGCAGACCTCAACCACCTGGGCACGCTCTTCGCCGCCTATCCGCCGGGTGCCTTCAAGCTGGTCATCATCGATGCCTTCTACCGGACACTGCCGTCGGGGACCGATGAGAACGACAACGGGGCCATCGCCGGGCTCTACAACCTGATCGACCTGTATGCCATGCGCCTCGGGTGCGCCTTTGTGCTTATCCATCACACCAGCAAAGGAAATCAGTCCGGCAAGCTCATCACCGACGTCGGCGCAGGGGCGGGCAGCCAGTCGCGGGCGGTCGATACCCATGCCTGCCTGCGGCAGCACGAGGAGGAGAACCTGGTCGTCCTCGAGGCGGCCCCCCGCAGCTGGCCGCCGTCTGCGCCGCTGGCGCTGGAGTGGAAGTGGCCGCTGTTCACCCCCGTCGCCGAAGTCGACACCAGCGCCCTGATGGGCACGGCCAGGACCCAGGCGGCAAAGAAGCCGTTGCCGTCGCTCGGTGAGTTCGTCGAGACCTGCATCGGCCCCCAGGAACCGTGCTCGGCACGAGCCGTCGTCTACGCCGCTCAGCAGGCGCACGGCATGACGAAACGGGCTGCAGAAGACATGCTGGCGCTGGCCATGGAGAAGGGGCTCGTGGAGAAGATCAAGGCCGACGGCGCACACATGAGGCACGTCAAAGCCAGGAGCGACTTGGTGGGCGACAAGGCCAAGTGGATCGCAGCCATCCGCGAAAACAGCCCCGGTCTCGGGGTTGCTGACATCGCCGAGCGCACCGGGGTGAGCGAACGCTACGTGCGACAGATCCGGCAGCAGCTAGACGATGAGCATGTGACGCAACAGGAGGCCTGACCCAGAAGAGCATGGTCGGCGGTTGACCAGCCCACATCCGGCGTGGGCGCGACAAGCCAGAGAAACGCTCATTCATCTTCTGGTTTACCACACTGATCGGGCTCTTGCCCTGGAAAGAGCTTGGCGTGGAAGGACGTCAACAGCTCCAGTGACGCCTTCATGGCCTCCTCTACCTCGTCCACAGTGACGCGAATCTCGCGACCTTCACGTTCGGCCGAGAGCGCATTCTCAACGTACTTCCGGTCGACCACGCCGAGGTTGTGGGTGATTGGGTGCCGCTTCTCGAAAGTGCCCGCCAAGCGGGAGGTCACCTCGACCTCAGCGGCCGCGAAGAGCGGGACACCCAGTACCTTCTCTGCCACCGTCTGTGCTCTGTGCACGTTCTGGAAACTGTTCCGGATTCTCTTCCTCAGGATCTCGTGCACCTCATCTTCAGCTGTCCCGTTTTCCCGCAGGTGACGGACGACCAACGCCTTCAAAACGGCCTC